>Ga0306918_10000070_pt1 | contig 37823 bp, 27 predicted proteins | sample tim00Cox0000000H_FD_203315 | JGI IMG/M metagenome (GOLD analysis project Ga0306918, IMG submission 203315) | Lab enrichment of tropical soil microbial communities from Luquillo Experimental Forest, Puerto Rico - timezero.00C.oxic.00.000.00H (v2)... | ecosystem: Environmental > Terrestrial >... | reverse complement strand
CGACCGGATTTGAGTCGCCAAATCCCTGCGCCGAGACGAGGTCGGAATGAAAGCCCTGCGAGACCAGAAACTCCATCACATTTTCAGCACGTTTTTGCGACAAGTCCTGATTTGAGGTGATACCCTGCCGTACCAGGGCCGGGCCGATCGGCTGATTGTCGGTGTAGCCACTCACCACGATCTTGTTCTGCTGCGTCGGCGCCAACTTCGCCGCCATATTTCCGATAATCTGCTTTCCCCGTGGGCTCATTTGCCAGCCGCCTGACGGGAACAGCAAGTCGCTATTGACCGTGTATTTGATTGCTCCTTGCAGCCGGCAGATCTGCGCCTTATCGGCTGCAACTTGCTGTTGGAGCTGCTGATTTTGCGCCTGCAGCTGGTCATATGCGCTCTGGGAGACGCAGGCGGAAAGGAGAGCAGATGCCATGAACGGCAACAGCAGGACACTCTATTTCAGACCAAACGTCATTGCTTCAACGCTCCCTCTTAAGTTGATTACCCGAGCCAGTAAAGCTCGCGGAAGTCTTAACACCCGATTCGTGCGCCTGCAACCGTGGTCTGATGCAAAGTCTTTCAGCCGCCCGCTACGCCCTGGGTATTCGCATAGACCGCATAAATCGACTGGCTGGCGGCCATGAACAAGCGGTTCCGTTTGCGCCCGCCGAAACACAGATTGGCGCAACGCTCGGGCAACGCGATGTGCCCGATCATCGTGCCATCGGGGGCGAAAACCGCGACGCCGTTGAGTTCCGCCGTCATTCCCCACCCGCACCACAGATTTCCGTCGACGTCGCAACGAAAGCCGTCTGGGGTGCCGTCACCAGGATTGATGAAAACGCGGCCATTGGCCAGCCGAGCGCCCTCATCGACGACGTCGAAGACGCGTATCAGCCGCGGCCGAGCGCGCGATTCGACGATGTAAAGCTTCTTCTCGTCGGGCGAGAAGCACAGTCCGTTCGGCCCATTGATGTCACTGGTCACGACTGTTGCCGCGCCGGTCCTGGTATCGACTCGGTAGACGTTTGTCGGCAGCTCGGGTGCCGCCTTGTCGCCTTCGTAATCGCCGAGGATGCCGAAAGGCGGATCGGTGAACCAGATTGAACCGTCCGATTTTACGACGACATCGTTGGGCGAGTTGAGGCGCTTGCCGTCGAACCAGTCGAGAATGACGGTGATCGAGCCGTCATATTCGGTGCGGGTTACCCGGCGCCCCTCGTGTTCGCAGGTAACCAGCCGCCCCTGCCGGTCGCGAGTGTTGCCGTTCGCATGATTCGAAGGCTTGCGGTAGACGCTGGTGGCGCCGGTTTCTTCATCCCAGCGCATGATCCGGTTGTTGGGAATGTCGCTCCACAGGAGGTAACGGCCGTCACCGAACCAGACCGGACCCTCGGCCCAACGAAACCCGGTCGCAAGCCGCTCGACCGCGGCATTGAACGGCGGCCTGATGGCCTCGAAGCGCGGATCGAGCGTCCGGATCGCCGGGTCCGGGTAGCTCGCGGCCGGCTCCCAACGGGAGACCGGGGCCAGCGCCGTCGCTACCCCCAGCGTCGGAGCCGCGGTTGCGTTCATTGCAGCCTCCCCTGCTGCCCCTCCCAGCTTCCAGCCCCACCCTAACCCTCCCCGCGTCCGGGGATGGGATGGGCGCCTTTGGTAAGGAATTGATCTAAGGGGTTTCAGATGATCTTTTCTTCGCGCAGAGCGGTCAGCTCCTGCTCCGAGAGGCCCAGCAGGCGGCCGTAGACCTCGTCGCTATTGGCACCGAGCAACGGCGCGGCGGTAATCGGCACCTTCGAGCCACTCATCTTGACCGGCCAGCCCGGCATCTTGAAGTCGCCGCGCACCGGGTGCTTGACGGTGACAAAGATTTCACGGCGATTGAGGTCGGGATCGTTCGACAATTCCATCGTATCCATCACCGCGCCCGCGGGGATGCCCTGCTCGCCGAGCCGCCTCATGACCTCGAGCTTGTCGTACTGAACCGTCCATTTAGAAAGCATCTCGTCGACCACATGGCGGTTCTTGAACCGCTCCTCCGGGCTGTCGAACCGCGGATCGCCGATCAGATCCTCGCGCCCCATCATCTTTAAGATGCGTTCCCAATGCGCCTGGTTGGCCCGCGACGTATAGATATAGCAATAGTCATTTGGCCCGCCGCCCTTGCACGGATAGGTCTCGCTCGGGGAATTGGTGCCCATGATGCTCTGATTGCCCATGCGCGGGGCAGCATGGCCCCACAGATACTGGGCAGCATAGGAAATGCGGCCGTAATTGATTACGCAGTCCTGCATCGCACAGCGGATCAGCTGACCCTCGCCGGTGAACTGGCGCTGATAGAGCGCCCCTAAGACGCCGATCGCAGCATGGAGGCCGGTGCCGGTGTCACCGATCGTCGGGCCCGGCTTGATCGGGCGGCCGTCGGGCTCGCCGGTGATCGACATGGCTCCCCCGGTTGCTTGCGCAATCATGTCAAAGGCGAGGTAATTCTTGTAGGGGCCGTCGTCGCCGAAGCCCTTGACCGAAACATAGATGACACGGGGGTTGATTTCACGGACGACGTCGTAGCCAAAGCCGAGCCGTTCGATGACGCCAGGGGCGAAATTCTCGGCAAAGACATCGGCCTTTTCGATCAGCCCGCGCAGAATGGCGCGCCCCTTGTCGGTCTTCAGATTGGCGGTGACGCTCTTCTTGTTGGCGTTGAGCAGCATGAAGTATTGGGAGTCGACGCCCTTTTGCTCGGTCGACGCGCCGCGGCCCTGCTCGCCCCTAGTCGGCTCCTCGACCTTGATCACCTCAGCGCCGAGCCATCCCAAGGTCAGGGTGCAGGAAGTCCCGGCCTCGAATTGGGTCAGGTCTACCACCCTCACGCCGTGCAAGGCGCCGAGCCGCGCTCTGGTGGCTTGGTCCACGGCACCGGGTGCTAGATCGTCAGGCATATGATTTCCTCCTCATCGTAGCTTCCCGGACTGTCAGCCTTCTTTTCCGCGGCGTCAACGCCTGATACCGCACGTCGCACATGCGTCGACCTAGTTTCAGCGACGCGACATCAGCGCGGCGGTGGCGGGCAGCGTGATCGAGTGCGGTCCATACCTGCCGCCGACGGCGAGGATCCGGTTTAAGAAGCCGGTGATCGCGACGCGGCGGCCCGCCTTCAAGGCGCGATAGCCGATATGCGCGACTTGCGCTGCGCTCATCGTCGGCTGCAGGGCGGTGTTCGAGCCGGCGACTTTAAAAAACTCTGTCGCGGTCGCGCCGGGACACAGTGTCGTCACTGTGACGCCGGTCCCGCGCACCTCGAAGGCGAGGGCTTCGCCGAGGCTGAGCACATACGCCTTCGTCGCAAAGTAGACCGCCATCCGCGGTCCCGGCTGAAAGCCGGCGGTCGAGGCGACCAGCATGACCTTGCCGCGGCGGCGCGCCACCATGCCAGGCAGGAGCAACCTGGTCAGCTCGGTCAACGCCACGACATTGACGTACAGCATTTCGCTGACCCGTCCCGGGTCCAGCTGGTCAAACCGGCCGATGCCGCCGAGTCCGGCGTTGTTGACGAGCACATCGATGGTCAAGCCGCGGGTTTCGACCGCGGCCGCGAGCTCTGACGCCGCTCCCGGTTTGCTGAGATCGACGGGAATTACGACTGAATCGGCGTCGTGCGCCTCGAGCTCGGCGGCGAGCGCGTGCATCGGCGCCGCGCGCCGCGCACTAAGCACCAAATCGTGCCCGTCTCGCACCAGCTGGCGAGCGAGTTCGATCCCGATGCCGCTCGACGCGCCGGTCACCAATGCACGCGGCCGCGTGGAGCCGTTCATCGTCCGATCTCTCTTGTGACTGCTCGCGCGCGAGCGGCCGCGTCACGGGCCATTTCGGCGCAGAGGCCGGTATAGGCGGTCGGGTCGAGCAAGCCGGCGATCGCATCGCGGTCGAGATGCGCGGTGACGCGCGGATCGGCGGCCAGCAGTTCGGCAAACGCCCGGCCCTCGACAAAGGCGGCCTGCGCGGCGTCGTACACGACATCATGCGCGTGCTGCCGGCCAATCTTCGCGCCGAGGTTCAGCATTACCGCCTCGGCCATAATGAGCCCGCCGCCCAAATCGAGATTCCGCCGCATGCGGGCCGGATCGAGCCGCAGGCCCTGCAAGACCTCGACGAGGCGGGCGAGCGCGTCACCCAATGCGATTGCGGCGCGCGCCTCGGCCGCCTCCATCACTAGGCTCGTCGTGCGGTCGGCCTCGTGCTCGGTCTGCATCGCTTCCAACGCCAACGGCACGTTCGCGCGGACCTCGGCCGCGGCGGCGATGATGTCTTGGCAGAGCTTGGGGTTGCGCTTTTGCGGCATCGTCGAGCTGCCGACCGTGCCGGGCGGCACCGGCTCTTCGACCTCGCTGAACTCAGTCTTCATCAAGGTGTAGATCTCGCGGGCGATCTTGGCCGAAGTCGCGGCAACCAGGCCCATCAGGCAGATGTTCTCGGCGAGATGGTCGCCCAATGTGCGCGACGGCACCCGCATCGGCTGCATGCCGAGATGCTTGGCGAGCGCCGCCTGGACGGCCGGACCCTGCGCACCGAGTGAAGCAAATGTGCCGGCGCCGCCGCCCAGCATCGCGACAAAGATCCGCGGCGCAGCCTGGCGGAAGCGTTCGACATGGCGGATCATCTCGTCGATCCACACCGCCGGCTTGTAGCCGAAGGTCGCCGGCAACGCGTGCTGGCCGTGCGTGCGCCCGGCGATAGGCATCTCAGCGCCGCGCTCAGCCAGGTCGGCCAGCGCCGACAGTGCCTCGCCGATCAGGCGCAGGAAAATTCCGTGGGCTTGCCGCAATACCAAAAGGTCGCCTGTCTGTGTGATGTTTTGCGTCGTCGCGCCCCAATGTACCCAGCCGCCATAGGGCTCCCCGGTGACCCGGCTCAGCTCCCACACCAGCGGAACGATCGTGTGGCCGGTGCGGGCGAAGCCTTCGTCAATGTGCGCGCGGTCGAGCAACTCGAGATGCGCGGCGTGCCCAATGGCGGTGGCCGCGCCCTCGGGTATGATCCCCAGCTCCTCCTGCGCGCGGGCCAGCGCCGCCTCGACGTCGAGCCAGGCCTGCCAGCGGTTTTCGAGGCGATAGAGCGCGCGAATACCGGGATCTGATACGCGGGCGCCGGTCGGCAATTCGTCACTCATGGTCTATCCTCCGGGCGTTGGGCAGATCTTATCTGAAGTGTCCTCATCAAGTGACCTACCAAGCGTTTGGTTGAGACTTGACGCGCACGAGGCGCGGGGTCAGTCTGCAGGCTCTCGACGAGCGGAGCGGCGGCCATGAAGTTGATGTGGTTTCATTTGATGCCTTATACCGAATTGCCGGACGATTTCCGCGACAAGCACCCTTCGGTATGGGTCGACATCCACTCCGCGCTGTTCGACCCGCGGCGCGCCCACCACATGTACAACGACTTCATGGACGAGCTCGAATTCGCTGCCGAATGCGGGTTCGATGCGGTCTGCGTCAACGAGCACCACTCCAACGGCTACGGACTGATGCCGTCGCCCAACCTGATCGCCTCGGCACTGGCCCGGCGCACGACCGACACGGCACTTTGCGTGATGGGCAATTCGCTGGCGCTGTACAATCCGCCGACCCGGGTGGCCGAAGAGTTCGCAATGATCGACGTGATCTCGGGCGGGCGGCTGATCGCCGGCTTCCCGGTCGGCACGCCGATGGACACCTGTTTTGCCTATGGCCAGAACCCGAGCATGCTGCGCGACCGCTACTACGAAGCGCATGACCTCGTGTTGCGGGCGTGGACCGAGCAGGACACTTTTGCCTGGAACGGCCGTTTCAACCAGCAGCGTTATGTCAACATCTGGCCGCGCCCGGTCCAGAAGCCGCACCCGCCGATCTGGATCCCGGGCGGTGGCTCGATCGAAACCTGGCGCTGGTGTGCCGAGATGGATCACGTCTATGCCTACCTGTCCTATTTCGGCTATCAGGCCGGGCAGGCGACGATGGACGGCTTCTGGGCCGAGATGGACCGCCTCGGCAAGGACCGCAATCCTTATCGAGCCGGGTTTTTGCAGTTCGTCGGCGTCGCCGAGAGCCGTGAGGAGGCCTACCGGCTCTACCGCGAGCCGGCGGAATATTTTTACGGCCGGTGCCTGCATGTCGACCCGCGCTTTGCCAATGCGCCGGGCTACACCAGCGAGGCGACGCAACGCGCGGGGGTCGTTGGGCAAGTCGCCCAGGTCGCGAGAATGCGCCGGTTCGATACCTTGGCACGTGACATGGATGCGATCGTCGAGAAGGGTTATGTAATCATCGGCTCGCCCGACGAAGTCGCCGCGCAGCTAAAGGAAGTTGCGGTCAACCTCAATGTCGGCCATTTGATGCTGCTGATGCAGTTCGGCAACATGGGCAAGGATCTCGCGAAGTACAACACCAAGCTCTTCGCCGAGAAGGTCATGCCGCAGCTGACCGATGTTTTCGCCGAGTGGGAAGACCGGTGGTGGCCGCAGCCGATGCGCCGCGAGGCGCGGGCGCCGTTGACGCCGTTTCAATCATCGGCATTGGCGGCAGAGTAGGTTGCGCCAGTGGCGAGCGAATTGGAGACATCCTCCGTCGAGCTGAACGGCTTTTCGAGCCGCGTCTGGAAGAAAGGCGAGGGACCCAAGCTCGCTTTTCTTGCCGGCTTTGGCGGATTGCCGCGCTGGATCCCGTTTCTCGACGTATTGGCGCGCGAACGTACGGTCATCGTCCCGTCGGTGCCCGGCTTCCCCGGAGGCGAGCGCGGGCACACGGTGCTCGACAGTCATCTCGACTGGATGCTGGCGATCCGCCACCTGCTGCAAAAAGCGGGGCTGGAGGGCGCCGATCTGGCGGGCAGCTCGGTAGGCGGTTCATTTGCCGCCGAGATCGCCGCAATCTGGCCAGGCTCGGTCCGCCGTCTGGTATTAATCGCGCCGTGGGGATTGTTCGACGAGAAAGATCCGATGACCGACCCGTGGGCGCAGCGGGCTCCTGACGTGCCGGCCCTGATTTGCGCCGACCCAGAACGCTGGAACCAACTCAAGACTGAGCCTGAAGGCGCCAATTCGCCCGAATGGCCGATCGAGCAAGTGCGCGCTAGCGAAGCCGCAGCGCGCGCGTTCTGGCCGCTCGGCAATACCAGGCTCGAAAAGCGGCTGCCATTAATCGCAGCGCCGACCCTGCTGATCTGGGGCGCCGAGGACCGCATCGTGCCGCGCAGCTATGGCGACCGCTTCGCCGCGGCAATCCGCGGGGAAACCCGCATTTCCGTGATCCCCGGCGCCGGCCATCTCGCGGAGCTCGACAAGCCGGACGAGGTCGCCGCGGCGATCCTGCGCTGGGTGAAGGAGGCTTCGTAACGACATGATCAAACGGTTTCACGCGCTCTATGTCGGGCAGATCGAGCTCGACAATATCGGCGTCGACGGCACGCCGGCGAATGATCGCCGCTACCCGAACGAGCGGTTGAGCGAGGTGTTCTGGGCCGCGCGCGATGTCGCCCGGCTGATGGACGAGCTCGGCTATTACTGCTTCTGGACCGCCGAGCACCATTTCCAGCGCGAAGGCTATGAGTGCTTCCCCAATCTGATCCAGCTCGGCCTCTGGCTCGCGACGCAGACGAGGCGCCTCAAATTCGGCTGCGCCTTCAACATCCTACCGATGTGGCATCCGATCCGCCTCGCCGAGGATTACGCGATGGCCGACATCGTGACCGACGGCCGCGTGATCATGGGGGTCGGGCGCGGCTATCACACGCGCGAAGTCGAAACCTTTGGCGCGCCGCTGCTCGATACCGAGTCCAATCGCGACATTTTCGAAGAGGGGCTCGATCTCCTGCTGAAATGCTTCAACGAAGAGGCCTTCCACCACAAGGGCAAGTATTTCGAGTGCCCGCCGCCAGTGCCGTATCGGGGCTACACGCTTAAAGACATAACGATGGTGCCCCGGCCCAAGCACCTGCCGGTCGAGATCTGGATGCCGATCGCCAGCGGCAAGACCATCGATCTGATGGCGCAGAAGGGCCTCAAGGCGATGGTGACCTTGAACGGCGAGAAGATCCTCGACGATGTCGTGCGCGCCTATCACCAGGCTTGCCTGCGGCACGGCCGCCGGACGAAGCTCGGCGAGGACATGATCTGGGGCGCCGGCCTCTATCTCGCCGATACTCGGGAAGAGGCGATGCGGCGGGTCGAGCCGTCGCATGACGAGCGCTACAAATGGTTCGCGCCATTCGGTTTTGTGCGTTATGCCGACGAGCAGGGCCGGACCTGGGGAACGCCGGGCGCGCCGTCGCGGGTGCCGTCGCTCGCCGACGGCGTGCAGCAGAAGGCATGGTTCTGCGGACCGCCATCAGAGGTCATCGACGGCATCAAATCGATCGAGGCGAAATATCCGGGCCTCGAGGATTTCATGATCCACTGGGCCGAGGGGCTGCCGCCCGACGAGTTTAAGGAGCAGCTACGCTGGTTCGCCCGCGACGTGATGCCCGCATTCAATCGGGGATAGACACCACTCTCATTCCCGCGGAAGCGGGAATCCAGAGCCCCAACGCCGATCGGTTCCCCTGGGCCCCCGCTTGCGCGAGGGCGACGGATAGCCGAGAGCGAGGAGACCGGACGATGAAATTCGGATTGTTTTACGAGCACCAGCTGCCGCAACCCTGGGGCGAGGAGTCCGAGCTGCGGCTTTATCAACAGGCGCTCGACCAGATCGAGCTCGCCGACCGGCTCGGCATCGATTACGTCTGGGAAGTCGAGCACCATTTCCTCGAGGAGTATTCGCACTCCTCGGCCCCCGAGGTATTTCTCGCCGCCTGCTCGCAGCGCACCAAGCGCATCCGCCTCGGCCACGGCATCACCTTGATGCCGCCCAACTACAATCACCCCGCGCGTGTCGCCGAGCGCATCGCAACCCTCGATCTGGTCTCGAACGGCCGCGTCGAGTGGGGGACCGGCGAGTCGGCGACGGCGGTCGAGATGGGCGGCTTTGGTGTCGATCCCGACGACAAGCGTGCGATGTGGGAGGAGGGGACCCGCGAGGCCGCCAACATGCTGGCGATGCGGCCCTATCCCGGGTTTCACGGGCGCTGGTTCGACATGCCGTGCCGCAACCTGGTACCAAAGGCGGTGCAGCGCCCGCACCCGCCGATGTGGGTGGCATGCTCGCGGCGCGAGACCATCCACCTTGCCGCGCGTAATGGGCTCGGCGCGCTGACCTTTTCGTTTCTCGATCCCGACCAGGCCGCAAAGTGGGTCGAGGAATATTACGCAATCATCAAGTCAGGGGAATGCGTGCCGATCGGCCACTGCGTCAACCCGAATATCGCGATCGTCACCGGCATGTCCTGTCACACAGACGAGGCCGAAGCGATCCGCCGCGGCCTCGACGGGTTCCGCTTCTTCGGCTATTCGCTCGGCTATTACGCGCTGTTTGGCGAGCACCGGCCCGGCCGCGCCGATCTCTGGGAGAGATTTCTGCAGGTCAAGGACCAATTGCCGGACAACGCCGGGCGCGGTGGCATCGGCACCCCCGACCAATTGCGCGCGCATCTGGCCCGCTACGAGAGGGCCGGCATCGACCAGGTCATGTTCATCCAGCAGAGCGGCACCAACCGCCACGAACATATCTGCGAGTCGCTCGAGGTCTTTGCCCAGAATGTGATGCCCGAGTTCAAAGCGCGAGACGAGATGCGCGAGGCTGAAAAACGCCGCGAGCTCGCGCCCTATGTCGAGGCCGCATTGGTGCGCAAGCCGAAGATGGCGCCGCTCGACGATGTCGAGATCCCGCGGATCGAAGCCCTCGGGCGCAAGGCGCCGTCGCCGCTGCTCAATTCCGACCGGGGCGGCGCGATCCCGATCCCTCTCCAAGACCCTCTTGCCACCCGCGAGCCCGCAGCCGGAGACTGAGCCGCGCGATGGATCGAGCTAAACTGCGATGAATTCTTGGAAATAGGTGACCAATCGCTCTCCGGCCGCTCGCTGTGCGCACGCATCACCCCGACGGATGCCGAAGAACTAGCGATTTGGATCAGAACAATGAAGCCCGCGCAGGGGTGATCCCTCCTGGGTTGAGATCGGGAGACACCTCAACCTTAATGCCGGCAGGGTATTAGTGGCGCTGAGGGAAAAGGGACGTAGCGTGTTAGGCTCGAGGACGCATGATGGAGATCGGCGAGTTCTGGCAATGGCTAAAAGACCATGACGCGCCAAACTGGTTCGTAATAGCGTTCACACTTATCGTTTGGCCAAGCGTGCTCTGGATCGTTCTATATTATTGGTCAAGGCACAAAACTGGCCACATCCCAAACCTAGAAGTTTCCCCAACACCACAAAAAACACAAATAAATGGCCAACCCTATGACGCGGTTGGGTTTACATTTGCTAACCACACAGGTTCTGTTGTATATCTAATATAAGTCGGGTGCGCTTGCGAGAGAACTACAGGAATTTCCCCATTCCATTTGCGGCAGTTAGAGGTATTTCCGGCGGTTGGCGCGAATTAAAATTCCAAGCGCAAAACAGCAATGCCCTGATAGATCAAGAACGCGTACTGCATACGGGTCAAAATGCAGTCACCTCAATCGCGGTGTCACAACCTTTGCGTGACGCATTCTATAACACATATCGACCTGGATGGTTCCGCAAGCTTATTCGCCGACCGAAATACTTTGTTCTCGAATACATTGTAATGGTTGCGGATAAGAAATGTTCCGTTGCAACTGTTTACTGACGTTGCAGCCATTAGCGTGGCCCGTCGGGACCGCCCGGGCGGGACAACTGGAGTTGACCACCCAGGGATAGCGGTGCTTACCTTCATCCGAAACGCAAAAGTAGATCGGGTGGGCAAAATGAAGGTTCGCAACGCAGCGCGCGAGCGGCTCGAAAAGGGTGAGATGTCGCTCGGTGTCGGCATCCGCACGGCGCGCACGGTCGACATCGCCAAGATGATGAAGACAGCGGGCTACGACTGGTTGTTCATCGACCTCGAACACGGTCCGATGTCGATCGAGTTCGCTACCACGCTCGCCGTGGCGGCGCTCGACACCGGCATTTCGCCGATTGTCCGCGTGCCGTTCATGCAGCACACGATGGCGACCCGCGTCCTCGACAATGGCGCGCTCGGCATCGTCATGCCGCATGTCGACACGGCGGAGCAGGCGCGCGAGATCGTCGACCACCTGAAATACCCGCCGATCGGTCACCGCTCGCTCGCCGGCGCGCAGGCAATCTTCGATTTCCAGCGCATCCCGACCACCGAGATGATCGAGGCCGCCAACGCGACGTTGCTCGTTATTGCGCTAATGGAGACGCCGACCGCCATCGCCAATGCCGAGGCGATCGCCGCGGTTCCGGGCATCGACGCCTTGCTGATCGGCACCAACGACCTCGCCGCCGAGATGGGGATACCCGGCGAGTTCAGCCACGCCAAGATCGCCGGCGCCTACGAGACCGTAATCGGCGCCTGCCGCAAGTACAATAAATGGCCCGGTATGGGCGGTGTCGATGCCGAGGAGCTGATGCAGAAATACATCGGTATGGGCATGCGGCTCGTGCTGACCGGCAGTGACGGCGGCTTTCTGATGGCCGGGGCTTCGCAGCGTGCCGCACTGGCGCGGCAATGGGGCGGCGGACATTAATCGAACAGGAGGGGCCCATGATCATCGATTGTCACGGCCACTACACCACCTCCCCGCGGCAGCACGAGGGCTGGCGCGGGGAGCAGATCGACGCGCACAAGGCGGGCAAGCCGCCGCCACCGCGCCCGAGCATTACCGACGATGAGATCCGTGAATCGATCGCCAATGGCCAGCTCAAGGTGCAGCGCGAGCGCGGCACCGACCTGACGATCTTTTCACCACGGGCCGCCGGCATGGGCCACCACCTCGGTGACGAGACGACCAGCGAGGCCTGGGCCAGCGCCTGCAACGAATTGATCCACCGCGTCTGCTCGCTGTTTCCGCAGAACTTCATCGGTGTGGCGATGCTGCCGCAGAGCGCGCGTGTCTCGCCGAAGAACTGCATTGCCGAGATCGACCGCTGCGTCAATGAATACGGGTTCGTCGGGATCAATCTGAACCCTGATCCGTCCGGCGGGCATTGGCAGGACCCGCCGCTCGGCGACCGCTATTGGTATCCGGTCTACGAGAAGATGGTCGAATACGACCTTCCGGCAATGATCCATGTCAGCGCGTCGTGCAACCCGACGCATCACACGACCGGTGCGCACTATCTCAATGGCGACACCGCCGGGTTCAACCAGCTGATGACATCCTCGGTACTCAAGGACTTTCCGGGCATCAAGTTGATCATTCCGCATGGCGGCGGGGCGGTGCCCTATCACTGGGGACGCTACCGCGGACTGGCGCAGGACGCGAAGCTCGGGCTCTTGTCCGACCTCATGTTGAAGAACGTCTTCTTCGACACGTGCGTCTATCACCTGCCCGGTCAAGAATTGCTGGCAAAGGTCATCCCGGTCGACAACATTCTCTTTGCCTCGGAAATGATCGGCGCGGTTCGCGGCATCGACCCAGAGACCGGTCACCACTACGACGACACCAAGCGGTATGTCGATCAGCTGCCATTGTCAGCGGCGGACAAGGCGAAGATTTTCGAAGGCAATGCGCGCCGCGTCTACGGCCGCTTGTCTACGACGATCGAGAAACAGTCCGCGAGGTGATCATGCCGCAAGATAGCAGCCCCGAGCCGAAGAGCCGCTGGGACATTCTGACCAATACCGGCGCCGGCACACCGATGGGTGAGCTGCTGCGTCGCTATTGGTGGCCGATCGCTGGCGCCAGCGAGCTCGAGCGTCCCGGCACATTGCCGGTGCGGCTGATGGGCGAGGATCTCGTCCTCTACAAGGACCTCGGCGGCAAATACGGCCTGCTCGATCGCCATTGCCGGCATCGCCGCGCCGATCTCAGCTACGGCTATGTCGAGAAATACGGGTTGCGCTGCAATTATCACGGCTGGCTCTACGACGCGGACGGCAGCTGTCTGGCGCAGCCCTATGAGGACATGGCGCATCCCGAGGCGCGGCTGCGCGATCAGATCCATATCAAGGCCTATCCGGTCGAGGAATTGGGCGGGCTCTTGTGGGCTTATCTCGGCCCCGAGCCGCGGCCGCTTGTGCCCAATTGGGAATTCTTCACGTGGAAGAACGGCTTCCGCCAGATCGTCAAGGCCGAGATCTCGTGCAACTGGTTCCAATGCCAGGAAAACTCGATCGACCCGGTGCATTTCGAATGGACCCATTCGAACTGGAGCGTGCGTCTGGGGGGTGCGACCGGTCCTTACACGCCGCAGCACGTCAAGGTCGATTTCAACGAGTTCGATTACGGCTTCCAATACAAACGCATCCGCACCGATACCAGCGACAAGGACCGACTGTGGACGGTCGGGCGCGTCTGCCTGTGGCCGAACGGTCTGTTCACCGGCAATCATGTCGAGTTTCGCGTGCCGGTCGATGACGAGAACACGCTCAGCGTCATGTGGCATTTCAGCCGCGTGCCGCGGGAGCGCGAGCCTTATGTGCAGAACAGCATCCCGACCTGGCAGGGGCCGATCGCCGATCCGCAAACCGGGCGCTGGATCACCAGCCATGTGATGAACCAGGATTTTGTGACCTGGGTCGGGCAAGGCCGCATCGCCGACCGGTCTCAGGAGTATCTGGCACCCTCCGACCGCGGCATTGTGATGATCCGCCGCCGCTTTCTTAACGATATCGAGGCGATCAAGGAGGGCCGCGACCCAAAAGCCGTGATCCGGGACCCCGCAGTCAACGGCGCAATCACATTGCCGGTCGCCGAGCGCGAGAAGTTCATCGACGGCTTCGACCGCGCGGAGTTCTTAGGGGACCCGTTCAGCCGCCGGAACCTGCAGGGCTACATCTTCCAAACCGGGCAGCCCCCCGAGGTCCGCGCCGCGTTTCTCGCGGCGATGGGCTTCAGTGAAGCGGAAGCGACCGCCGACCCAAGGCCCTTCGACCCGCTGGCGCCGGGACCGCGCTGACCTTCTACGACCAGACGCACGTCAGCGCGCAGCTTTCTGCGCAGACCGCGTCGCCGCCGCCGGAGACCCTCGACGCGACATCAATGATGAACTCAACCGAACAGAGGAGAGTGCTATGACAGACCTTCGCGTCATCACCAGCGACGGCGGCGATAGGATCATCGAAGAAGCCGTAGTGCACGACTTTGGGGCCAATCTGCGCGGCCCGCTGCTGCGCCCTAGTGATGATGGTTATGACCAGGCCCGCAGAGTCTGGAACGGCATGATCGACCGGCGCCCTGCATTGATTGCCTGCTGCGCCGGGCCCGCCGATGTTATCGCCGCGGTCCGTTTCGCGCGCGAGCATCAGCTGTTGGTGTCGGTCCGGGGCGGCGGCCACAACATCACCGGAAATGCCGTCTGCGAGGGCGGTCTGATGATCGACCTCTCGCCAATGAAGAGCGTGCGCGTCGATCCGATCGCGCACACGGCGCGCGCTGAGGCGGGCCTCACCTGGGGCGAGTACAACCGTGAAACCCAAGCCTTCGGCCTCGCCAGCACCGGCGGGGTCGTGTCGACAACCGGCATCGCCGGGTTGACCCTGGGTGGGGGCCTCGGCTGGCTGCACGGGAAGCACGGCCTCAGCTGCGACAATCTGCTGTCGGCCGATCTCGTCACCTCCGACGGCAAGCTTTTGACTGCGAGCCCCGAGCAGCACCCGGACTTATTCTGGGGGCTGCGCGGCGGCGGCGGCAATTTCGGCGTCGTCACCTCGTTCGAATACAGGCTGCACCCGGTCGATCCGGTACTTGCCGGCATGGTCGTCCACCCGATGTCCCAAGCTAAAGAGGTGCTGTGCTTCTACCGCGAGCTCTGCCGCGGCTGCCCCGACGAGATGGTCGCCGCCGCCGCGATGATGACCTCGCCCGACGGCGATCCGATCGCTGTCATCGTCGCCGCCTATGTCGGCGATCTCGGGGCGGGGGAAAGGGCGATGGCGTCTCTGCAGAAATTCGGGCCGCCGCTGGCGGACACGATCGCGCCAACATCATATGTCGCCCTGAACTCGCTGTTTGATGAGGCCTTTCCCTATGGCGGCGTGCAGCGTTACTGGAAATCGAGCTTTCTGAAGGAACTCGGCGACGACATGCTGGATATCATGATCGCACGCTCGGCGAAGTTTCTGTCGCCGATGTCGAATGTTCTGTTTTTTCATCTGCACGGCGCTGCGACCCGCGTGGATCCGAACGAGACCGCCTTTGGGGCCCGCGACGATCAGTGGGATTATGACGTCATCTCGCAGTGGACGGATCTTGCCGAATCCGCCGGTCACACCCAATGGACCCGCGACTTTTGGACTGCCGTCGAGCCGTTCGCGAGCGGGCAGGTGTATGTCAACCACCTCGATGCCGAGGAGGGCACAACCCGGATCAAGGCCGCCTACAGCCGCAACTACGAGCGGCTCGTCGCCCTGAAAAACAAATACGACCCGACAAACCTGTTCCGGCTCAATCAGAACATCAAGCCGACAGTTTGATCGATTGCGCATCGCGATAGAAAGCCGGCCCGCGCTCTTGTCCCTTAGGCGCGAATGCGGCGTAATCCGCTGAGGGCTCATTCGAGGGAGGAAAATGATGGACGATACGCCCGCAAGACCGGTCGCGGCTGCCGGCAACGAAATCGACCGGCCGGTTCCGGGGGCGCCGTCGAACCGGGTGTGGGGCAGCGATGCGATCGCGGCGGTGTTGCGCGAGATCGAGATCCCCTATGTCGCGCTAAACCCGGGGGCGAGCTATCGCGGGCTGCACGACAGTCTCGTCAATTACCTCGGCAATACCCGGCCGCGCATGCTGCTGTGCCTGCACGAAGAAAGCGCGGTGGCGCTGGCGCACGGCTGGGCCAAAGTCACCGGGCGGCCGATGGGCGCGATCGTCCATAGCAATGTCGGGTTGATGCATGCAACGATGGCGATTTTCAACGCCTGGTGCGACCGCATGCCGGTGCTCATTTTTGGCGCTACGGGGGCGGTCGATGCGATGCGCCGGCGGCCGTGGATCGAATGGATCCACACCGCCCGCGACCAGGGTGCGCTCATCCGCAACTACACCAAATGGGACGATCAGCCGGCCTCGATCGGCGCGGCGCACGAGGCGATCCTGCGCGCGAATATGATCGCGCAGACGGCGCCGTACGGGCCGGTATACGTCAACCTCAATCTGGAATTGCAGGAAGACGAGATCGCCGCTGCGCCCCGGCTGCCGGAGATTGCGCGCTTCACCCCGCCCCAGCCTCCCGAGCCCGCAGGGCCGATCGTCAGGCGCGCCGCTGAGCTGCTGGCCAGCGCCCGGCGGCCGCTGGTTCTAGCCGGCCGTGGATCACGCGATCCCGGAGCCTGGCAGCGGCGGATCGCCCTCGCCGAGGCGATCGGCGCTCGGGTGATGACCGACCGCAAATCCGGCGCGACGTTTCCGACCGACCATCCGCTGCATAGCGGCGGCTCCGAGCTGATCGCCAACGCCGATGTGATCCTCAGCCTCGACTGGGTCGATCTCGCCGGCACCCTGCGGACCGCCTATGGCGGCAAGCCGGTTACAGCGAAAATCATCCAAGTTTCGATTGACCAGTACATCCATAACGGCTGGAGCATGGACTATCAGGGCTTGCCGCCAGCGGACGTCTATTTGCTGGCCGAGCCCGATGCGTCCGTGCTGCCGCTGCTCGCCGAGGTCAAGAAATTGAGGCCCAACGCACCCCCTTTGGCGGAACCAGCGCCACGGCCGGGGCCGCCGCCGCTTGCGGCGCTCGAGGGCGCTTCCGTCATCCAGGTCCCGCACATCGCGACGGCGCTCAAATCCACGCTAGGCGATACTCCGGTATCGATGCTGCGGCTGCCGCTCTCCTGGGCCGACGGGTTGTGGGAATTCCGTCACCCGCTTGATTATCTCGGCACCGATGGCGGGGGCGGGATCGGTTCGGGGCCGGGGATGTCTGTCGGCGCCGCCTTGGCTCTGCGCGACACGGGCAGCGGCCGTTTGCCGGTCGCGGTGCTCGGCGATGGCGACTTCCTGATGGGTGTCACCGCCCTCTGGACGGCGGTGCGCAACGAGATCCCGCTGCTGATCGTCGTCGCCAACAACCGCTCTTTCTTTAACGACGAGCTACACCAGGAGAGGGTCGCGCGCCAGCGTGGCCGGCCGGCCGAGAATCGGTGGATCGGGCAGGCGATCACCGGCCCCGAAATCGATCTCGCGACGATGGCGCGCGGTCAGGGTTGCACCGGCATTGGTCCGGTCGAGCAGCCGAAGCAGCTGGTGGGAGCGATCCGTGAGGCGGTCGCCGCGGTCCGCGCCGGTAAAGTCTGTGTCGTGGATGTGCACGTCGCCGCCGGATATGCCGCCGACGCCACCGCGGCGATCCTGCAGCGCACGTCCGGGTAAACCATTTTCGGACGTTGTAGCGCCGACCCGATGCCGCTACCTTCGGCTGACGACGTGGGAGGCTGTGATGATCGAACTTTTGGAGCGGCAAAAGCGTCTGACGGCGAACCAGTGGAAGCTGATCTGCACCGCCAACGTCGCCGATCTGCTCGATTTCTTCGATTTCTTTCTGATCGGTTACGTCACCGCGGCACTGACCAAGGAATGGTCGCTGCCCTACTGGCAGGGTGGAGCGATACTGTTGGCGTCGGGCCTCGGCGCGGTCCCAGGCGCGTTCATTTGGGGGTGGCTTGGCGACAAGATCGGCCGGCGCACGGTGTTCATGTGGTCCGCCATCACGATCTCTCTCGCTACTGGAATCATGGTCTTTACACCGGGACCGAGTGCTGTGATCCCGGGCTGGCTGTTCCTGGTGTTTTTCCGGGTCTTTGTCGGGGTCGGCAATGCCGGCATCTTCACGATCGATCTGCCTCTGGTGCAGGAATTCATCCCAGCCTACAAACGCGGTTGGGTCAGCGCGCTGGTCACGACCTTGCTGCCAGCAGGTGGCATGCTGGCCGGCTTTGTGGCCGCCTGGCTGCTGCCGATTATTGGCTGGCGTTATCTGTTCCTGGTCGGTCTGGCGCCGCTCGTGCTGGTGTTCATGATCCGCTACTGGGTGCCGGAATCGCCGCGCTGGTTGATCCGCATGGGGCGGCAAGAGGAGGCGCGGCGCTCGCTCGCCTGGGCATTGATGATCGATCCAAGGGAGATCACCCTGCCACCGGCCCTACCAACACTTGAGAAGACCCGGTGGATTGAGCTCTTCAAATACCCCCAGCTGGTTGCCGCCGGTTGCCTGACCGGTCTGACGCAGACCGGCGGAGCCTCGTTGGGTCTGTGGGGGGCGACGCTGCTCGTGATCGTGCTCAACACGACCCCGGCGCATGCAGCGTTTCTGATGGCATTTGTCAGCCTTTCGGGGATCGTCGGTCGGTTTTTCATCACCGCCTTGATCGAGCCGCTCGGACGCCGCGGCGCCGGAACCTTGGCCTGCGGAATGGCCGCGTTGTTGCTGATATCCGCCGGCTATCTTCATGACGTCTTTATCGGCGGCTGGTCGGTATTTTATATCCTGTTGGTCGCGGGAGGCTTTTTCAGCAGCGCGATCTATACAGTCGTCGGGCCCTATATGTCGGAGATCTGGCCGACCCGGCTGCGCAGCAGCGGTATGGGCATGAGCTATGGCATCGGCAATCTCGGCGGCAAGGTCCTGGGGCCGGCCGGTTTGGCGGTGATCATGGGCGCCGGCGACATCATCAAGCCGGCAGCGCCAAATCTCGTCATGCTCGGCCCGGCCTTTGTCTATTTCGCTTGCTGGTACATTCTCGGCATCGTCGGCTTCTGGGTGTTCGGCCCCGAAACCAAGGGCCGCACCTTCGAGGAAATGGACAGCACCCTCGACCGGCGCGCCGCAGCCGCAGCCAGCGCGGCGACACAATCGGCCGGCGGCTGACCGGGCCGCGTCAGCGGTTCTGCGCCCAATCCTCGCGCCACAGGAAATCGGGGCCGAGCTGATCAAGGCTCGGGCAGCCGATCTGACCCATGACGAGATCGATCTCGCCGCGAAAGATGTTGATCACCTTCTTGACACCCGGAAGCCCGCCGGCGACGGCGCCGTAGAGCGTCGGCCGGCCGAAGAACACGAACTGGGCGCCGAGGCAGAACGCGATCAGGATGTCGGCGCCGCGCCGCACACCGCTGTCGAGCATCACCGTCACTCTGTCGCCGACCGCCGCCTTGATCGCCGGCAGCGCCTCGAGCGAGGCCGGCGCCTGGTCGAGCTGGCGGCCGCCATGGTTCGAAACAATGATGCCGTCGACACCAATTTCGGCGGCGCGAACCGCGTCGGCCGGGTTGAGGATGCCCTTGACGACGAGGGCGCGCGGGAACAGGCGCCGATAGCGTTCAAGGTCGCGCCAGGTCTGCGCCGCAGCCGGGGTCTGTCCGCGCCCGAAGGCGATGACATCCGCCGTGCTGGCGCCATTGCCGGCATGCGGCGCCCAATTCCCAAGGGTTGGCGACCCGCCCAGCCGCACATATTCGATGACCCAGGCGGGATGGGTGATTGCCTCCAACAGGACCGACGGCTTCAGTTTCAGCGTTTCGAGAACGCCGCCAGTGCGGACGCGGGCAAAGCCGCTGCGATAGTTGCGTTCCCGCTTCGGATGCACCGGCACATCGACGGTCAGCACCAGGGCGCCTGCGCCGCCGTCTCGCGCCCGCCCGATCAGTGCATCGGTGATGCTCCCGTCTTTAGCCGCATAGAGCTGAAACCAGACGTTGTTCGGTGCGACCCGCAGCGCTTCTTCCATCGAGGCGTTGCTGCCGCCCGACATGATGTACGGGATGTTCGCCTCGGCCGCCGCTTGGGCCAGCATGACTTCGCCTTCGCGCCGGTAGAGGCCGACACCGCCGGTCGGCGAGATACCGAACGGGCTCGCATAGGCGCGGCCGAACACCGTCGCTGACTGGTCGCGTTTGGAGACGTCGACCAGGTAGCGGGGCAGCAGCCGGTGCTTGTGAAACGCCGCTTCGTTGCGCGCGAGGCCGCGTTCGTCCTCGACCCCGCCCTCGATGTAGTCGAAGATGATCTTCGGCAATTTGCGCTTGGCGATGCGATGCAGGTCTTCGATGTTGATCGCTTGATTAAAGTTCATAGGTTCGTGAATTCCTCAGCCCGACCGTCTTTCCCGCGAAAGCGGGAATCCAGGCGGCCAAGGGCCGCAGCGGTCACCCTTGGACCCCCGCGTTCGCGGGGGGGGGACGATAATCACACATTGCGCGGCCAGTCGTCGCGCCACAGAAAATCGGGGCCGAGCTGATCGAGGCTCGGGCAGCCGATCTGCCCCATCACGAGATCGATCTCGCCGACGAAGATCTCGATCGCCTTTTTGACCCCGCCCAATCCGCCGGCAGCGGCGCCATAGAGGGTCGGGCGTCCCATAAAGCAGAAATCGGCGCCGAGGCAGAGCGCGATCAGGATATCGGCGCCGCGCCGCACGCCACTGTCGAGGAGCAGGGTGAGCCTGTCGCCGACCGCGGCCCTGATCGCCGGCAACACATCGAGCGAACCCGGCGCCTGGTCGAGCTGGCGCCCGCCGTGGTTGGAGATGAGGATGCCGTCGCAACCGACCTCCAGCGCCCGCAATGCATCAGCCGGGCTCATGATGCCCTTTACGACGAGGGTGCGCGGGAACAGCTTGCGGTAGGTCTCCAGGTCACGCCAGGTCTGCGCGTTGAACGGGCGCAACGAGCTCGAGTGTTTGTAGACCTCTTCCGCATTGGCGCCCGGCGGCGCGTAAGGCTGCCAGTTGCCGAGCATCGGCGTGCCGCCGCCGCGCTTGAAATATTCGACGATCCATCCGGGGTGGGTCAGCGCCTCGGCGAGGATCGAGGGTTTGAGGCTCAACGCCTGAAACAGCCCGCCGCGGACATTGGCAAAGCCGTTGCGGATATTGCGCTCGCGCTTTGAGCCGACCGGGGTGTCGACGGTCAGCACCAGCGCGCCGAGCCCGGCATCGGCGGTGCGCTTGATCAGGTCGGCGTTGACCGCCGGGTCGCGCGCTGCGTAGAGCTGGTACCAATGGTTCTTCGGCGCGATCCTGGCTGCTGCCTCGATCGAAGCGTTGCTGGCACCCGACATGATGTAGGGGATGTTCGCGTCGCGCGCGGCCTCGGCGAGCATCAGGTCGGCCTGGTTGCGAAAGAGGCTCGCGCCGCCGGTCGGCGAGATGCCGAACGGGCTCGCAAAGGTCTGGCCAAAGATCGACTTCGACTGGTCGCGTTTTGAAACATCGACGAGGTAGCGAGGCAACAATTTGTGCTTGTGAAAGGCCGAGGTGTTGGTTTCGAGGCCGCGCTCGTCTTCCAAGCCGCCTTCGATGAAATCGAAGGCGATCTTCGGCAGCCGCCGCTTCGCCATGCGGTGCAAGTCTTCGATATTGACGGCCTGATCGATCCTCATCGTCCCTCTTGTTCTCCGTGACCCGCCGCAACCTTGCAACATTGCGTAATTTTGCCCCACCGGACAATCCCCGGCGCCGCGGGGCTGGACTGTGCACCGCGTCTGGCTGAACCCCCATACTGCCGGGCCCGACCGGCAATCAAAAATTGCATGGATATTCGGCCATTGTGCAATCTGCAGCGAATCAGCAGCAAATTCTCTCTTGGGTTGTACAGGCAACTCGCTCCAGACGCCATAGTCCTCCCCCCGCGAGCGGGGGACCGCTGCCTTCGTGCGCGCGAAAGCAAGTCGTTGTAATTCCTCGACTCTGGGTGCCGAAAACAGGCGATGACAGGATTGCGGAGCCGGATGTTAATGATTTCCGACATCGGTGGAGTCCGGCGCGCCTTGTCAGGTACTCATATGGATTCATGATTCGTTCTAGTCAAGCCAGGCCCGCGCTGGACCATGTCGGTTTGAAAGAATAGGGGGGAGCACAGGACCAAATTCTTGGCTGAAGCACCGCGTCGGGCGCAGAGCAGACTTTTGCCCGGACTCTGTCGGAGGAGGTTTTCGCAGGCAGCGGCCGGATGGCACTATATATTCCCAATGCTGCGGTTAGGAAGCTCAGGATCTTGTATATCCGCCGCCAACGTGCTAGGCAGAGGGGCAGCACCGACGGAACCGAGGGAAAAATTCCCGTGATAATCTTCGGTTGACGGATCTTATCGCGCAACGGTATTAGAAGAACAGAATCAGAACCAAGGGTCGCTGATGCGGAAAGAGCCTGTGAAATTTCTACCAGATTCCGCGCCGGGCACCCGTGAGAAGGTAAAAACGACCCGCCGAAGGCCAGAGCGAGGCTCAGCGGCGTCAATTAGCATTGGCGTTGCTCGGCTCAAACGAGCAGGAAGACAAAGATTTCTTGGATCGCCTGATGTCAGGTCGTGGTCAGGTTCGGCCGCCACCAGAACGCATCCCGGATCTCGGTAATGCGCAGCGCGACTTCGGACCAGATAGAGAGAACGGCGATATCGCTTGGTCTCCGAATGGCAAAGCAGTCAATCGTATCAAGCATACCATCAATGCTGACCAGCTATTAGAGCTGCCACGTCAGAACAACAGCGGGTCAGCAGATGCAACTCGACAAGAAACGGCAAAGTTAGGACAGAATACAACTGTCCGATCTCTGTCACCCATATATGTCGACCAGGAATCTCGCCATGAGTCGTTGCGAATAACTCGCCGTCATAGGCGTCCGATAGCCTTCGGATGGTACGGCGGAAAATATAACCACTTAGATTGGTTATTACCGCTCCTTCCGGAGGCCCATCACTACTGTGAGCCGTTTGCGGGATCAGGAGCCGTCCTTATAAACCGTCGACCGTCTCCCGTCGAGACTTATAACGATATTGATGGAGAGGTTGTAAACTTTTTCGGCACACTTCGAGATGATCCTGAAGGCTTGATCCGGGTGATTGCGCTAACCCCGTTCTCGCGGGAGGAGTTTTATCACGCGATAAACGACTCGCCGGTAAGCCTCGAACCCTTAAAACGGGCGCGCCGTTTTTATGTTCGCGCGCGCCAAGCCCGCACAGGTCTGGCCCAAACGGCCACCCTCGGCAGATGGGCGAATTTGCAAAAATACAAGCCGCGCCGGAATGTCGGGTGTAATTTCCCGGTGGTTCGGCGGAGTGGAAGCCCTAGCGAAAATCGGAGAGCGGCTGCTTCGGGTGCAAATAGAAAACCGACCTGCGATCGACGTCATCCGCCTATACGACAGCCCTCAAACACTCTTTTACTGTGATCCACCGTATCTTCACGAAACGCGCGGCGACAGCAGCGCCTATGGTTTCGAAATGGATGAGAGCCAACACCGCGAACTTGCACAGGTGCTCGGCAAAGTCCAGGCAAAGCAGCGATATCTGGGTACCGTTGCGATCTCATGGACGAGCCTTAAGGGTTGGCGTCGATTTGACGCTGAGGAAAAGCATTGTCACTCGATAAAAAAAATCCGGCAGGAATGCGTGTGGCTGAATTACTGAAGTGGCTGGTCGGATGGCGCAGCTAAGATATGATGATGCAGAAGCTTTACTTAAGGAGGTTTTCGCTGAGGCTGAGGCCGATTTCGCAGCTAATCTCAATCCGGATGTCCCCGAAGAAATTGCCGCGGCCACTGACACCCTGATGGTGTCAAACACCCAAGCTTATAGGGAAGTTTTGATTGGGTGTGCACTCGCGCGTATACTTGATGGAGAAGTCGACATTCGGTTGCCTTATGTCAACCAAGGTCCAGCCGCCTATAACGGGCGGACACTCGACGAGCGAGTAGTCAACCCATTTCTCCATAGCCACGAAATCCCGAGCTCAAGGGGTCCATTTCTCTCCGTTTTTCGGCGAAGCGTATCTTTCTCAGCTGAGACACGTGAGGGAGTTCGAGACAAGGCCGGATTCGACGCGCTGCTGTCGTTTATTGAACACCTTCGGTTGTCCGGTCAGATTGTCGCACGCTCGTATTTGCGATTTCTACTTATGCATTCGTCAGACTACGCGATGCCGCCAGGATCGCGCCATTACACGTTCAACGACTAAGCCTCGATCAATACGAATCTTTGGTCGCGGGGCTTTTGCAGGTGCCGAGCGGCGGGCGAATGCCTGTTCTCCCTACCGTAGCAATGTTCCAGACGATCAGGGACTGCTTTGCGCTAAATTGGTCGATCGAATGGCAAGGTATCAATGTGGCGGATCGAGCCTCGGATGTGGGCGGAGACATAACAATCAAGAGCAATGACCAGATCGTGTTAGCGGTTGAGGTGACAGAGCGGCCGATTGACCGCGCACGCGTCCTGTCGACCTTTCAAACAAAGGTCCTACGGTACGCGATCGATGACTATCTTTATTTCTTTTCGGCTAGTCCGCCCGCCCCGGACGCAAAGTCGCTGGCGCGACAATACTTTGGACAAGGACATGATATAAGCTTCCTTCCGGTCCGCGAATGGCTTGTCCACTCTCTCGGCACCGTAGGCCCTCGTTGTCGATCAGATTTCATTACGAAATTTATTGCGTTGTTGAATGAGCGCGATGTGCCCACCGCTTTGAAGTTGACGTGGAACGAGCATATCAGGAGACTGCTGGCTCCGACGTAGAGCTCCGACGGTAGAGGTTAGAATGACAGTTCCGGTAGAGAGCATTGCGGTCGGAAACTGCTATTTAGGCCCCAGAGGAAGGATACGTAAGGTTTTGAAGATAACTGAAGGGCGGGTAGTGTATGCTTCGCGTTCGCTGAAATCTGGTCACTGGATGAAGCCAGCACGGCCTGCATTGCTTCGGGTGTTCGCAAGACGTGCTCTTCACCCTGTTCAGTGTCCGTCCGATTCGCCGCCGCCGCTCTAGCGGCGGTCCCAGCCCATTGGTAACCCTCGATATCCGCTGCGCGCGGTGTGATCCTTTCACATGCGAACCCAATGCCCGGCAACCACGTTCGCCGAATCATCAGCGCCAGGAGGGCGAGCCGTCGTGAAAGAGCAGCTTATACGCTACAGGCCGGGGCGCGATCCCAAACCTGAAAGCCGGACCGATTGGGATCGGTTAAAGCGAATGTCCGACGAAGAAGTCGACCAGGCAGCGCGGAATGATCCTGATGCGCAACCTTTGTCGGATGAGCAACTGGCCCGAGGGTTCCGCCCCAACGCGTTGACCGCGTTGCGCAAGCGTCTGAGTCTGAGCCAAACCGAATTCGCAAAACAGTTCAGGCTCAACCTGCGAACTCTACAGGATTGGGAGCAGGGGCGCCGGAAACCCGAAGATATTGCTCGCGTCTATCTGCGTGTGATCGAACGCAGCCCCGATGCGGTCAGCGCGGCATTGAAGGACCCCCACCCAACCCCCGGAACGCCCGCCTTGGCGGGCGGCCGTCCGGGGCTCCCCCGCAGGCGGAGGAGGAAAGAGAGAGGGCAGGCGGGTCGAAGGGCTAAGGGCTCCCTCTCCCCGCCTCGCGGGTGAGGGGCCCTTCAGTTCGGGTAGACGATCGTGCGCAGCATGACGCGTCGTTCCTCGGGGTGGTAATCGCCGGCGCCGCGGTGCATCGTCGCCCGCTCATCCCACATCAACAGGTCGCCGACTTGCCAGGAATGGTAGTAGGTGAAACACTCCTGCGTCGCATGCGCGGCGAGGTCCTCGATCAGCCGCCAGGCCGCCTCGCGCTCCATCCCCTCAAAGCCGTGCGTGTGCATCGGGTTGACAAAGAGGATCGCGCGGCCGCTGACCGGGTGCTCGATGACCGCCGGGCGCGGCAACTCGTCATATTTTCTCTCGGTCGCGCCCTTGTCGTCGCCATAGAGGCGCTCGCCGGCCGGCCCGCTGCTGCGGCCATGTAATCCGACGAGACCGGCCAGCCGCTCTTTCATGTCGTCCGGCAGCGCGTCGTAGGCGGCGCGCATGTCGGCAAACATCGTGCCGCCCCTTGACGGCGGAACTTCGAGGGCGTGCAGCATCGCCAGCAGCGGCAGTTTTTCCTCATAGGTCGAGTCGGTATGCCAGTCAGTCGCGCGTTTGACGCCGTACCAGTCGATCTTTCCGTCCTCCTCGACATTGGTCAGCCACGACACTTCCGGATAGTCCGCGTGGCGGTATTTAACGAGCGCATGCTTGCGTGGCACCCCGAAACGGCGGCCGAAGGCGGCGATGTCGCCGGCGCCCAGTTGCTGGTTGCGGAAGACGAGAACCGGATGCTCGGCGAATGCGCGGCGGACCCAGGTGAAGATGTCGTCGTCGAGCTGCGATAGATCGACCCCGAGCGCCTCGGCGCCGAGATGTTCGCCGAGCGGGCGCAGTTGCGGTGTGGCCATGGGGTGATCCTCTCCCGGTGGTTTGTTCGCTATCTTACGCAGGCGAGTGCGGTTCGTCTAATCGGAGCACCCGAATGGAAACGCAGACCACCCTCTATAAAACGGCGGGCGTCGATACCGATGAGACGCAATCCGGTCTCCACAAGATCGTCGAACGCATCAAGGGCAGCTGGCCGGCGGCGTCTGGCTTCGGTCAGGTCAAGCTCGATATCGGCTATTTCGCCAATGTCATCGATATCGGCGGCGTCGGCCTCGCGATCTCGACCGACGGGGTCGGGTCGAAATCGGTCGTCGCCGAGATGATGCGGCGCTACGACACGATCGGCATCGATTGCGTGGCGATGAACGTCAATGATCTTCTCTGCGTCGGCGCCCGGCCGGTCTCGATGGTCGACTACATCGCGGTCGAGGAGGCCGATGCCGGCATGCTCGGCGCCATAGCGATCGGGCTGGCAGAAGGCGCAAGGCAAGCCGCGATTTCAATCCCGGGGGGCGAGATCTCCTCGCTCAAGGACATTGTCCGCGGCTTCGACCTCGTCGGCGCGGCAGTCGGGATAGTGCCGCTCGACCGCATCATCACCGGCCGCGATCTCGTGCCAGGCGATTTCGTCATCGGGGTAGAAAGCAGCGGCATCCACAGTAATGGCTTGACGCTCGCCCGCCGCGTCCTCTTCGACCAAGGTAAATCGCCGATCGACCATGTCTTCCCCGAGCTCGGCATTCCGCTCGGCGAGGAACTGTTGCGCCCGACCTTGATCTACGTACCGGAGATACTCGACATCATCGAGCAGGTGCCAACGGTCAGAGCATTGATCAACATCACCGGCGACGGGCTTTTGAACTTGCCGCGTGTGGACGCCAAAGTCGGGTTCCTGATCGACGGCTTGCCGCCGCCGCCGCCGATATTTCAGCTGATCCAGAGACTGGGGAACGTCAGCGATGCGGAGATGCATCAGGTCTACAATATGGGCATCGGGTTTTGCGTTCTTGCTGCCGAGAAGGATCGCGACCCGGTATTGTCCATTCTGCAGCGCCACGGCCGGCGCGCGCAGGTGATCGGCCGCGTCATCGCCGACGACAGCAAAGGCGTCTATCTGCCCCGCCAGAAGCTCGTCGGCCACGGCAAGGCCTTTCGGGAGGGGTGAAGTACTCCCTCTCCCCGCTTTCCGGGGAGAGGGGTCGGGGAGAGGTATTCGCGCTACGGGGCGCAGCCTATGGCGCGAGCTCCTGCACGATTTCCAACACGTCGCGGCGCCGCGACACACGGTCGCCCCACACGCGGTCGAAATCGGCAACGAGCGGCTCGATCTTGTCGGAACCGATCAGCGCTTCGGCCTCTGTGGCATCGGCGAATTCGTAATACGCGTAATGGACCGCCGGGTCGGTACGGCTCCAGCAGCGCCAGCCCCGTAGCGCCGCGAAGACCCGGACCGCCCACGGCAAGTGGTCGGTCGCATACCAATGATCGAATTTTTCGCGGTCTGCGACATCGGGGACCTCGGCCCGCACTACGAGATAGCCCTTGGCCATCACCCTTCTCCTGTCGGTTCGGGTCGCTAAGCGACTGATTTTGGAATTAACCCATCGTTAAAGCGATTCGCGTCCCCGGCAATCTTGTGCATATTATGGCATTTGTGCCGTCTTGCGGCGGCGCGGTCGTCAAAACTCGCGTCAACAGCGTCAGGTGAAGAGCATCTGCGATGGCATTGCCAGGGAGACAGGGCCTCTACGACCCGCGCAACGAGCATGATTCGTGCGGTATCGGTTTCGTCGCCAACATTCGGGGCCGAAAATCGCACGATATCATCGCGCGCGGCCTGCAGATCCTGGTCAATCTCGACCATCGCGGCGCGGTCGGGGCCGACCCGCTCGTCGGGGATGGGGCCGGCTGCCTCATTCAGATGCCGGACGCGTTGCTGCGCGATTGGGCGAGGCGGCAAGCGCTGAGTTTGCCCGAGCCCGGGCGCTATGCGGTCGCGATGTGCTTTCTGCCGTGGGACGCGCAGGCGCGTGCGATCGCCATCGAACACGTCGAGGGTTTCATCCGGGCCGAGCGGCAGACCCTCATTGGCTGGCGTGACGTCCCAACCGACACGACCGGGCTCGGCAGCAAAGTCATCGAGACGATGCCGTGGATCAGCCAGGCGATCGTCGCCTGCAATCCTGCGCTCGCCGATCAGGATGCATTCGAGCGCAAGATCCTGACAATCAGAAAGCAGTCCCTAAACACGGTCGCCGCGCTGGCCGAATATCACGGGCTGCCGGCGCTGCGCGACCTCTACATGCCGTCCTTTTCGACGCGCACCGTCGTTTACAAGGGCCTGCTCTTGGCGCCGCAGGTCGAGAGCTTCTATGAGGATTTGCGCAACCCTCTGACGGTCTCCGCGCTGGCGCTGGTGCATCAGCGGTTTTCGACCAACACCTTCCCGTCCTGGCGGCTCGCGCACCCGTACCGGTTCCTGTGCCACAACGGCGAAATCAACACGGTCCGCGGCAACGTCAACTGGATGGCGGCGCGCCGCCAGGCGATGACTTCCGAGCTGCTCGGTGCCGATCTCGCCAAGATGGTGCCATTGATCGGCCCGGGGCAATCCGATACCGCCTGCATCGACAATGCGCTCGAACTGCTCGTCATCGGCGGCGGCTATTCGCTCGCGCATGCGATGATGATGCTGATCCCGGAGGCGTGGGCCGGCAACCCGCTGATGGATTCACAGCGCCGCGCGTTTTACGAATACCACGCCGCGCTGATGGAGCCGTGGGATGGGCCGGCGGCGATCGCGTTCACCGATGGCCGCCAGATCGGCGCGACGCTCGACCGCAACGGTCTCCGGCCAGCCCGCTACATCGTCACCGACGATGATCACGTGATCATGGCGTCCGAGGCCGGAGTGTTGCCGGTCCCGGAGGACAAGATCACGCGCAAGTGGCGCCTGCAGCCCGGCAAGATGCTGCTGATCGACCTCGAAGAAGGCCGCATCGTCGACGACGACGAGATCAAGCGCAAACTCGCCGCCGAACACCCGTATGCGGCATGGCTCGAAGCCACCCAGTTCAAATTGCACGAGCTGCCCGAAGTGCAGGAACAGGCCCCCGAGGAACCCTCCACCGTCGTGGCGCCAGCGCGTCGCAACGATCCGACTGCACAGCTCAATCTGCAGCAGGCATTCGGCTATACGCAGGAGGACATCCAGTTCTTCCTCGAGCCGATGGCGCGCGACGCCGACGATCCGGTCGGCTCGATGGGCACCGACACGCCGATTGCGGCGCTGTCGAATAAGCCCAAGCTGCTCTACAACTATTTCAAGCAGAACTTCGCGCAGGTCACCAATCCGCCGATCGACCCGATCCGCGAGCAGCTGGTGATGTCGCTGGTGTCGATGATCGGGCCGCGGCCGAACCTGTTGGGTCACGAGGCCGGCTCGCATTACCGGCTGGAGGTCTCGCAGCCGATCCTGACCGACGGCGATCTGAAGAAGATCCACGCGATCGAGAAATTGGTCAGCGCGTTCCGCACCGACACGCTGGACGCGACATGGCCGGCGGCGGAAGGCGCGGACGGGATGACGACGGCGCTCGACCGGCTCTGCCGCGAGGCGACCGAAGCGGTGCTCGCGGGCCACAACATCCTGATCCTGTCCGATCGCGCAACATCGGCCGACAGGGTGCCGATCCCGGCTCTGCTCGCGACCTCGGCGGTTCACCATCACCTGATCCGCCAGGGGTTGCGGACCTCGACCGGGATCGTTGTCGAGACCGGAGAGGCGCGCGAGGTGCACCATTTCTGCGCGCTCGCCGGCTACGGTGCGGAGGCGATCAACCCCTATCTCGCCTTCACGACGCTCGAACAGATCCGCGTCGAAAACGACGTGCCGCTCACTGCACAGCAGGTGCAAACCAACTACATCAAGGCCATCGGCAAGGGGATCCTCAAAGTCATCTCCAAAATGGGGATCTCGACCTACCAGTCCTATTGCGGCGCCCAGATCTTTGACGCCGTGGGTCTCGCCAGCGATTTTGTCGAGAAATACTTCACCGGCACGGCGACGACGATCGAAGGTGTGGGGCTGCGTGAGATCGCGCAGGAAGCTGTCGAGCGCCACAGACAGGCCTATGGCGACAATCCGCTCTATCAGGACATGCTCGATCTAGGGGGCGACTACGCCTTCCGGTTGCGCGGCGAGGACCATGCCTGGACGCCGCAATCGGTCGCCAATTTGCAACATGCGGTGCGTGGCAACTCCCTCACCGAATACCGCGCGTTTGCGGCGACGATCAACAACCAGAGCGAGCGCCGCCTGACAATCCGCGGGCTGATGGCGTTCAAATTCGCCGATGAGCCGGTGCCGCTCGATGAGGTCGAACCGGCCAGCGCGATCGTCAAGCGGTTTGCGACCGGAGCGATGAGCTTTGGCTCGATCAGCCGCGAGGCGCATACGACACTGGCGATTGCGATGAACCGCATCGGCGGCAAATCCAATACCGGCGAAGGCGGTGAGGAGGCGCAGCGCTTCAAACCGCTGCCCAACGGCGACTCGATGCGCTCGGCGATCAAGCAGGTGGCCTCGGGCCGGTTTGGCGTGACGACCGAATACCTCGTCAATGCCGATGATCTGCAGATCAAAATGGCGCAAGGGGCAAAACCCGGTGAGGGCGGCCAACTCCCCGGGCGCAAGGTCGACAAGATCATCGCCGGAGTGCGCTATTCGACGCCCGGCGTCGGGCTCATCTCACCGCCGCCGCATCATGACATCTACTCGATCGAGGATTTGGCGCAGCTGATCCACGATCTGAAGAATGCCAATCCGCGGGCGCGCATCTCAGTGAAGCTCGTCTCCGAGGTCGGCGTCGGCACCGTGGCCGCCGGCGTCAGCAAGGCGCGCTCGGACCACGTCACAATCGCCGGCTTCGAGGGCGGCACCGGCGCGAGCCCACTCACCTCGCTCACTCATGCGGGATCACCCTGGGAAATCGGGCTCGCTGAGACGCAGCAGACATTGGTGCGCAATGGGTTGCGCGCTCGCATCGCGGTGCAGGTCGATGGCGGGCTACGCACCGGACGCGATGTCGTCGTCGGCGCCATGCTCGGCGCCGACGAGTTCGGCTTTGCGACAGCGCCGCTGATCGCCGCCGGATGCATCATGATGCGCAAATGCCACCTCAACACCTGTCCGGTCGGCATCGCTACGCAAGACCCGGTATTGCGCAAGCGCTTCACCGGTGAGCCCGAGCACGTCATCAACTATTTCTTCTTCGTCGCCGAGGAAGTGCGCGAGCTGATGGCTAAGCTCGGTTTCCGCACCTTCAACGAAATGGTCGGCCACTGCGACAAGCTCGACACGGTGCGGGCGATCGATCATTGGAAGGCCAAGGGGATCGACCTGTCGCGCCTGTTGTACCAGGAGCCCGCGAAACCCGGCGTCGCGATCTACAATTGCGAGCGGCAGCAGCACCACCTCGACAGGGCGCTCGACAATGAGTTGGTCGCTGCGGCGCAGCCGGCGCTTGAGAGCGGCGAGCCGGTGCGGATCGAGCGTCCGATCAGGAATGTTCATCGCACCGTCGGTGCGATGCTGTCGGGCGAGGTCGCGCAGCGTTTCGGCCATGGCGGGTTGCCGCAGGACACGATCTGGGCGACGTTCCGCGGCAATGCCGGGCAGAGCTTTGGCGCGTTTCTCGCGCACGGCGTGTCATTGGAGCTTTATGGTGACGCCAATGACTATACCGGCAAGGGCCTGTCGGGCGGACGGCTAATCGTGCGCCAGCCGCCCGAGGCGCAGCGCGAGCCGACCGAAAACATCATCATCGGCAATACGGTGCTGTACGGCGCTATCGCCGGCGAGGCCTATTTCGAGGGCGTTGCCGGCGAGCGTTTCGCGGTGCGCAATTCGGGCGCCGTCGCCGTCGTCGAAGGCACCGGCGATCACGGTTGCGAGTACATGACCGGCGGGGTCATCGCGGTGATCGGCGACACCGGCCGCAATTTCGCCGCCGGTATGTCGGGCGGCATTGCGTATGTCTGGGACCCGAACGGCCGCTTTGCGAGCCTCTGCAACAAGAGCGAGGTAGAGCTCGAACCGATCGATGCAGCTGAAGAAGATGATGCCGACCCCGAGGACCGGCCGCGGCAGCGCGCGCCGAGCGTTTACGACAACGGCATGGGCGACCCACTGCGCTTTGATGCAGTGCGGCTGCGCATCCTCTTGGAGCGCCATCATCTCTACACCGGCAGCGCGCGGGCGCGTGCTCTGCTCGAAGACTGGGACAATACCCTTGCCTCGTTCGTAAAGATCACGCCGAAGGATTACCGGCGCGCCCTGCTCGAATTGCAGACCGAGCGTCAGGCCGCTCGCATCGAGGCCGCCGAATGAAGGCCCCATCCCGGGCTCACCTCAATGGGTAAGCCGACCGGGTTTCTCGAGATCGAACGCCAGGATCGGGGCTACGACAAGCCGGACGTCCGCCGCCGCAGCTGGCGGGAATTTGTCAAGCCGCTGCCCGATGGCGAAAACCGCAAACAGGCGGCGCGGTGCATGGATTGCGGCATCCCGTTCTGCCACGACGGCTGCCCGGTCAATAATCTGATCCCGGACTGGAACAATCTCGTCTACCGCGAGCAGTGGCGGGCGGCGTTGAGGGCATTGCACTCGACGAATAACTTCCCCGAGTTCACCGGCCGCATTTGCCCGGCGCCGTGCGAAGCTGCCTGCACGCTCAATATCGACGACAACCCGGTGACGATAAAGACGATCGAATGCGCGATCGTCGACCGCGGATGGCGGGAGGGCTGGATCGAGCCGGTATTGCCGGCGCGGCGCACCGGCAAAAAGATCGCGGTCGTCGGTTCGGGTCCGGCGGGGCTCGCTTGCGCGCAGCAACTGGCGCGGGCAGGGCATTTGGTCACGGTGTTCGAAAAATCCGACCGCATCGGGGGATTGCTGCGCTACGGCATCCCCGATTTCAAAATGGAGAAATGGCTGATCGACCGCCGCATCGCACAGATGGAAGGCGAGGGTGTGACGTTCCATACCGAGGTCGAGGTCGGACGCGGTGTGCCGGTCGCGGCGCTGCTCGACGAATTCAATGCGATCGTGATGACCGGCGGGGCCGAAGCACCGCGCGATCTCGAAGTCCTGGGCCGCGAGCTCGACGGCATCCATTTCGCGATGGATTTCCTGCCGCAACAGAACAAGCGCAACGCCGGTGACAGCGAAGAGCGCGCCGCGCCGCACGGCACGATCACGGCCGATGGCAAACACGTCGTCGTGATCGGCGGCGGCGATACCGGCTCCGACTGCATCGGTACCTCGGTGCGGCAAGGAGCAGCCTCAATCATGCAGCTCGAAATCCTGCCGATGCCGCCGGAGCGGGAGAACAAGGCGCTGACCTGGCCCGATTGGCCGCTCAAATTGCGTACCTCGTCATCGCAGGAAGAGGGGTGCGAGCGCGACTGGGCGGTATTGACCAAGAGGGCGCTCGGCGAAAACGGGCAGGTGACGGCGCTCGAATGCATCCGCATCGACTGGCCAAAGGGTCCCGACGGCCGCTTTGTAATGCAGGAAATTCCGCACAGCACTTTCACCTTGAAGGCCGATCTGGTGTTGTTGGCAATGGGGTTTCTGGGCCCGCGTCGGCCGGGCATGATCGAAGAGGCCGGGGTCGAGCTCGACACGCGCGGCAATGTCCGCGCCGATACCGTCGACTATCGCACTTCGGTGCCTAAAATCTTTGCCGCTGGAGACATGCGGCGCGGTCAGTCGCTCGTCGTCTGGGCGATCCGCGAAGGCCGCCAATGCGCCCGCGCCATCGACGAATTCCTGATGGGCACGAGCCTGTTGCCGCGCTGAGCGCTCTTCGTCACCCCTGCGAAGGCGGGGCATCAGGACTGCAGCTGCGGGCCAACCGTTGTGGATTCCTGTTTTCGCGGAATGACGAAGGGGAGGGGAAATGTTTGCAGGGATGACGAGACGGATTGTGTTCACTATGGCAGTGCTGCTGGCCACTGGAGCAGCTCACGCCCAGACGCCAGCGGGGTCTCCGATTACGATCGGGTTCAGCATGCCGCTGACCGGCGGGCTCGCGGTCAACGGCACCTCGGGACTGCTGGCGATGCAGATCTGGGCCGAGGACACCAATAAGAAAGGCGGGCTGCTCGGCCGCCCGGTCAAGCTCGTCTACTACGACGACCAGACCAACCCATCGCTGGTGCCCGGCATCTATACGAAATTGCTCGATGTCGACAAGGTCGACCTCGTCGTCTCGGCCTACGGCACCAACGTTACGGCGCCGGCATTGCCGGTCGTTATTGCACACAACAAGACGTTCATGGGTCTGTTTGCTATGGACGTCAACGAGGAGTTCCATTACCCGAAATATTTCTCGATGTTGCCCGTCGGTCCGGACCCGCGAGCGGCGATCTCCGAGGGGTTTTTCGAGATCATCAAGACCAATAAGGAAAAGCTCGGGCTCAAGACGATTGCCTTGGCGGTCGATGACGGCGAGGCGACCCGCAACACCGCCGACGGCGCCCGCGCCAATATCAAGAAGGCCGGGCTCACTGTCGCCTACGACAAGACCTATCCGCCGACAACAACCGATTTCACCCCGATCATCCGCGCGATCCAGGCGACCAACCCGGATATCGTCTACATCGCCTCCTACCCGCCGGACAGCGTCGGACTGATCCGCGCAATGCGCGAGATCGGGCTCAACACCAAGATGTGCTGCGGCACGATGACGGGCCCGCAGAGCACGTCGATCAAGACCTCATTGGGCCCGCTGCTGAACGGCATCATTACCTTCGACTTCTGGCTGCCGGCGCCGAAGCTGCGGTTCCCTGGCGTTATGGAATTTCTGAAGCAGTATCAGGAGCGAGCCGCCGGCAAGGGCGTCGATCCGCTCGGCTATTATCTGGCGCCGTGGGCCTATGCCGATCTGCAGGTATTGGGTGAGGCCGTCGAGCAAACAAAGAGCCTCGACCAGGACAAGGTCGCCGACTACATCCGCGGCCACACGTTCAAGACGGTTGTCGGCGATGTCGAGTTCGGCGACAAGGGCGAATGGAAGAAAGCCCGGCTGATGACTGTCCAATTCCAGAACATCAGCGGCACCAGTATCGACGACTTCCGCGACGGCAAAGGAGAAGTTGTTCTGTGGCCCGGCGAATATAAAAACGGGGAGCCGGTCCTCCCCTATTCATCAGTTACGCACTGAGAGGCGCGGGTCAGTCGGGCACTCCCTCGACGCGGAAGATCTCCTCCAGTTGCGGGCTCATCGGCAGATCTAGGGTCTCGCCGGTCGGCAGTCGCTGCTGAAACCATTTGTTGTAGAGTTGCACCAGCTCGCGGCTCTGTGCGAGGCGCGTGAAAGTGCGGTCGACTACGGCGTCGAACTCAGGTTCGTCTTTGCGGTACATCAGCCCGTAGGGGTCGTAGGACAGATACTCGCCGACCACGTGGTATTGGTCTCCGGTATGGGTGGTCGCCACCAGGCCATAAAGGAGCACATCGTCGGTGGCAAACGCATCTGCCTTCCCCTCCTTGAGCAGATCGAAGGACTCGGCGTGGTCTTTGCCGACCAAAAGCTTGATGTTGAGATCCTGCTTTTCGGAGATCGCCCGCACGGCCGCCTCGTTGGTGGTGCCGACGGTCACGACGACTGTCTTATCACGCAGATCACGATAGGAAGAGATGGCAGAGGAGCGCGGCACCAAAATTTTTGTGCCGGCGATAAAAAAGATCGGCGAGAAGGCGACCTGCTTCTTGCGTTGGAAATCGGCGGTCGTCGAGCCGCATTCGAGGTCGATCTCGCCCGAACGCACAGCGGGGATTCTGGTCTCTGCTCTCGCCAACTTGTAGGCGACGCCGATTTCGACCCCTTTGAGCTCACCCGAGATTTCTTTGACGATCTCATTGCAGAGATCGATCGAATAGCCGATCGGCTCGTGCACCTTGTTGAGGTAGGAGAACGGGATCGAACTGGCGCGATAACCGAGCGTCACCGTCCCGCTGTCCTTGATCTTCTTCAAGGTTCCGGTCAGTTCCTGGGCGTGCGCGCCGGAAAACACAAGCAGCGGCGCGATCAGCGCCACGGCGGCGATTAGAAGCGGTATCACGCCGCCTGCGCCTCCGCCGGCAAGCCGATCGTCTCCGCGGTCTCACCTTCCCACCGGCCGATCACGGCTGTCGCCAGACTGTTGCCGATCACGTTGGTTGCGGTGCGACCCATATCGAGAAACTGGTCGATGCCGATGATCAGGAGCAGCCCGGCCTCGGGCAGGTTGAAGGTCACCAGGGTCGCGGCGATCACGACGAGCGAGGCGCGCGGTACACCGGCCATGCCCTTGCTGGTCAGCATCAACACCAGCAGCATTGTGACCTGCTGCGTGATCGACAGCGGGAGATTGTAGGCCTGCGAAATAAAGATCGTTGCAAAGGTGCAATACATCATTGAGCCGTCGAGGTTGAACGAATAGCCCATCGGCAATACGAAGCTGATGATCTTCTTGCTGACCGGAAGCTTTTCGAGCTGGGCCATTGTTACCGGGTAGGCAGCCTCGCTGCTCGCGGTGCTGAAGCCCAACAGGAACGGCTCGCGAATGAGTGAAATGAGGCGGAGCACAGCGCGGCCGAGGAAGAGAAGCCCGGCGCCGATCAGCACCAGCCACAAAACGCCGAGGCTCAGGTAGAACATGACCAAGAACTTGCCGTAGGTCACCAGAATCCCGATGCCTTGCGTCGTAATGGTCGCCGCCATCGCTGCGAAAACGGCGATCGGAGCGAGCGCCATGATGTAGCCGGTGATCTTCAAAATGATCTGCGACGTCTCCTCGATGATCTTGATGACCCCCTCCGCCCGCTCGCCGAGGGATGCTGCCGCAACACCAAAGAACAGAGAGAAGACCACAATCTGCAGGATCTCGTTGTTGGCCATCGCCTCAACCGCGCTCTTCGGCACCAGGTGAGTGACGAAGTCTTTGAACGACAGCGATGCCGCGTTGAGGTTGGTTGCGGCGCTGGCATCGGGCAGCGGCAGGTTGAGGTTGTCGCCCGGGCGCAGGATGTTGACCAAGATGAGGCCGAGCAGCAGCGAAACGAGCGAGGCGCTAACGAACCATAGCATCGCCTTGCCGCCAATCCGCCCGACCGATTTGGTGTCGCCCATATGCGCCACGCCGACCACCAAGGTCGTGAATACGAGCGGCGCAATAATCATTTTGATCAGGCGCAGGAAGATGTCGGTGAACAAGGAGATGTAGCCGGCAATTGTCTTTGCCGTCTGAGGATCGGGCCACAGCTGGTGACAGGCATATCCCACCGCGATGCCGAGCAGCATCCCGATAAAGATGATCGTCGTCAGTCGTTGCGCACGCATGCTTTCCCCCATTCGACGACGCGCACAGAATGCGTCATTCCCCGGCGCAAGAAAATGGTCATCGCTAAGGAACCTCTGCAAAAGCCATCTCCCAGTGATCGTGATATAATGAGCCGCGGGGTGGGTTGTCGCGTGTAGGTTGGGGCAATGAAGCAGCTGACGCTGGCGAGGGTGGGGTTTGAACGTTACGG
>Ga0306918_10000068_pt1 | contig 38100 bp, 39 predicted proteins | sample tim00Cox0000000H_FD_203315 | JGI IMG/M metagenome (GOLD analysis project Ga0306918, IMG submission 203315) | Lab enrichment of tropical soil microbial communities from Luquillo Experimental Forest, Puerto Rico - timezero.00C.oxic.00.000.00H (v2)... | ecosystem: Environmental > Terrestrial >... | reverse complement strand
TCATCGATGGCTACGAGAACAGCGTTCGTCTCATGAGGACGTTCTTGCCACAGCAGTTTCACGGCGATATTTTGCTTTTCGTGGCCACGCAAGGCCAAGCCAAGCCATCGCATCATATCTGGACGCCATATGTTGGCGGCGAGATCAAGGTCCATCGAATCGATTGCACCCATGAGGCGATGATGGATCCTCTACCGGCCGCGAGGATCGGTCGGATACTGGCAACCGAACTCGATAAGCGGCGAGCGACGACCAAACTCCGCGTCAAAGGAGGACAATATGACTAATCCATTTGAAGACGAAAACGGCATCTACCATGTTTTGATCAATGACGAAGGACAGTATTCCCTTTGGCCAAGCTTTATAGATGTTCCTGACGGCTGGACCATCGTTCGTAAATCGGACAGCCGCGCCGCTTGCCTCGAATTCATAAATCAAAATTGGACCGACATGCGACCCAACAGTCTAATCAAAAGTATGAACGAATCGTCCGCAGGCCAACCACAAAAAGAAAATCCGTCTGAGTCATAGTCATTCCGTGACGTTTCGACTTTAATTCTACCTCAAGGCATTTTGAAATTTCCAGAAGGGGGCGATGCGGGCCAAGCTGCCGACGGGCTGGGGCGCTTGCCTACCAGGCCGAAAGAAATATCAGCTCTCTTCGATCGAAAGATCATGCAACGTCGCCCCGCTTTCGAAGTGCTCGATGAAAATCTGGCCAATGCTGCGGGTGCAAGCGATCGCAGTGATCGAGGAGACTACAAGTCCCATGAGCGCGCCGGAAGGCACGGCATAAAAGAGCGTCGATGTCGCGACTGTCGCGAATCCAGTGGGCATGGTGCCTCCCACGAGGCCTACGATGATGGCGCGAGCTCGGTCACGCTCGAACGGCACGCCATAAAGGTCGCTCAGCATCTTCACCATGCGGATGATGATGGTCGTAATGCCCGCAACACTGGCGACTGGGAGCGGGACAATTCCGCCGACCGCTGAATAGGCGGCATGGCGCGCTACGATCGCGCGCGCCCGCGCTTGTCGTTTCGTCACATTGGTGTCGGCTGACGTTCGCGCCGCGCGGGCAAGAGTCGTCGTTATGGGCATCGCAGAGGCCTGCGTCTCCTCGACGACCTCGCCCACAGGACCGGACCGCGCCGCGGCAACCCCTTCGTCCGCTGCTTGATTCGACGCCATGGCCGTGGCAGCTCCTCGCCACTCCCTTGAGCCAGCAGCGGCGGCCGCGGCCTCACGCATCCCGCCGATCGGGTGTATGATTACGTTCGGGAATTTCTTCTTATTCACGCTCATGCCGCCCGTTTGATGGCGAGAATGTTGTCGACCTCCGCCGCGATCGCCGCGATGTCGCGCGCGGCGGGCCCGGCACGGTCGATGAGACTCGGCGTCGCACCCCAGAGTGCAGCCTCCGCATAGATGACACGGTTCGTCATCTCGCTTTCGAGCAGCGGGAAGCCAGCTGCGGCGAGCTCGGAACGAATGTGCTTGGCAATGACGGACTCACGCGTTGTTTGGGTAAGCAGGCAGCGGAAGGCCGGCCGCCAGTCGCTCGCACCATTAATGAGCACGTTGAGTGTATCGAGCATGCGATCGACATCAAATGGCGAGGGCTTGACTGGGACCAGGACAAAATCGCTTGCAGCGATACATGTCAGCGTTGTCTGCGAGCGAAAGCCCGGTGTATCAATGATGACAGGGCCGCCCGCCCCAGCGAGACGGCGTGCCGCTTCGCAAGCATGCTCGGTCGCATCCTCGACCACGGGCACCCCGCCGAGCGACCGTTCGCGTGCAGCGAGACGTGCGATGGAGCGTTGCGGGTCGGCATCGATGATCGTCGGGTGGCGTCCATCAAGATGCCAATGAACCGCAAGGCAGCTTGCGAGCGTACTTTTGCCGCTGCCGCCCTTCATCGTCGCCACCGTGATGATCGTGCCCATCTCTCGTCCGTTTCCCGGCCGCCAACGCAACGAATCATCCGAATCGATGTTATCGTTTTCTTTGAGAACTGCCTACCTGTTGGCGATATGCGGCCGCGAAAGAACACATAATCTGCGGCGACGCAGTATGAGAACGCGGTGCCGCGGGGACGTTGGGAGCTACCCACCGCGAGCCCCGGCGGCCGCTTTCGCTAGGTCATCGCCTTCCCGGCAGGTTTGCCGCAGGTTGCGAGTCGCGAACGCACACGATCCCAGTTGGATTCGCTCGGAATACCAAACCGCAGCCATGTCGGCTGCTCGCGGAAGGCGCGCACGATTATTCCGGAGGTTCCTAGATGCCGGAATATCTCGTGCGCGTGGTGCGTGCGAACCAGGCGGAACAAGGACGTGCCGCCGACAACCTCGATGCCGGTCTGCGTCAATAGCTGGTCGAGCTTGTCGGCAGCGCTCGCCAGTCGGGTGCGAGTGGCGTCGATCCAAGCATCGTCTGCAAGGGCGCGTTCGGCGATGGCAATGGCAGGGCCGGATACCGCCCAGGGACCCAAGGCCGCATTGAGCTTTGCGGCGAGATCCGGGGCAGCGAGCGCGAAGCCCAACCGCAACCCCGCCAGACCGAAGAACTTCCCGAAGGACCGCAGTACGATGATGTTGCCGCGGTGTACTTCGCCCGCCAAGCTTGCCTCCGGCGGCCCGACATCCATGAACGCTTCGTCGACGGCGAGAACGCCGCCCCGGCCGCTGAAATCGTCCGACAATGCCAGTAGCCTCTCTTTCGTGATGACGCGGCCATCCGGATTGTTCGGATTGGCGATAACAGCGAGGTCAACGCGCCGTAGCTCATTGATATCCTCGACATCCATGATGGCATGCCCGGCGAGGGCCGCGGCCCGCGCGTGCTCGGAATAGGTCGGAGCGAGAACGCCCGCGCGACCCGGAGGGACGAGCGCCGCTACCAGCGGCAACAAGATCTGGGTGCCCGGCGCGCATACCACGTGCGCGGCCGTTGGAGCCCCGTAGGTTCGCGCCGCAATCTCGCAGAGCCGAAACTGCGCCGCGGAATCGGGCAGTTGCGCAAACACGTTGGCGGCAAGCGGCGGTAGGGGGTAGGGATGGGGATTGATTCCCGTTGACAGGTCGATGAAAGGTTGCGGCGCGTGGGGAAACAGCCGCCGCGCCGCCGCGAGGTCGCCGCCATGCTCGAGCGACCCGGCATCCAAATGGGACATCATGGCTGCCGCGCTCACCCTTCTTGCCCTGCTAATCGAGGCCATGGCCGGTTATCCGGATCGGCTGGTGCGATCAATTGGCCATCCCGTGATCTGGATGGGCAGCTTGATCGCGGCACTGGAACGTCGATGGAATCGCGAAACCGGGGCCCCTGCGCTGCGACGAGTACTCGGAACTGTCGCCGTTTTGCTGCTCGTTGGCATTGTCGGCGCGGCAGCCTTCATCATCGAGCGCGGACTCCTGATTCTGCCGTTCGGCCTGATCGGCGTTGGGGTTATTGCCAGCACATTGATCGCCCAGCGCAGCCTGCACCAACACGTAGCGCGTGTTGCCGACACGCTCGACAATGCCGGTCTCGCCGGCGGGCGCGAAGCGGTATCGCACATCGTAAGTCGTGAAACCAAGGTGCTCGACGAAGCAGGTGTCGCGCGCGCGGCAATCGAAAGCCTGGCGGAGAATTTTTCCGACGGGGTGGTTGCGCCTGTCTTCTGGATGATCATCGCTGGGCTCCCCGGTGCGGCAATTTATAAGGCCGTCAATACGGCCGACAGCATGATCGGCCATCATAACCCCCGTTTCCAGGCCTTCGGTTGGGCGGCTGCACGCTTCGACGACTTGCTCAATCTGCCGGCATCGCGGCTCTCGGCTCTGCTCATCATCGCGGCAGCCGCGATAACGAAAGGGACCTCGGCATCGGCCGCCTGGCACACGGTGCGGCGCGATGCTCGTCGCCACCGTTCGCCGAACGCAGGTTACCCCGAAGCGGCAATGGCGGGGGCGCTCGCGCTCGCGCTGGCAGGCCCGCGTGTTTATGACGGCGTCCGCGTCGACGACGCCCTCATGGGAAGCGGTCGCTATGCGGCAACAGCCACCGATGTTCGGGCGGCGCTCGGACTTTACCGTTGCGCCGACGCAATCCTGATCGGACTCGTTGCCCTCCTGGCCGCCGCTCTCACCGCGATAGGCTGAGCAAACGATCGAGATCGATGTGCGCCACAAGATGCGCCGCGAGCCGATCCAGAGTTTCATCAACCAAGGCGTCGTACGCGATCGCTGTCTGAGCCACGCCAAAGCGCCGGAGCCACGCAGCGCGTTGTCGATCGTCGGCGAATAGGCCGTGGATGTAGGTTCCGCTGACGCGGCCATCGGCCGAAACCGCCCCTTCCGACGATCCGTCCGAAAGCCGAGCGAACGGCCGCGCGCGGTCCGGCCCTTCGGTCAGGCCCATGTGCATCTCGTAGCCCGAGAACGGGATGCCGTCGCTGGTCGCGCCGCGCACCGGTTCGAGGCGCTTGTCTGCGGTCAAGATCGTCTCGACGTCGAGCAGGCCGAGGCCATGCGCGGCACCAGCGCGTCCTTCGACTCCATGTGGATCCCGTATGGTGCGTCCCAGCATCTGAAATCCGCCGCATAGTCCTAAAACGCTGCCGCCGCGCCGCACGTGGGCGCCGATGTCGACGTGGAAGCCTGCCTGGTGCAGCACGGCCAAATCGGCAATCGTTGCCTTCGCGCCCAGCAAGATGACGAGATCGGCGTCGCCGGGAAGAGCACTGCCGGGCCGAACCCGAACCACATCGACCGCCGGCTCGGCCTCCAAGGGGTCGAGATCGTCGAAGTTGGCGACGTGCGGCAGGATTGGGACGGCGATCTTGACTCTTGCCTTCGGCTTCGCAGGCCGGGCGCCGTCGAGCGCGAGAGCGTCCTCCGCCGGCAACAGCCGGGCGTCGGGAAAGAAGGGCACCAGGCCGAGCGGCTCCCATCCGGTAGCGCGTGCGATCATCGCCATGCCGTCTGCGAACAGCATCGGGTCACCGCGAAACTTGTTGATGAGAAAGCCACGAATTTGCGCCGCGTCACCCGCGTCGATCACCGTTTTGGTGCCGACCAGGCTCGCAATCACGCCGCCGCGGTCGATATCGCCGATCAGGACGACCGGCACGTCGGCCGCGCGCGCAAATCCCATATTGGCGATGTCATTCGCGCGCAGGTTCACTTCCGACGCGCTGCCGGCGCCCTCGACGAGCACGAAGTCGGCCTCGCGCTTGAGACGGGCGTAGCTGTCGAGCACGAAGCGCGTTAGATCCTGCTTCATGTGTTGATAGGCAGCAGCCTTGGCCGTGGCGTGAACGCGGCCCTGGACCACGATCTGCGCGCCCACCTCGCTCTGTGGTTTGAGCAGCACGGGATTCATGTGCACGCTGGGCGGTGTGCGCGCGGCTCGCGCCTGCAGCGCCTGCGCACGGCCGATCTCGCCGCCGTCCGCGGTCACCGCCGCGTTGTTGGACATGTTTTGCGGCTTGAATGGCCGGACCCTGAACCCGCGGTTCGCTAAAGTCCGCGCGAGGCCCGCGACAATCAGCGATTTGCCGACGTCCGAGCCCGTGCCCTGGAACATGAGCGCGCGGGCGGCCAAGGTTAAAACTCGATTCCGGCCTGGGCTTTCACGCCGGCAGCGAAGTGGTGTTTCACCAGCGTCATCTCGGTGACGAGATCGGCCGCGGCGACCAGCTCCGGCTTGGCGTTGCGGCCGGTGACAACGACGTGCAGACCAGGCCTGCGCGCGTTCAATGCGGTGACGACGGAGTGCATGTCGAGGTAGTCATAGCGCAGCGCGATATTGAGTTCGTCGAGGATCACGAGCCCGAACGTCGGATCAGCCATCAGCTCAAGCGCCTTGGCCCAGGCGCGCTCCGCGGCGGCGATGTCGCGCTTGAGGTCCTGCGTCTCCCAGGTGAAGCCCTCGCCCATGGTGTGCCAGGACACTTGGTCTGCGAACGCGGCAAGCGCGTCGCGCTCCGCCGAGCGCCATGCGCCTTTGATGAATTGCACGACGCCGACCCGATGGCCGCGGCCGAGCATGCGCAGCGCGAGCCCGAAAGCGGCGGTGGACTTCCCCTTGCCTGCGCCGGTGTGGACGATGAGGAGGCCCTTCTCGATCGTCTTGCCGGCGACCTCGGCGTCCTGCACCGCTTTGCGTTTCGCCATCTTGCTGCGATGGCGTTCGACCTCGGTCTCGTCGATCGGTTTGGTCATGGACTTCCCTTGATGGTGAGCGGTAATCCGGCGACGACGAGGACGACGCGATCTGCGCGTGCGGCAATCCGCTGGTTGAGCAGACCTTGCAGGTCGCGGAAGCGACGCCCGAGAGCATTGTCGGGCACGATGCCGAAGCCGACCTCGTTGGCGACCAGCACGATCGGAGCCGCGGCTTGCGTCAACGCGGCCTCAAGGCGCTCAATCTCCGCGTCGACATCGGCACTCGCAAGCACTGCATTTGCGAGCCACAGCGTCAAGCAATCGACGAGCAACGGAGTGGTTCCATGGGCGGTGAGCGCCCCGACGACATCGCGCGGCGTTTCGAGCGTTCTCCAGCCTGCTCCACGTCGCGCTTGATGGGCCGCGATGCGCTCCGCCATCTCGGCGTCGCGTGCTTCGGCCGTCGCCACATAAATCCACGGCGCCGGCAGCGCCGTAACCAAGCTCTCGGCATAGCGGCTCTTGCCCGAGCGAGCACCGCCTAGGACGAGCGTGAGGCGGGCGCCGCCAGGTGCAGCGGACGTCGCCAAGACGTCTACGCGCCGGGAATGAGTTGGCCGATCAGGACCGTCAATCCAACCCCGACGATGGCCGCTCCCGCAAGCCGCGGTGTAAGTTCGGAGACGCCGCCGGCTCTGTGTCGCGCGACCAGCGCGGTTGCGACCGTGAGTGCGCTCTGGACCAGGATGAGGCCTAGGAGATACGCATGGAGCGGAGATGTCTCCGCGCCGAAAATCGACTCGCCGAAGGCGTAGCCGTGGAAGACGCCCGCAACGGCGAACAGCATCGCCCAGATCCAGACCGATAGAGCGCGTCCGCGCGCGAGCAGAAAGCCGGCCAGCAGCACCGAGGCCGCAACGACAATCTCGGCCCCGGGTAGATCGATGCCGTTGACATGCAGCACGACGCCGATTGCTGAGGCAACCACGAACAGCGCCGGTAGCGCCAGATTGAGGCCGCCGACGCCGACCGCGATGCCGATCGCCAACAAAAAGGCCAGGTGATCCGGCCCGATGACCGGATGACCGATGCCGGACAAGAGACCTTCGACGAATGTCGAGGGAGTCTTGCCGCCCATCACGTGATGGGCGAACGCCGACGTTGCGAACAGAGATAGAGCCGCGACGAGCGCCGTGCGGCAAAGGAGACGTAAAGTCATGGTATCCCCCATCCGCCTTCCACCCGAAGGCGTGGTTACGGTTGGCATCGTTGACAGGTCTCCTGGCTCGCGGGTCGCTGCTTTCCTCCGCCTTCTCGGCGCATCCGCAGGCTCCAGTGGCTGATTGAGTGAAGCTCGCCGCTTACAGTTGCGGGGGCAGCCGCGGCTTCGGGCAAAGCCCTCACCACATTCCCTTTTTTCGTCCCACCGAAGCGGGTATCGACGACCGCACGACTATAGCCGTCAGGAAATCGACCGCAAGCGGAACGCCGCAGCGGCATTGACAAGGCGCGGATGGCGACCGTTAAGTGGCGGCGATCGACGGTCTCTCACACGAGAGCGAAAAGGGAATGCGGTGCGGAACGAAAGTTCCAAGGCCGCAGCTGCCCCCGCAACTGTAAGCGGCGAGCCCGTGCCACATTGCCACTGGGACCACCCGGGAAGGCGGTGACGGGCGGCGACCCGCGAGCCAGGAGACCTGCCGTTGATTCGGTCGTGGCCCGGGCGGGGTGCCTCGGGGCCGGTCGAGTCGCATCAGCACCCGCGTCGGGGCGATCGCCCCTGCGGAGCGGCACGGGTGACCACTGTCCGACAGCAAGGCGTGACCGATCCCGCAGCGCCCACCGACGCTGCGACCGTCTACGTGTGCATCACCTGCCGACATCCCGGCGGACCGGAGAGCGAACCACGCCCCGGTGCAATCTTGGCCGCGGCGACGGCCAAAGCCGCCGAAGGCAGCGGCGTCGTGATCAAGCCAGTGCGGTGCTTGGCGAATTGCACGCGCGGCTTGAGCGCCGCCGTGCGCTGCAATGGCTGCTGGACTTACGTCTTCGGTGGCCTCGATGTCGCCTGCGGGCCGGCGCTCGTCGACGGCGCACGTCTTCTGGCGTGCGCGACTGACGGCATCATGCCATGGCGGGGAAGGCCGCAACCGCTCAAGCGCGGGCTCATCGCCCGCGTGCCGCCTCTCAACTTCGAGGAAGTCGAATGAGCACTTCGTCCGCGCGCGTGCCGTGCACCATCGTGACCGGTTTCCTCGGGGCCGGGAAGACGACGCTGATCCGGCACGTCTTGGCTCATGCGAACGGTCGGCGATTGGCCGTGATCGTGAACGAGTTCGGCGACGTCGGCATCGACGGCGAAATTCTCAAGGGTTGCAGCGACGAGGCCTGTCCGCAGGAGAACATCGTCGAACTGGCCAACGGCTGCCTCTGCTGCACGGTTGCCGACGACTTCGTGCCTGCGTTGGACACGATCCTGGCGCGAAAGCCCTTGGTCGAGCATATCGTGATCGAAACGTCGGGCCTGGCATTGCCGAAGCCGTTGGTCCAGGCCTTTCACTGGCCGGCGATCAAGAGTCGGGTCACGGTCGACGGAGTCGTCGCCGTGGTCGATGGCGCCGCGCTGGCCGAGGGACGCCTCGCCGCCGATCTTGATGCGCTCGCGCGCCAGCGCGAAGCCGACACCGCGCTCGATCATGACGATCCAATCGAAGAGGTGTTCGACGATCAGATCGCCTGCGCCGATCTCGTGGTGCTCAACAAGCGCGACCTGTTGGACCCCCCAGGCGCCGAGAAGGCAATCGCCGCGATCGTGCGGGCGTTGCCGCGTGCCGTGAAGATTGTGCCGGTCGCCAACGGCAAGGTTGATCCGGCGGCATTGCTCGGGCTGGGCATCGGAACGGAAGACAACATTGCCAATCGCCGCACGCGCCATGACGCAGAACTCGAGCACGATCATGACGATTTTGAAAGCTTCGTCCTGCCGCTGCCGGAGATTTCCGATCCTGCGCATCTCGCGGCTCGCATTGCGGCCGCGGCGGCGGATGCGAGCGTCCTGCGCGTGAAGGGATTTGCCGCTGTCGCTGGCAAGCCGATGCGCCTGCTCGTACAAGCCGTCGGTCCGCGCGTCAGTCACCACTACGATCGCGCCTGGACCGCCGCGGAGGAGCGGAAAGGTCAGCTTGTCGTCATTGGTTTGCGGGGGCTCGATCGCGACGGCGTAGCACGAACGCTGCGAGGGTGAAGTATGCATCTGCTGGCGACCGCTTCGGCTTCCATCGACGACCTGGTCGAAGCGGTCGATCTGCGCCAGTCACCCGGCGACATTGTCATTTTGTCGTTCGCCGACAGCGATCTGTCGGGCCTCGCGGCTGCCTGGGCAGCGCAGCGCGATGCGCTTCCCACCGTTCGGCTCGCAAACCTGCGGGACCTGCGCCATCCACTCTCGGTCGATCTTTGGCTCGACACCGTGGGAAGGCACGCAAAGGTCGTCGTCGTCCGCTTGCTTGGAGGGCTTGACTGGTGGCGTTACGGCGTTGAGCGGCTGTCGTCGCTTGCGCGCGAGAATTCCATCGCGCTTGCGGTTCTGCCGGGCGAGGATCGCGATGACCCTCGCCTGGCCGAAGCCTCCACGTTGCCGGCCCACGAACTCAACACGCTGTTGCGCTTTTTCCGCGAAGGCGGAGGAGAGAATTTGGGAGCGCTGCTTCGACGGCTTGCGCAACATTCGGGAGCACGCCTCGAAGCGCCCGAGCCGCGCCCGGTGCCGCGCACAGCCGGATACATCTCTGGTGAAGGCGCCGTCGACCTCGACCGACTCGTCTCGTTCTGTCAGCGCGGCCGCCCCTGCGTGCCGATCATCCTCTACCGCGCGATGTTGCTGGCGGCCGACACGGCACCGATCGATGCGCTGTGTCGGGCGCTGGCAGAACGGGGGCTCGAACCTGCTCCGCTGGTAGTCCCAAGCCTGAAGGATCGCGCGGCAGCCGAGTTCGTGCGCGCGGCGCTGGCGCGGCTCAAGCCGGCCGTCATCGTCACCGCGACCGCCTTCGCCGCGGCCGCGACCGCGGGCGAGCCGACGCCATTCGACGCAATCGATGTGCCTGTGCTGCAGGCCGTGATTGCAACCACCAGGCGTTCGGCCTGGTGGCAAAGCCCGCGCGGCCTCGGGCCCGCCGACCTCGCGATGCATGTCGTGCTGCCCGAACTCGACGGGCGAGTGCTGCAAGGCGTGGTCGCTTTCAAAGGGCCACTGCCGGCACAGGACGACCTCTGCTTCAGCGCATTCGGCAGTTTGCCGGAGGCAGACCGGGTCGCGGTCCTAGCCGATCGCATCGCGGCGCTGATCAAGCTTCAGGCTACACCGCGCTCCGAGCGGCGCGTGGCAGTGCTGCTGCCCGACTATCCAGGCGCGCCGGGCCGGGCCGGGTATGCCGTCGGCCTCGATGTTCCGGCGAGCGTTGTCGGGCTGCTGTCGGATATGGAGCAGGCCAACTATCACGTTGCCGGCGCGCCGAAATCTTCGCGCGCATTGCTCGACGCTTTGGCCGAACCTTCGAACGATGCAGCCCTTCCGCTCGATCACTATCGCGACCTCGTCGCGGCCCTTCCCGGTGAAGCGATCGCGCGCGTGCAGACGGCATGGGGCGATGCCGACAACGACAGCGACGTGCGTGACGGCGCATTTCGTTTTCGCGCGCGCACCTTCGGAAACATCCTCGTCGCATTCCCTCCAGACCGAGGACGCTCGACCGATCGTCGAGCCGACTATCACGACGCGACTTTGCCGCCGCGCCACGCGTTGCTCGCGTTCGGCCTTTGGCTTCGGCACGTTGCGAAGGTCGATGCCCTCGTCCACATGGGCGCGCACGGCACTCTCGAATGGCTCCCTGGCAAGGCCGTTGCGCTGACCGCCTCATGCTTCCCGGAATTGATGGTCGCCTGCTTGCCGGTGATCTATCCCTTCATCGTCAGCAACCCCGGCGAAGCCGCGCAGGCAAAGCGGCGGATCGCGGCGGTGACCATCGGGCACCTGCCGCCGCCGCTCGTCGAGGCAGGCCTTGCGGGAGACGCCCGCGAGCTCGAGCGGCTCATCGACGAATACGCCCAGGCGGACGGCCTTGATCGGCGCCGGCGGGAACGGCTCGCGCGACTGATCTTGGAACAGGCGGAAGGGACCGGGCTTGCGGTCGAGGCGCGTGTGCAGGCCGACGACAGTCCCGACGATGCGTTGCGGCGCATCGATGCTTGGCTGTGCGATCTCAAGGATCTTGCGGTCAAGGACGGACTTCATGTCTACGGGCGCGCGCCCACCGACGTTGGCGATCACGCTTGGCGCGCGAGCGCCGAAGCGGAACGCGTTGCGATCCTCGCCGCCTTGGACGTTCGCCGAATCGCGCCGGGGCCGGCCGGGTCCCCTGCGCGCGGTCGCCGCGACGTCCTGCCGACCGGACGCAATATGTTCGCCGCCGATCCGCGCACGCTGCCGACGCCGACGGCGGCCGATCTCGGCCGGCTCGCCGCCGACGAGGTGATCCGCGCCTATATGCAGGCCCACGGCGAAATGCCACGCGCCTCCGTGGTCGATCTTTGGGGCAGCGCCACCTTGCGCACCGGCGGCGAGGAAATTGCGCAGGGGCTGGCATTGATGGGTTGCCGTCCGACGTGGGATCAGGCCACCGGCCGCGTCACCGGGGTCGAGGTTCTGCCCACGGCGAGTGCCGGGCGGCCGCGGGTCGATGTGACCTGGCGAATTTCAGGTTTGTTCCGGGACTTGTTCCCCGCCCAGATTGCGCTCATCGACGCCGCCGTGCGCGCGGTCGCCGCCCGCGAGGAGGCGGCCGACGAGAACCCGCTTGCCGCCGCTTGCCGCGCATCGTCCGCGCACGCAGGCGCGTCGATTGCGCGTATTTTCGGCACCGCGCCCGGAGCCTACGGCGCCGGCGTCGAGGACCTGCTGGGACGCGACCTCGATTGCGAGCAAGTTGCGAGCGCTTATCTCGCAGCCGTCTCGCACGCCTACGGCGGCGCGGAGGGCGACGCGGCGCTTGCTCCCGGCGCCTTTCAAGCCCGCGTCGCGACCGCGGACTTGCTAGTGCATTCCGCCGAAGACCCCGCGCGCGATCTGTTGGAAGGATCGGAACACGTTGCCTTCGTCGGCGGCTTCGCCGCGGCTGCAGCCGCGCTCGGCCGCGCGCCTGACCTCATCATTCTCGATACGACCGATCCCGCACGCCCGCGCGCGCGTTCGTTATCGGCGGCCCTGGCGCGGATCGTGCGCTCGCGCGCGGCGAACCCCAAATTCATCGCAGGCCAGTTGCGGCACGGTCCACGCGGAGCAGCCGAGCTCGCCGAAACCGTCGACCGGCTCGTCGACTTCGCCGAGACGACGGGCGGCGTCGCGAGCCACTTTTTCGATCTTCTGCACGATGCTTATGTCGCGGACGACGGCGTTTGGGCGTTCCTTCTGCGGGAGAACCCTGCGGCAGCTGCCGCCATCGCGGTCCGCCTCGACGCGGCACGCAGGCGCGGGCTCTGGCATCCTCGGCGCAACGACGTCGACGCAAGCTTGCGAACGCTTACGAAAGAGGCGGCGCCGTGAACGCTCACCTGCGACGCGGCATTTGCCCCGGTCTCTCGCAACCCATGGCGACCGGAGACGGCCTGCTCGTGCGGCTCACGCCGACGGGCACAACGATGCCTTGCGAGGCGTTCGCCGCCTTGTGCACGGCCGCGCGCAACTGCGGCAACGGCGTCATCGAGATCACCTCGCGCGGGAGCATTCAAATCCGCGGATTGACGGAAGACTCCGTAAAGCGGTTCGCGGCAGCGGTCGCCGGGATCGACGTGGCATTTTTCGAAGGTCCGCCAGTCTTGAGCGATCCTCTCGCGGGCCTCGATCCCCAGGAAACGGTCGATGCTGGCGCCGTCGCCGCGGACCTGCGTCGCGCGATTGCAACAGCGTCTTTCGCCGCCCACATCGGTCCAAAAGTTTCCATCGCGATCGATGGCGGTGGCGCGCTTCACCTCGACGCCGTGGCCGCCGACGTGCGGATGCGGGCGCAAGCAAAGAGCGCATGCCTTCACGTCGCAGTCGGCGGCGATGCTGAGATCGCGACCCCCATCGGCGCCGTCGCCGCCGAGCATGCGGTCGAGGCGGCAATGCGCATGCTGCGCGTGATCGCAGCGGGAGGACCGGCGGTGCGCGCAAGGGACACTGTTGCAACGAACGGCGCGGCCGCGTTTTGCCGGGTGATCACCGACGTCCTCGTCGACCTTCCGCCGCCGCCGCGGCGGCCGGCAGCCGAGCCGCTCGGTAGGCATGCATTGCGCGACGGGCGATTGGCGATCGGCCTTGGCCTCGCCTTCGGTCATGCGCACGCGACCGCGCTCGAGGAGCTTACGCGCGCGGCGGCGGAGTTAGGCGCGACGGGTCTTCGCACCGCGCCGGGTCGTGCGCTCCTCGTCCTGGGTGTCACCGCAGATGGCGCCAGGCGTCTGGCGGACATCGCGCAACGGCTTGGCTTCATCGTGCGCGCGGATGATCCGCGCCGCCGGATTGTCGCTTGCGCGGGCGCACCAATCTGCGCTGCGGGGGAAATTTCCACGCGCTCGCTCGCACCGAGCCTCGCGAATGCGGCGATTGCCGGCGCCGACGCGCCCATGGTGCACCTGTCGGGATGTGCCAAGGGTTGCGCCTGCCCGCGCGCCGCGCCGCTGACGGTCGTCGGCATCGAAGGCCGGTGTGGCGTGGTGGTGAATGGGTCCGCCCGCGATGAGCCTCTCGCGATTCTCATGCCCGAGGCATTGCCGGACGCGCTCTCGCGATGCGCGGATGGCGTGCGGCGCCTGCGCGTGGGAGACGAAAGCGCCACCGAGGTGCTGTCCCGCCTCGACCGCACGCAGATCATGCGTTTGATCCTCGGCGAGGCCACCGGTGGTTGAGCGGCTCGACTATCTTCGCGACGGCGGCCGCATCTATGAGCGGTCGTTCGCCATTATTCGGGCGGAGGCGGACCTCTCGCGCTTTTCGGCGGAAGAAGCCGACGTAGCGGTGCGCATGGTTCACGCCTGCGGTTGCGTCGAGGTGACGAGCCGGATCGTGTTCGGCAAAGGCCTCGTCGGTGCGGCGCGGGCGGCGCTCGCGCGCGGCGCGCCCATCCTGTGCGACTCCGAGATGGTGGCACACGGCGTGACTCGCGCGCGCCTGCCTGCGCAAAACGAGGTGGTTTGCACGTTGCAGGATCCGCGCGTGGCGCGGCTGGCCGAAGACCTTCACACGACCCGCTCGGCTGCCGCGCTCGACTTGTGGCGAGATCGCCTTGGCGGCGCATTGGTGGCGGTCGGCAACGCACCGACCGCGTTGTTTCGCTTGCTCGAAATGCTCGACGCCGGTGCGCCGCGGCCGGCCGCGATTGTCGGTACCCCCGTTGGCTTCGTCGGTGCCGCGGAGGCTAAGGACGCGCTGGCGGCGGACTCGCGCGGTGTTCCATTTCTCACCGTGCTGGGGCGAATGGGTGGAAGCGCGATGGCGGCGGCCGCCGTCAACGCCCTTGCGAGGGACGGCATATGAGCGCGCCCGGAAAGCTCGTCGGCGTCGGCGTTGGACCGGGCGATCCCGAGCTGATCACGCTCAAGGCGGTGCGCGTGCTCGAACAGGCCGACGTGGTCGTGCATTTCACCAAGGCCGGCAACTCCGGAAACGCTAGGACCATCGCCGCACGCTACCTCAAACCCGGCATCCGCGAACTGCCGCTTACATTTCCGGTGACGACCGAGCTGCCGAGGGACGAAGCACCCTATTGCGATGCCGTCCGCGCGTTCTACGACGCCGCCGCACGCGACGTGGCCTCCTACCTCGATGACGGTCGCCTGGTGGCCGTGGTCTGTGAAGGCGACCCGCTGTTCTACGGTTCCTACATGCACCTGCACGTGCGCTTGGCACACCGCTTTCGCACCGAGGTCGTTGCGGGCGTGAGTGGAATGTCCGGGTGCTGGTCGGCGGTCGGGACTCCGATGGCGCAGGGTGACGACGTGTTCTCGGTGCTTCCCGGCACGCTTGCGCAAGACGAGTTGGAGCGGCGCCTCAACGAGACGGACGCCGTGGTCGTGATCAAGCTCGGACGCAATCTGCCCAAAGTGCGCCGCGCGCTCGAACGGACCGGCCGCCTCGCGCGCGCCGTTTACGTCGAGCGCGGCACTATGACAGGCGAGCGGGCGATCCCGCTCGCCGCCAAGCCCGACGACTGCGCTCCTTATTTTGCCATGGTGCTGGTGCCGGGCTGGGAGGGGCGGCCATGACCGGTCGACTTGCCGTGGTCGGGCTCGGCCCGGGAGACGTCCGCTGGCTCACGCCGGAAGCGGATGCCGCCTTGGCCGCTGCCGATGCGCTGTTCGGTTACGGAGCTTATCTCGACCGAGCTCCGGTTCGTGATGGGCAGAGTCGCCACCCGTCCGACAATCGCGAGGAAGCGCTGCGGGCACGTGCCGCGCTCGAAACCGCGGCCGCCGGTACCAACGTCGCATTGGTGTCTGGCGGCGACCCCGGCGTGTTCGCGATGGCGGCAGCCGTATGCGAGCAGATCGAGTCGGGTCCGGCGGCCTGGCGTGGTCTCGACGTGGAGATCGTGCCCGGCATCACCGCGATGCTGGCGGTGGCCGCCCGTGTCGGTGCACCGCTCGGCCACGATTTCTGCGCGCTGTCGCTGTCCAACAACTTGAAACCCTGGCCGGTGATCGAGCGCAGGCTCGATGCGGCGGCGCAAGCTGGGTTCGTCATCGCGCTCTACAATCCGATCTCGTGGGCTCGGCCGTGGCAGCTCACCGCGGCCTTCGAACGCTTGCGGCGTTATCTCCCGGCGACGACGCCCACCGTGTTCGGCCGCGCGGTCGGCAGAGCGGACGAGAACATCGCGGTCACGACGCTACAAGCCGCCGATCCCGCCGGCGCCGACATGGCGACCCTCGTCATCGTCGGTTCGGCCGAGACCCGCCTCGTGCCGCGGCCCGGGCACGCCCCTCTCGTCTATACGCCGCGGAGCGCGAGCGCATGATCGAGCCACGTCAGCGCCTCCTCGATGGTCTCGACCGCCGGCACCTCGGGCAAGGCCGGCCGGCGCAGCAAGATGACGGGGAGGCCGAGCGCGCGCGCCGCCGCGATCTTGCCGTAGGTCGCGGTCCCGCCGCTATTCTTGGCGACGACGAGGTCGATGGCGTGGCTGGCCAGCAATGCCCGATCGTCGGCCTCGGTGAACGGTCCACGGCCGGTGACGTAGGATGCGTGTGGAACCGCGAGCGGCGGGTCGACCGGTTCGACGCTGCGCACGAGATAGTGGTGGTGCGGCGCTCGCGCGAAGGTTCTGATCTCGCCCTTGCCGAGCGCGAGGAAGACACGGCGTGGCGCTTCGCCCAGCGCCTGTACTGCCGCCGCGGCATCGGCAACCTCGATCCATCGGTCGCAGGCGAGCGCCACCCATGGCGGCCGGCGCAGCGCAAGCAGCGGTACGCGCGTGGTTGCCGCCGCGTCGGCCGCGTTGGCCGAGATGATTGCGGCGTAAGGATGCGTCGCATCGACGAGCGCGTCGACGCGCTCGGCGGTGAGATATTGGCTAAGGCCTTCTGCGCCACCGAATCCGCCGATCCGCACCGGCACCGCGTGTGCGGCGGGCGCCGTGGTGCGGCCCGCGAGCGAGACCGTCACGACCACATCGACGCGTTCGGCGAGTCGTTCCGCCAGGCGTCGCGCTTCCATCGTGCCACCGAGAATGAGGATGCGTCGCATGTCGTTCGGTGACTCCCTCGCGCGCGAGACTGCCGCACCGCGCCGATGGTTGTCTATCGTCGGGATCGGCGAGGACGGGGTCGAGGGGCTGACGCCGATCGCTCGAAGTCTTGTCCAGGCGGCAGAGATGGTGTTCGGCGGTCAGCGGCATCTTGTTCTTGCCGCGCCGCTCATCCGTGGCGTCGCGCGGCCGTGGCGCAGCCCGTTCGAGCGTGCGGTCGAGGAGGTGTTGGCGCAGCGCGGCCGGCAAGTGTGCGTGCTCGCATCGGGCGATCCATTCGTTTACGGCGTCGGCTCGGTCCTGTTGCGGCATGTCGATCCCCGCGAGACGGTGACGGTGCCGGCGCTCTCGACCTTCAGTCTTGCCGCCGCGCGCCTTGGCTGGGCGCTGCCGGAGACGACCCAGCTCTCGCTGCATGGCCGCGCCCTCGATCTCGTCCGTCCGCATCTGCAGCCGGGCGCGCGCGTCCTTGCGCTGACTTCAGATGGCGAGGGGCCGGCTGCGCTCGCCCGCCTCTTAGGCGATACCGGCTTCGGCACCTCGCGCATGACCGTGCTCGAGGCGCTGGGCGGACCGCGCGAACGCCTGCGTGCGACGACGGCCGCGGGCTTTGACCTCGGCGACGTGGAACCGCTCAACATCGTTGCGATCGAGGTCGAGGCCGCGCCGGGCGCGCGCGTGCTGGCGCGGACGTCCGGCCTGCCCGACGAACTTTTCGAGCACGACGGCCAGATCACCAAGCGCGAGATCCGCGCGATGACGCTTGCCGCGCTCTCGCCGCGGCGCGGCGAATTGCTGTGGGACGTGGGCGCCGGGGCGGGCTCGGTGGCGATCGAATGGATGCTCGCCGATCCCTCGCTGCGTGCGATCGCGATCGAGGCGCGCAGCGATCGCGTCGCCCGCATCCGACGTAATGCAGCCGCATTGGGAGTACCGGGACTCGACGTGATCGAGGGCGTGGCGCCGGCGGCGTTCGCGGGGCTCGCCCAGCCCGATGCGCTCTTCATCGGCGGCGGCGCAGCCCGCGCGCTCGACGCTGCCGTCGCCGCGCTTCGGCCTGGCGGGCGGTTGGTCGTCAACGCTGTGACGGTCGAGACCGAAGCGCTGCTCATGGCTCGCCATGCAACCTTCGGCGGCGAGCTAACTCGGGTCGCGATCGCGCGCGTCGAACCCATGGGCGGCAAGCAAGCTTGGCGGCCGGCGCTGCCGGTGACCCAGTGGGTGTGGGAGAAGCCATGATCGTCGCGGGCGTCGGATGCCGCAAAGGCGCGTCGGCGGACGACATCGGCGCGGTGATTGCCGATGCACTCGCGCGCGCCGGCGTCGCGCCGCGGGCGCTCAACCTCATCGCCGCACCCGAGCTCAAACGTGACGAGCACGGCCTCGCCGCGGCGGCCGCCGCGCTCGGCGTGCCGCTCGTTCTGATTGCGAAGGCCGACCTTGACGCCGCAGGCGCGCGCGCCGAAACCCGCTCCGAGCGCGTGCTTGCGCTCATGGGAATTCCCTGCATCGCCGAGGCAGCGGCGCTGGCCGGCGGCGGCCCCACGGCTCGGCTGATCCTGCCGCGGATCGCGATCGGGACCGCGACCTGCGCGCTGGCCGTTAGCGAGGAACGATCATGAGCGTCCATTTCATCGGCGCCGGTCCGGGCGCCGCGGACCTTATTACGGTCCGCGGACGCGACCTGCTCGGGCAATGCCCGGTCTGTCTCTATGCCGGCTCGATCGTCCCGGCGCAGCTGCTGGGATATTGTCCGGCCGGGGCTCGACTGGTCGACACTGCGCCGCTGACGCTCGACGACATCGAAGCCGAATGCGTCGCGGCCTACGCCGCCGGACAGGACGTGGCGCGGCTTCATTCCGGCGATCTTTCCGTGTTCAGCGCCGTTGCCGAGCAAATCCGCAGGCTCGAGCGCCACGGCATTCCTTATACCTTGACCCCCGGGGTGCCGGCCTTCGCCGCGGCCGCCGCTCTGCTCGGCCGCGAGCTCACCGTGCCCGAGGTCGCCCAGAGCGTCATTCTGACCCGGATGCCGGGGCGGGCCTCGCCGATGCCGGCTGCCGAGCGGCTGCACGCTTTTGCCGCGACCGGCGCGACGCTCGTGCTGCACCTTGCAATTCAAGCCATCGACACGATTGTCGTTGAGCTGATGCCGGTCTACGGCGGCGACTGTCCCGTCGCCGTGGTGGCGCGCGCGACCTGGCCGGACGAGCGTATCGTGCGCGGCACGCTCGCCGACATCGGCGCCAAGCTCGCGAGCGAAGAGATCGAGCGCACCGCAGTTATCCTGATTGGGCGCGCACTGGCCGCGCAAGATTTCCGCGACAGCGCGCTTTACGATCCGACCTATCGCCGTCGCTTTCGGGGAGGAGAAAAGCCGTGAGGAGGCGCGAACGGGGCGCGGCCGACGAGCTCGCCGTCGCGGTCGAAGACCGCGACTTCGAGCGCGATGTCGGTGTTCGCGAGCACGCGCGCCGCCGTCTGCCATGCTGCTTGCGCGACCACGTCCCCGAGCGGAAGCTCCTCGTTGATCGCATGCTCGAAGGCTTCCGCCGCCGTATTCGCCGCCAGGATGCGCTGACGCAATGCAGACGACGCGCCCGCGCCCTGCGCGAACGTTGCGAGCGCCGTCAGATCCACCGTGCCGCGCTTCGAATGCAGGTCGAGAAGGCCTTGCGCGAGCTTGGTCATCTTCGCCACGCCGCCGGCGATGGTGACTTTCGGCAACGGATGCGCGCGCAGGTATTTCAGCATGCCGCCGACGAAATCGCCCATGTCGATCAACGCTATCTCGGGCAAACCATAAAGCTTTTGCACGGCGGTTTCGGACGCCGACCCGGTCGAGCCGGCGATGTGGGTGATGCCGCTGGCTCGCGCCACGTCGATGCCGCTATGGATGGAATGAATCCAAGCCGAGCAGGAATACGGGATGATGATTCCGGTCGTGCCGAGGATCGAAAGGCCACCCACGATGCCCAGACGCGCGCTGACCGTGCGCGCGGCCAACGCCTCTCCGCCCGGAATGGCGATCTCCACCTCGACGTCGACTGCGTGATCCGCACCCGCGGCTTCCGCGATCGCGTCGCGGATCATACGACGCGGCATCGGATTGATCGCAGGTTCCCCGGGCGGAATCGGCAGGCCGGGACGCGTCACCGTGCCCACGCCTTCTCCCGCGCGGAAAACGATGCCCGTGCCCGGTGCCGCTCTACGGATGGTCGCGAGCACGAGCGCACCATGGGTCACGTCGGGGTCGTCGCCGGCATCCTTCACGATACCGGCGGTGGCGGAGTTGTCATCGTGCCGCATGACCGCAAGTGCGAAAGACGGGCGCTGGCCTTTCGGCAACGTCACCTCGACCGGATCGGGGAATTCGCCCGTGAGCAGCGCCGAATAGGCGGCCTTGGCCGCGGCGGCGGCGCATGTGCCGGTGGTCCAACCTCGGCGCAGCGGGGGCTCGTTCATCGCCTCGGGTATAGGGCATGGACCTGGCGCAGTCACTCTCGCGGGCACATCCGATGAACGAAGAACGCGCCGCCGCCGCCATGCGCGCCGATGCCCCGGTGCTTGCGCCCGGGCATGTTTGGCTCGCCGGAGCTGGACCTGGAGATCCGGGATTGCTGACACTCGATGCGCTCGCTGGCCTTTCACAGGCCGATGTCGTCGTTCACGACGCGCTCGTGGATCGCCGGGTGCTGGCGCTCGCGGGGCCGCAGGCGCGGCTCGAATTCGCAGGCAAGCGCGGCGGCCGCCCATCCGCCGAGCAGGGCGACATCTCCAACCGCCTCATCGAACTCGCGCGCGCGGGAAAGCGCGTCTTGCGGCTCAAGGGTGGCGATCCTTGCGTGTTCGGGCGCGGCGGCGAGGAAGCGCTGGCGCTCAAGGCCGCGGGCGTGCCGTTCCGGATCATCCCGGGCGTCACGGCGGGGCTCGCGGGGCTGACCGCGGCCGCCATCCCCGCGACGCTGCGAGGCATCAACCGGGCAATCATCCTTGCTGCCGGCTATGGCGCGGATGCGGATGGCGTCGATTGGGGCGCGCTCGCGCGCACCGGCCAACCGATCGTGCTTTATATGGCGATGCGAAACCTCGCAAAGATCGCCGACGCATTGATGCGCGGCGGTTTGCCACCCAACACACCCGCCGCGATCGTCGTCAGCGCAACCATGGCCGACGAGCGTGTCGTCGTATCCACCCTCGATCGGGTGGCAGCCGATGCACAGGAGCATCAGCTGGGCGCGCCGTCGATCATCGTCATCGGAAACATCGTGAAGGTGCGCGAGCGCCTCATCGACGCCGTTCGCATGACGGAAAGCGAAGCTGCGCGATGACGGCGCGCGGTCTCATCGTCGCGGCCCCCAATTCCGGCGCCGGCAAGACGACGGTGACGCTCGGCATCCTTGCGGCGCTCAAAAGAAGGGGCATCGCGGTACGGGCGGCGAAAGCGGGCCCCGACTATATCGACCCGGCGTTTCATGCCGCCGCCACCGGGGCGCAAGGGTTCAACCTCGACACTTGGGCGATGCCTCCCGCGCTGCTCGACGCGCTCGTCGGTGAAACGGCGCGCGATTGCGAACTGCTGGTGATCGAAGGCGTCATGGGGCTGTTCGATGGCGCGCCGGGGCCGAACGGTCGCACCGGCGCCGCCGCGGACCTCGCCGCGCGGTTCGCGTTGCCGGTCGTGCTGGTTCTCGACGTGCAGGCTCAGGCGCAATCCGCGGCGGCCGTGGTGCGGGGATTCCTGTCGCACGATCCCGACGTGCGCATCGCGGGCGTCGTGCTCAACCGCGTGGGCAGCGACCGCCATCGCGCGTTGGTGGCCGATGCGATCGCGCAGCTCGGCGTTTGCATCTTCGGCGCGTTGCCGCGCGAGGAACATATCCATCTGCCCGAGCGCCACCTCGGCCTCGTCCAGGCGAGCGAGCATGGCGACCTCCGATCGCGCCTCGATCGCCTCGCTGACATGGTGGAACGATACCTCGATCTCGATGCCATCATCGCTTGCGCGCGATCGGTCAAACCGATCACGTCAGGCGCCATCTGCGCGCTGCCGCCGCCCGGCCAACGCATCGCGCTGGCGTCGGACGCGGCGTTCACGTTCATCTATGCGCATCTGCTCGCGGGCTGGCGCAAAGCGGGCGCGGAGATCGCGACCTTTTCACCGCTCGCCGATGAGCCGCCGCCCGAAAGCTGCGACGTCTGCTGGCTGCCCGGCGGTTATCCCGAACTCCATGCCGGCGCGCTCGCGTCTGCGCAGCGCTTCCAGCAACGGCTCGCGCGCTTCGCGCAGACGCGGCCCGTCCACGGCGAGTGCGGCGGCTACATGGTGCTGGGCGAGGGGATCGAGGACGCGAACGGCGCGCGCCACGCGATGAGCGGTTTGCTCGCACACTCCACGAGCTTTGCCAAACGCAAGCTGCATCTTGGATACCGTGAGGCACGCCTGCGCGTGGGCAGTCCCATTGGGCCGATGGGCGCCGTCGTGCGCGGACACGAGTTTCACTACGCGACGCTATCGGCCGCGGGGACCGACGAACCGCTGGCCGAGCTGACGGATGCGCAGGGGCGCGCGGTCGGCACCGACGGCGGCCGCCGCGGCCGCGTCACCGGCACCTTCTTTCACGCCATCGCACGCAAATAGATCGGCTGACGGTGACCGCCCGCCAGCTAATGCGGCTTGTTTGCGACGCCTGCCTCGGCGAACGTGGCCATGCCGGCGTGACAGGCGAGCGCGGCGCGCAGCACCGACGCGCCTACCGCGGCGCCGGATCCCTCGCCGAGCCGCATTCCGAGATCGAGCAGGGGAGCAAGACGAAGCTCGCTCAGCAGCATCCGATGCGCGGCCTCGGCCGAGACATGCGCGGCCAAGACATGGTCGAGCGCGTCCGTACGCAGTTTTGCCAAGGGGGCGACCGCCGCCACGCAGACGAAGCCGTCGAGCAGCACCGGGATGCGGCGGTGGCGCGCCGCAAGCGCTGCGCCCAAGATGGCCGCGAGTTCGCGCCCGCCCAACGCGGCTGCGCTCGAGAGCGGATCAGGCAGCAGCGCCGCATGGCGGGCGAGGCCCGCGTCGATCGCGGCGCGTTTTCGTGCCAGCCCGTCTTCATCCACGCCGGTGCCGCGACCAGCCCAGCGGATGCCGCCGCCGCCAAACAGCGCCGCGGCGATCGCTGCCGCAGCCGTGGTATTCCCGATCCCCATCTCACCAAGGCACACGAGGTCCGCACCAGACGAGACCGTGTTGTAGCCGGTGCCGACGGCCGCCAGGAAAGCGTCCTCGCTCATGGCCAGGGCTTGTGTGAAGTCTGCCGTGGGTTGTTCGAGCGCGAGCGGAACGACGTGGAGGCTTGCCCCGACCGTGCGAGCAAGCTGGTTGATCGCGGCGCCGCCGGCGGAGAAATTCGCCACCATCTGGGCGGTGACCTCGGCGGGATAAGCCGACACGCCTTGCGCCGTGACGCCGTGGCTGCCCGCGAACACGAGAATGTCGACCCGATCGAGGCGCGGCATGCTTCGTCCCTGCCATTGGGCGAGCCACACGACGACGTCTTCAAGCCGCCCCAGGCTGCCGGGCGGCTTGGTGAGTTGGCGCTGGCGCTCGGCCGCGACCGCCGCGGCTTTGAGATCTCCCGGCGGCAAGTCCAGGCACGCCGCCCGCAGATCGTCGAGCGACGAAAAGATGGGCGACGCGGTCTCTGTCCCCTCGACCGGTGGGCGCATGGTCACGGTCGCACCTTGTTAGGCAGGCAGGAGCTCGGTGTTGTGAGCGTGGGATGTCCTGCTAAAGTTGCGCTGACTTGTCATGACGCGCAATACCGTCCTGGCGTCACGCAGGGGCACGCGATGTCGCCGGTCATCTCGCTCAGCCAGCTCGCGGCGGATTTGAGCGCCGCCGTGCTTTTTTGCACCCGGCTGCCAGTTCCCGGCGCTGCGACCATCACCGGCGCCGACATCGCGCGCGCGGGCTGGGCCTTGCCCATCGCGGGCGCCATCGTGGGCTTGATCGCAGCGGCCGTCTATTGGCTCGCGCGCGCGGCCGATGTGCCGCCATTTCCCGCCGCCGGTTTGACGGTGGTGGCGACTCTCGTCGTAACCGGATGCCTGCACGAGGATGGATTGGCGGACGTGGCCGATTCTTTCGGCGCAAGCACGCGCGAGCGCAAGCTCGAGATCATGCGCGATAGCAAGATCGGAACGTATGGCGTATGTGCGTTGTTCATGTCGCTGTTGTTGCGATCAGCTGCGCTCGCGAGCATTGCGGACCCGGCGCTCGCTGCTCCCGTTCTCGTTGCGGCCCACATGGCAGGACGCGCCGGCATGCCGCTGTTCATGCGCTTGGTTCCGCCGGCGAGAGACGACGGCCTCTCCGTCGGCGTCGGCACGCCGCCACGCGCGAGCGCGATCGCCGCGGTGCTTATCGGCATGGTCGCGCTTGGCGTCGGCCTTGGGCCCGCCGCGGGCGTTGGTGCGATCGCGCTCATGGCGGCCGCGTTCGCATCGCTGGCGTGGTTATCCGTCAGCCAGATCGGCGGCCAGACCGGCGATGTCCTGGGCGCGCTCGAGCAAATCGGCGAGATCGTCGTCCTGCTTGTGGCGGCGGCCAATATCGGCGGATGATCTTGTCTGACGCCGATACGACGCGTGCATTGGCGTGAGCGCGCGATGTGGTGATTTGGTGAACGGCGTTGAGGGACGCAGCATGAAGGCGCAGATCCAAGACTCCATCGCGGCCACGAGCAAACCGATGAATTTCGATGATGCCTTCCGCGCACGCTTGCGCGACCTGCTCGTCTGGCGCCGCGACGTCCGACGCTTTCGACGCGAGACGCTGCCGCCTGGGACAGTGGAGCGCCTGATCCAGCTCGCGTGTCTTGCCCCCTCGGTGGGGCTGAGCCAGCCCTGGCGCTTCGTCATTGTCGACGATCCCGCCCATCGCCTCGGCGTTCGAAAGAATTTCGAAAGCTGCAACGCCGCCGCGCTCGCGGCGCAAAGTCAACAACGCGCGGCCGCGTATGCCCGGCTCAAGCTCGCGGGCTTGGACGACGCCCCGTGTCATCTGGCGGTGTTCGCCGATCCTTCGACCGCGCAAGGCCACGGCCTCGGGCGTCACACCATGCCGGAGATGATCGAGTATTCGGCGGTGACAGCCATCCACACGATTTGGCTCGCGGCGCGCTCCGAGGGCATCGGCATGGGATGGGTATCGATCCTCGACCCGGCGGCCGTCGCAGCCATCCTCGATGTTCCCTCGAACTGGAAGTTCATCGGCTACCTCTGTCTCGGATTTCCGCAGGCCGAGGATGACATCCCCGATTTGGAGCGAGCGGGCTGGGAGCAGCGGCAGGCTCCTTCGTCGGTGGTGATTCGGCGCTAGCAGCGCGCGTCGCCGATGGGCCTGAAACTCTGCGGTGCCGAGCGGAACCCGGCGAGAAACGAGCCGGAACTTTCGCCCGCTCCTTGCGGTTGACCAGCGTCGAAACCGTCGACGGAGGCCCATGATGGCAACGAGAGCGCAAAGACGGGCGGCAAAACGCAACATCCGCACGGCGCAGGCGGCGCGAGGCAGCCGGCGATGATCCGCAAGCTCAGCTCGGGCGGCTATCGCCTCTATTCGCGCAAGGTCAACCCGAAAACCGGCCGCCGCCGTAACCTCGGCACGTTCAAGACGCGTGCGGCGGCCGAGAAGCACGAGCGCGCCGTGCAGTATTTCAAGCGTCATTGAGGCTGCGAACCGTCCGCCGCATCCGCTCCTCCCGGACGGAGCTCGCCCCCGCGGGCCGCGCATACGCGGGAACTCATCGCTGCGCCGGACGTTGACGGCCAAGCTCAGCACAAAAGGGAGGTCGCCATGCGTGGAGTCGCAATGACTTGCGCCATTGTCGCGGCGCTAGCCGCGGGCAGCGCTGCCCTGGCTCAGAACAACGCGGATCAACCATCGGCTTCCGGCGGAAGTGCGCAAACCACGGGGCAAGGAAACAGCGGCACCGGGCAGCCGACGAACGTCAGACAGGCACCGATCGGTCATCGGCAGCCCACGGCCAAGGATGTACCGCCGAGGAATGAGGACAGCCTCGGCGTAAGATCTCCCGAGGACCAGGCGGTCGACCGAAAACTGCGCATCTGCCGCGACTGCTAGGCTTGCCCGCGTCGTGTTGACTGGGAGAAGCCGCGTCCGTGATCGCCGCTTCGTCTTTGACCATGCCGTCGGTCTCGACGGCGCGACGCGCTTGCGTCTGGCGCTTCGTCTGCACGTGGTAGAATGTCGAAGGCGAAGCGGAGAGCGAATGAGATGCGGCGATCGATCGGGTTGATCTTCGTTGTCATGCTGGTCATCGGCTCGCAGCGCGCGTGGGCGCTTGCGAATCCGGCGTCGGTATTCTGCGCCCAGAGCGGCGGCAAGAGCGAGATTCGCAAGGGCGCGCGCGGCCAATACGGCGTCTGCCGGCTTCCCGATGGTCGGGTGGTGGACGAGTGGGCCTACTTCCGGGCGATGAAGGGAAAGCGCGCCCGCTAGAGCCTGTCCGGCTGGGTGGATCCGTGCAACATCCGCTCGTCCCCGCGAAAGCGGGGACCCAGATGGTAAGTCCCGAGCGCGCGGCTCTGGATTCCCGCTTGCGCGGGAATGAGCGGAAAACGTGGACCGACTCGAACGGGATTTGCGCTAGCGAATGCCTGCCCGGCCCAAGTCCGCATCCACCTGCTGGCCCAACTGAATGGCAGGCCTTATTCGTCCGGCATGTCGGCAATCGGCACGCTATCCACCTGGTGGCCATGCTGGTCCACCACGGTGACGAACCATCCCTGCCAGGTCCGGCCCAGCTTGACTTTGCCGTGTCTGAGTTCGCTCGCCAGCACCACCGCCTCCTGACGCGCCGCGGCGTTGCCCGGCAAGTCCATTCCTTTTGGATTGTCCAGGCTTTCTCGCCCGTTGGTGATATGAAAATGGTACCGAGGCATGGCGGTGCTCGCTCCCAAGTCCGAACGCCCGCCAGCGGTAACACGCTTTCGTTTGCGCGCGCAAACCACGCGGCTGGCCGGCTTTCTCGCCGCGGGCCGCCGCCGCGCCCCTTCACGACAACGTGCGCCCCTCGGCGGATCCGCCCGCGCGGGGTGAACTTGCTAGAATGCGGTCGAATATCTAAGACATGATCCAGGTTGAGGAGGCAGGCGCAATGACCGCAGCCGATCCGAGAAACTGGATGTGGGCCGAAGCCTGCGCGATGATCGAGCGGGCGGAGCAATTGCATCGTCAGTTCTTCCGGCCCGGGCTTGCGCGCGCACCGGCAGCGAACTGGGAGCCTCCGGTCGACGTATTCGAGAGCGAGCGGGAGCTCATGATCGTTGCGGCGCTCCCCGGCGTCGAACCGCAGGATATCGAGATCTCGATCGAGCGGGATGCGCTGCTCATCGCCGGCGTGCAGCGGCTGCCGACGGTCGCGCGCGGCACTGTGATTCATCGCGTGGAAATACCGCACGGTCGCTTTGAGCGGCGGATACGTCTTCCTGGCCCGCAATGGCAAGTGGGCCGCTCGACGCTCGTGAACGGCTGCCTTCTGCTGAGCCTGACGCCGCAGCGTTGATATCGGGTGGCACGCGTCATGGCAGAGCAAGCTGAGCAAAAGGCAGTCGATCAAGGCGGCGGTCAGGTGCCGCTCCCGCCCGACGGCATGATCCTGTTGCCGGTGCGTCAGACCGTGCTGTTTCCCGGCATCGTGCTGCCCTTGGCGATCGGACGGAAATCGTCCATCGCGGCCGCCCAGGAGGCGGTTCGCAGCCAGCGCATGCTCGGCGTCATCCTGCAGATCGATCCCGCGGTCGAGGAGCCGACGCCCGAGCAGCTGCACAAGGTGGGGACCGCCGCGCAGGTTCTGCGCTACGTCACTGCTCCCGACGGCACGCACCATGTGGTCGCCCAAGGCGTGCGGCGCTTTCGCGTCATCGAGTACCTTGGCGGCTTCCCGTTTTTGGTCGCGCGCGTCGAGGAAATCGGCATCGCCGAGGTCATGACGCCCGACATCGAGGCGCGCGTCGGCCTGGTCCGAACGCGCGCCCGCGAAGCCATCGAGCTTTTGCCGAACGTCCCCATGGAGGTGGCCGCGACTATCGAGAATCTCGATTCGGCTTCCGCGCTCGCCGATTTCATCGCCGGCATCCTCGACGCCAAGCCGGCGGAAAAGCAGGACGTGCTGGAGACGGTCGACATCAAGGAGCGCCTCGACAAAGTGCTCGCGCTGCTGGCGCAGCGCATCGAGGTGCTCAAGCTCTCCAAGCAGATCGGCGAGCAGACCCAGCAATCGCTCTCCTCGCAGCAGCGCGAGCATATCTTGCGCGAGCAGCTGCGCCACATCCAGAAGGAGCTGGGCGAGGGCGACGAAAAATCGGTCGAGATCGGCGAGCTGCGCGATGCGATCGAGAAGGCGGGGATGCCGAAAGAGGCCAAGGACCAGGCCACGAAGGAGCTCAAGCGACTCGAGCGCATGCCCGAGGCCGCCGCCGAATACGGGATGATCCGGGCCTATTTGGATTGGCTCATCGATCTGCCCTGGTCGAAACTCGACACCGACACCATCGACGTCGGTGAAGCGCGTCGCATCCTGGACGAGGATCATTACGGGCTTCCCAAGATCAAGCGGCGCATTCTCGAATATCTCGCGGTGCGCAAGCTCAATCCCGACGGCAAGAGCCCGATTCTGTGCTTCGTCGGCCCGCCCGGCGTGGGCAAGACCTCGCTCGGGCAAAGCATCGCGCGGGCCACCGGCCGCAAGTTCGTGCGGCTGAGCCTCGGCGGCGTGCACGACGAAGCCGAGATCAGAGGGCATCGGCGCACCTATATCGGCGCGTTGCCGGGCAACATCATCCAATCGATCCGCAAGGCCGGAACGCGCAATCCCGTGATGATGCTCGACGAGGTCGACAAGCTCGGCGTCGGCTTCCACGGCGATCCGTCGTCCGCGCTGCTCGAGGTGCTGGACCCCGAGCAGAACTCGACGTTTCGCGACAATTATCTCGGCGTGGCCTTCGATCTCTCGAAGGTGATGTTCATCGCGACCGCCAACGTGCTCGATACCATTCCCGGCCCCGTGCGCGACCGCATGGAGATCATCGAGCTGCCCGGATACACCGAGGACGAAAAGCTCGAAATCGCCAGGCGCTATTTGCTCAAGCGCCAGCTCGAAGCGAACGGCCTGACCGCGCAGCAGTGCGAGATCACCGAGGACGCCATCAGGACGATCATCCGCGACTACACGCGCGAAGCGGGCGTTCGCAATCTGGAGCGGCTGATCGGTGCGGTCTGCCGCCATGTCGCCATGCGCGTCGCCGAGGGCGGGGTCGAGCGCATGCGCATCGATAGCGCCGCGCTGCCCGTCATTCTCGGGCCGCGGCGTTTCGAGAACGAGGTGGCGATGCGCACGAGCGTGCCCGGCGTCGCCACTGGGCTTGCCTGGACGCCGACCGGGGGCGACATCCTGTTCATCGAGGCGACGCGGGTTCCGGGCAGCGGCAAGCTCATCCTTACCGGCCAGCTCGGCGAGGTGATGCGGGAAAGCGCGCAGGCGGCGCTCACGCTGGCGAAGGCGCGCGCGCCGGATCTGGGCTTCGACGTCACCCTGTTCGAAAAGTCCGACGTGCACATCCACGTGCCGGCGGGCGCCATCCCCAAGGACGGCCCGAGCGCCGGCGTCGCCATGTTCGTGGCGCTGGCTTCGTTGCTCACCGGCCGCACCGCGCGCAATGACACGGCGATGACCGGAGAAATCTCGCTGCGCGGGCTGGTGCTTCCCATCGGCGGCGTGAAGGAGAAGGTGCTGGCGGCGGCGCGCGCCGGCATCACCACGGTGCTTCTGCCGGCGCGCAACCAAAAGGACCTCGACGACGTGCCGGAGCCCGCGCGGGCGCAGGTGCGTTTCGTCTGGCTGGAGCGGGTCGACGATGCAATCGCCGCGGCTTTGAATCCGACCGGCACGCGCGAGGAAGCGGAAGCGCCCGCCGGCGGTCAAACACCTGGTCGGCGCGCGGCGCGCTCGTTGTAGCCCATCTGCATTTCTTAAGAACCGTCGTCCCTGCGCAAACAGGGCCCATAATCACCGGCCTGAGATCCCCGCTTTCGCGGGGCCGACAGCATGATCGACCGGATTGCGTACGATCACCGCACGGCGCCTCCACACGCTGTGGTAGGTATTTTCATTGTAAAGAACAGTCGCGAAACAATGGCCGCTCGTTGTTGCAACCGGCGGTCTGCATCGCGATGCTGGCATGCGCGGCCGCGGCTTGCGTGCGCGCAACAAAAAACCCGGCGCGGCATCCCGTCCGGGCGGCTGGCGTAGTTTCGGTGAATACGCTTTTCTGGAAGATTCTCGTTACACGAGTCAAGCGGAAAGTGCTGACTTGGATTGCGGCGGCTTTGTTGCGTTTGTAACTGGCGGCGAAACCGAGACTCCAGTGTCGCAACGATTTCCGGGGATTGCCCGATCTGCCCTCGTGGCGCCGAGCGCGGAATGGTGAGGCGAGGAGGGCCGCCAACAAGGCGGCTTAATAATCTAGGCCCAGCTCGTGATATCGCCTGATGGTGGCTTGGCGACGGCGATAAGAAATAACCTCGCGAGCGCCGTATCCGAAGGCGAAGCCCGCTAGTACAAGCCCCAGACCTATTCCCAAATCCAGCATTTGTAGGCACCAACGCCTGATCAGGGGTGTCAGCGCATTAGGACGCTAAAAGATTAAAATTAGGAAAAGGGCTTCAGATTAGGACATATCACCCATGCGTTTGGCTCGGTCCAGTGCCGGTCATTCCGGCGCGCGATGACGATGCTCGCCGGCTGAGCGCGGCGCCTCGCTATCTTCCCACGATCTCTTGGGCGCGGGCGATCAACGCCGGAGAGGCGGCGTAGATCGATGCGACGATCTTCTCCGCCTCGCTGCCCTGGGTCGCACCGCTGACCGGAAGGTCGAGCCGCCGCGCGTCCGCGAGGAATTGCGGATCCGACATCGCGCGATCGAAGGCCGCGCGGATGACCGCGAGCCGATGGGCCGGCACCTGCTTCGACGCAACAAAGGGCCGCCCCAGCGCGTCCGGTGCGATCAGGATGTCGAGAACGTCCTTAGCCTCCCGGCTGCGGGTGAGATCGCCCACGAACGGAACATCCGCCGCGAGCCCCGGGATCGGCAGCGGCGTGAACTTGACCACGGGGTTGATCTTCTTATTGCTGATCCACTCCGGTGGCACGCTGCTCCAGGCGCCGCAGTCGCCGTCCAATTCGCCGCGCTCGATCGCCAGTCGCTGCTCGGCGCTCCCCGCATAGCCCGTGACCTGATGGACGGCGATAGCGAACATGTTCTTGAGCACCGCCGCGTTGATGAACGACGAGGTGCCGGGCGCCGGCGCGCCCATGTTGAATCGCTTGTATGTCTTCAAGTCGTCCCACGTCTTGATGCCGCTCGCGGCCCAGGCGTAGCAGGCGCGCAGGTCGCGCGTGATGCTGCCGACCCAGGCGACGTCGGAAAACTTGAAGCGGATCTTGTCGGCATTGAGCAGCGACTCCGTGATCAGGCCCGGATTGAACGCGGCGATCACGCTGCCGTCCTTCGGCGCGTTGGCGTCGAGGTACTGCACCGCCTTCAGGCTCGAAGCGCCCGGCATGTTCTGCACGGTGAGGCTCGGCTGCCCTGGGATATGGCGGCCGATGTGCCGGGCGAGAACGCGGGCATAGGTGTCGTAGCCGCCACCCGCGGACGAGCCGACCACGATGGTGATCGACTTGAACTCGACGGTCGTCTGCGCCGCCGCCGCGCAGGATAAAGCCGCGAGCACGACCGCAGCCGATACGCGCGCCCAGGCCTTGCGCATCGTCGTTACAGAATCGTCAGGCGACCAATTCGTAGGGGACTTGGGTCGGGCCGTAGCGCTCGATTACGGTCTTCGCCTTGGGATCGTAGGTGTGCTGCAACACCGTGCCTTGGCCGAGGCGTTGACTGCGCACGATGATCGCCACCGAGCGGGTGGGGCCGCCCTGCTCGGCGTGAATGGCGCCCGGCGCCACCAGATCGACCTTGCCTTGCGTCCCAGTCGTGACCGAGGCGAGCCGCACCTCGGCGTAGCCGGGCCGGCTGCCGTCGTCGACGCGCTCGTAACGCTCGAGGCTCTCCGATCCATCGAGCACGCCGTAGAGCACCCAGGCGTCGGCGTGATCATGCACGCTCCCGGTTCGTCCCGGCGCGCGCACGACCGCGTTGATCACGAAGTGGTGGTCGGGGTCGACGTAGAGCAGCAGGTTCTTATAGCCCTCGGTCGAGGGCCAACTCGCCGAATGGGCCTTGAGGCCTTCGTCCTTCACGAGCTGCTCGAGCAGGGGCTTTGCCTTCTCCATGCGCCGCTGGTTGTCGGCTTCGGCGCTCCAGATGGTCCGCAGGTCGGCAATGAATTTTTCCAGGATAGGCAATCGCGCGCTCGACATGGATGTCTCCGTGATCGTTGCAGGCGGACAGGCACTCTAGTGCCACTCGCAAACCGGCGGAGCCTTTATTCGTGCAGCGGTTCGCCTTCGACCGTGCAGCGGCGAAGCAGGCGGGGCTCGTCCTTGGGAAAGTCGGTGCGGGCGTGGATGGTGCAGCGGTTGTCCCACATCAGGAAGTCGCCCAGCTGCCAGACGTGCTCGTAGATGAACTCGCGCCGTTCGCCGATGTCGTAGAGCTGCTCCAGAATCGCGTCGCTGTCCTCAGCGTCGACGCCCTCGATCCGCGACGTCATCAGGCGGTCGACGAACAGCGTCTTGCGGCCGGTGTCGGGGTGCGTGATGAACACCGGGTGATAGTGGTGCGGGATGTTACTGATGTCGCCCGAGAGGTCGGCCTTCTCCGCGCGTTTGTATTCATGAATGTGAAGCGCCTTCTTGCCCTTGAGGCGCTCTTTGAGCGACGGCGGCACCGCGTCGTAGGCCATGTACATGTTGGAGAACATGGTGTTGCCGCCGCGCGAGGGCAGCTCGAGCGCGTAGAGGAAGGTGTATTTGTAGGGCCGCGGCGTGTAGCCGGAATCGATGTGAAACCAGAACTCACCCTCGCCGAACGCGCCGATCGGCTGTCCGTCGACCTTGATGTTGCTGACGAGCAGCACCTTTTGGTTATCCTGACGAATTCCCTCGGTGCGGCTGCGCAGCTTTTCGGGCGCCTTCCTGCGGTTTCCGAGTTCGCCGAAATAGGACGCGAACCGAAGCTGCTGCTCCTGGGTGATGCTCTGGCCGCGAAAGACCAGCACGAGGTGTTTGCCCCAGGCCTCCTTGATCGCGCGCACCGCGCCCTCGGAAAGCTCCCGGGTCAGATCGACGCCCTTGATCTCCGCGCCGCAAGCGGCCGACAGCGGCGTGACCTCTATGTCGATGACATCGTGCATGGGGCGATCCTCCGCAAAATGAAAACGCTTCTCGCGCGCGTCTTGTCGACTGTATCTGATGGCGTGACGTCCTGGATGATGCTTTTTAGCGTATCGGCGGCCTCTCCCGCCAGACGGCCGGCGCTACCTGACCAGGCGATTGCTGTAGTCGAGAAGGAAGGCCTTGATCTCGGGTTTGACCTTGGCCAGCGCCGCCACGATGTCCTGCGCCTCTTCGCCAGTCACGAAGATGGGCTTGGTCTTGATGACGTTGGCATAGTCGCGGATGAACTCGGGGTTCTTCCACAATTCGACGAACGCCGATCGCATCAGCGCGACGGCGTGAGGGGGAGTTTTCGGCGGCATCAACGCGGTGCGGAACATCCCGACCATCGGGTCGCTCGACGCGCGCAGCACCTCATACGTAAAGCCGGACGGGCGCTTGCCGCCTTTCACCGCCGCATAGAATTCCTCGAACGTCGGCAAGTCGGGGAGCGCGGGGCTGCGCGGATAGCTGCCGTCCTTGCCGCGCGGCGCAAGCTGCCACAACGGAATCACGAGGTGCCCCATGGTCGGCTCGACCGAGCCGGTCCAGCCCGGCAGCGAGGTGTTCGCCAGCTGCCCCTCGTTCTGCAGGATCGCCGTTTCCACTTCCTTGAGGCCGCGATAGGCGGGGATGGCCCGGTATTTCAATCCCAAGAGGTCGAGCGAGAGCGCCTGGTTGATGGTGTTGCTGTTTTGCGCGTTGAGCGAGAGCGCCTTGAATTCGTGGGCCTGCATGATGTCGGTCGCGACCTTGAGGCCGGGCGGCGTGTCCTTGCGCGCGTAGGCGACCAGCGGCTCCTCCACGCCGGCGATCATCTCGAAATCCGCATAGTTGACGCGCAGCGCCGGATTTCCCAGGAGCTGCGCGACCACATCGATCGTGAAAAAGCCGATGGTTTCGCCGTTGGGCGCGGCCTCGGCGAGTTGATTGGTACCGATCACGCCGCCGGCGCCACCCACGTTCTTGATGACGATGGTCGGCTTGCCCGCGATGTGCGCGGGCAGATGTTGGGCGACGATGCGTCCCTCGATATCGGTCGGGCCGCCGGCCGGGTAGTTGATGATCATGGTGACGGTTTTGCCCTTGTAGAACTGGGCAGACGCGCCGTTCGCGAAGACCGCGGCGGCGAGCGCGACCACGACGGCGAGCCCTGTTCGGATCATCGACGTGACCTCCTTTGCGAATGGACGCACGGCGTCATTTCTTCGCCCCCGCTTTCGATCGTTGATCGGTGGTTGCGAGCCGGAACGGCTCGAACGTCGGCTTGTAGGATTTCTCGTCGAGGAATTGCCGCAGGCCGGTATTGTAAGAGTCCTCCCTGTCGGCCACTTTGATCGCCTTGCCCTTCTCGGCGAGATAATCGTAGGCCTGCGCGACGTCCATGGTCCGCACGTGGCGAATGGCCTGCTTGGTCGCGCGCAGCACGGCGGCGCTTTTCTTCATCAGCTTCTCGGCGAGCTCGATGGTCGCGGCCTCGAGCTTCTCGGGCGGAACGGCGTAGTTGACCATGCCGATGCGCGCGGCCTCCTTGCCGTCGAACGGCTCGCCGAGGCAGGCGTAATAGAGCGCGTGGCGCGGCAGCACCGTGTCGGCGACCGCCTTCGACACCAGCGCGCCGGGCAGAATCCCCCAGTTCACCTCCGAGAGGGAGAAGGTCGCGGTCTCGGCCGCGATCGCGAAGTCGCACGCGAGCAATTGCATGAACGCGCCGCCGACGCAGTAGCCGTGCACCATCGCGATCGTGGGCTTGTCGTAGCCGTAGAGCCGCTCCCATCGCCAGCGATTGGCGGCGGCGGCGGCCTTCTTGCGTTCGGCTGGGTCCTTTTCCAGCTCACGGAAGAACTTCTTCAGATCCTGCCCGGCGCTGAAATTGCCGCCCTCGCCGGTCACGACCACGACCTTGACGTTGTCGTCGACTTCGAGCCGCGCGAGCGCGTCATCCATCTCGTAGTGGAGCGCGGGCGACATGGCGTTGCGCTTTTCCGGCCGGTTGAGCGCCGCCCAGGCGATGCCGTCGCGCACCCTGACTTTGACGAAATCGTATTTGTAGTCGGTCATCGGCGATCCTCCAGTGCGTGGTCGCGAAGCAGGTGCGGGCGACGTTTGCGGAAATATCCTCGAGCGGGCTGGGCCTCGTAGAAGAACATTCCGCATTCCCGGCTTCAAGCAGCAATATTCGGGCGCGGCCTCGAGCTTGCCGATTTCAGGTTTGCCGTACCGGCATGTCAGAGCCCCGTCGGTATGGTATGCCGATTGTGTCGCCCGCGGCGTGGACCTATATCAGGCGCTCGGCCGGGCGCGGCCGATGGATGGCGCGAGGTAATAGAGCCCGAAGGCGAAGGAGTTGCCCATGGTTGAGGTCATCGAGCGGGAAACGGTCAACGAGGCCATCGAGGCCACCGTCAACTACATCCTGGATAACGGCGAGAAGATCTTCACCCAGACCGCCGCGCCGGGCTCCACCGATGTGCGCAGCGGCGGCACGATCGATCCCCATCGCGTGACCATCCGCAATGCGCGGTTGCAGGCGGGGCCGTTTGCGCTCGATCGCGAGGGCTTCCGTTTCGTCCGTCACGACACCAAGGTCGCCGATTTCTTCGACGGAGACGAAATCCGCCGCGTCTACTACCCGGAGATGGAGGCGCTGGTGAAAGCCGAGAGCGGCGCCTCGCGCGTGGTCGTATTCGATCACACGTTGCGCACCGCCGACGCCGAAGAGCGCGAGGCGCGCAAGATCCGGGAGGTGGTGCGCCGCGTGCACAACGACTACACCGAATGGTCGGGCCCGCAGCGCGTGCGCGACCTGCTCCCGGACGAGGCCGACGAGCTCCTGAAACGCCGCTTCGCCATCGTGCAAGTGTGGCGGCCGATCCGCCACCCGGTCGAGAGCTTCCCGCTCGCGATCTGCGATGCGCGCAGCATCTCGCCGCGCGATTTCGTGGTGAGCGAGCGCCGCTACCCGAACCGGATCGGCCAAACCTACGCCATCACCTACAATCCAGAGCACCGCTGGTACTGGCTGCCGCGCATGCGGCGCGAGGAGGCGCTGGTGTTCAAGGTCTACGACTCGGCGAAGGACGGCCGCGCCCGCTGGTCCGCCCACACCGCGTTCGAAGACCCGACCTCACCGCCCAACGCGCGCCCGCGCGAGAGCATCGAAATCCGCACGCTGGCGTTTTTCTAAAGCCCCCGACGATTGAACGGCGCAGCCGCGCAAGCTTGCGCGGCGCCGAGTGCGAGCTGATGCCGTTGCGGCGGCGGCATTTTGCCGCCATTCGCTAAGTATCAAAGCCGCACTTTCCAATCCCCAAAACCGGCCGCGCACCGGCCATCGAGATCACGCGCTGCGCGCTACCGTCCCCGCCGGCGCGAGAACGCGCAGGCTGTTCCGCCGCCCTCCCGGCTGCGAAAAATGTGTTTGCAGTCAATGATCGAGCCGATACGCTTTATTGCGGAGTTGACCGTTCACGGTTAGGCGAACCGGGGGGCTCGACATGGGCGGATTTGACGCGAAGGCCGCTGCGCGGCGCATGGCATGCTTGATCGCGCTCGCGGCCGCAACGGCGGACACGGCCCTCGGGCAGCCCGTCACATTGCGCCTCGGCTATGGTACGGCGGCCGAAGAGCCGTTGTGGGTGGTTGTCACCAAGCCCGATCTGGCCAAGAACTACGGCAAGGCCTACGCGCTCGACGCCACGCGCTTCACCGGCTCGGACAAGCGCAGCCAGGCCTTCGAGGCTGGCGCCATCGACCTCGCCGCCAGCAGCGCGAACGGCGTGATCTTTGCGGCGGCTGAAGGCGTGGCGGCCAAGATCATCGCGTCGATTTCCCGCGAAAGCCCGCGCGGTTTCAGCACGAGCTTCTACGTCAAGCAGGACTCACCGATCAAATCGATAACCGACTTGAAGGGCAAGATCGTCGGCATCAACGGCTTTTACACCTCGGGCCACCTCTGGCTGAAAACCGCGCTTGAAAAGCACGGGCTCACCGATACCGATGTCACGATCACACCCGTTCCATTCCCGGCGATGCAGGAGGCGCTCGAGGCCGGAAAGGTCGATCTCGGGATGTTTCCGCAGCCGTTCGCGGCGCTCGCGGAAAAACAGGCAAAGGTCCGCAAAATCTTCGATGGCAAATATGGCATACCGTTCGAGGAGGAGCTGATCGTCCTGATCGGGAAGGACGAATTCCTGAAAAAGAACGCGGCTGCGGTGCGCGCATTCCTCGAAGATCTTAAAGCGGGCATGCAGTTCTATCTCGAAAAGCCGCGCGAGGCGCGGCAACTCCTGATCGACCACAAGATGGTTCGCGTCAATCCCGACGTCTACCTGACCATGAACGATTACTATCGCGACCCGACCTTGCGGGTCGATGTCGAAGCGCTCGAGAAGATGCAGGCCGTGCAGATTGCGGCCGGGTTCCAGAAAAAGAAGGCCGACGTCAGGTCGCTGGTGGAGCTCGGTTATCTGCCGAAATGAGCTTGCGCGAGAATGCCCGCGACCATGCCGCTGTTGGAGGTGACGGACCTCGATAAGACGTTCACGGTCGACAGCCGCAGCGTGACAGCCATCGATCATCTGTCTTTGTCGATCGACGAGCACGAATTCGTCTCCATCGTCGGGCCTTCGGGCTGCGGCAAGAGCACGTTCCTGCACATCATCGGCGGCTTCGAGCCTGCGACCGCCGGCGAGCTGCGGCTGAGCGGACGGCCGATCGGCCCCCCGGGTCCCGATCGCGGCATGATGTTTCAGGAGC
>Ga0306918_10000051_pt1 | contig 41375 bp, 36 predicted proteins | sample tim00Cox0000000H_FD_203315 | JGI IMG/M metagenome (GOLD analysis project Ga0306918, IMG submission 203315) | Lab enrichment of tropical soil microbial communities from Luquillo Experimental Forest, Puerto Rico - timezero.00C.oxic.00.000.00H (v2)... | ecosystem: Environmental > Terrestrial >... | reverse complement strand
GGATGGTTCTACATCTAAATTTGACAACAGTCGCATTGGCGATCTGATAGGCGGCATCTTGGGCGGCTTCACCAAAAGCATCGGCAGCGGCTAAATCCACGTTTACGGGCCTTCTCGCGTCATGGCGAAGAGAGCAAAAAATCTAGTGCGGCACGGGCCGCGTGGTCACAGTCGAGAAATCGTGCTGTGACTGACGTTGTAGCTGCGGGCGATCTCGCGCACCAAGCTGTGGATCCGAAAAATCGCGGCGAGGCGCATACCGCGCGTGACTGGCTGCATGTGGTGCAGGCTCGATGCGGGTAAATGACCAGATCTCCTGCAGGTAGCTTGATCTGTTGGCCGCCGCGGAAGCCTCTGGGAGTGCAGTATGAACAAGCAGTTGCTGAACCGGCGTGATTTCAATGGATTTTGCGTGGCGCTTGGCTTGTCGTTCTTCTCGGTCGGCGCAACGATTGGGGTGCTATCGAGTGCATCGGCTCGTGCTGCGGCCCCTATGGTAAAGTTTCCCGACGGAGCAATTGTCCCGGCGCTCGGCCAGGGCTCTGCGGGTCTCGCGCAGGGGAGACGTCCGGACGCCGCTGAGGAAGAAGCGCTGCGCACCGGCATTTCGCTCGGGATGACATTGATCGACACGGCGGAGATTTACGGCGACGGCCGATCCGAGAAATTGATAGGCCACGTGATCGCCGGTCAGCGCGACAGCGTCTTCCTGGTCTCCAAAGTGTGGCCCAATCACGTGATGGGAGACGGCATCGCGCGGGCTTGTGAGGCGAGCCTCGGCCGTCTCGGCACTGATCATCTCGATCTCTACCTGTTGCACTGGCCAAGTCGGGACACTGAGCTCTCCAGCATTGTGGCGGCGTTCGAAAGTCTACGCGTGGCGGGGAAGATTCGCGCCTGGGGCGTGTCCAACTTCAAGGTCAGTGACATGGAAGACCTCTTCGGTGTTTCACACGGCGATCGCTGCGCGACCAATCAGGTCCTCTACAACCTCGGCAATCGCGGTATCGAGCGTGACCTGCTGCCATGGTGCGAGCAGCACGGTATGCCGGTGATGGCCTATTCACCGCTAGGCGGGGCCGGCGCCAGCCTGCTGCGTGATTCCACGCTTGCACGTATTGGCGCCGCACATGATTGCTCGGCGGCCGCTGTCGCGCTGGCCTGGACCATCCGCAATGGTAATGTCATCGCAATTCCCGAATCCGGCTCGGCAGAGCATGTACAGGAGAACGCTGTAGCGCTCTCACTCACACTGACGCCGGATGAACTTCATGCACTGGATGCAGCGCATCCACCGCCCAATCGCTAGAAAGCAGTGTATTGATGAAGGCTGCCGACTTTGCAGCGACGATATCGCGTACAGAAAACGGCCCGCTTCAATCCTTCACAATTGTGCAATTCCTATTCGACGGGGAGTTCAAGCTCGATTGAGCTTCGATTTCCCCCAGCACTCGACGGATCGGGGATGCCGCGCTCATTTACGCCTGGTCTGCCGCGGATTTGATACCGCCGAAGTACCAAAATCCGTCAGTTCGTACTGGCGCCGATCGCTGTGGAGTTCACTTCATAGCAGCTTCAGCGCGCTCTAACCGTTTCCGACGAGATCAGCGAAGGTCCGCAATCCGAGGAGTGGGCACCATCCCACTTCGTCGCCCACTCGTATAGTGGGCGCGATTTTGGTTGACCGGCGTTAAGTCCGTGACTAACTCTCGATTCGAGATATCGAGAGGGCGTGAAATGAGTGAAGCGCTGTTGCGCGACATCGCCGAATATTGCCGCGGCGCCGGCATCGCGGAATCGACGTTCGGGCGCCTGGCCGTCAACGACGGGAAGCTCGTCGGCCGGCTGCGGCTTGGCGGCCGCGTTACGACCGACACAGTCGAACGCGTGCGGGCCTACATCGCTCGCGAGCCTCACCCGGGTGTCAACGGTGTGCCGGTCGCCATACCGGCACCTCTGTGGGCGCCCAGCATGGGAGCTGCCCACAATTTCCGCTTTTACGACAACCGCCAGAAATACCTGCTGTTTGTCACCACCTGCAGCGAGAAGCAGGTGATCGCCCAGCGCGTCGGCCTGGAGCTGGCCAACATCCATCCGCGCCCGCCGGCGTTGCGCGTGTTCGACGCCGGCATGGGCGACGGCACGGTGCTGGCGCGTACGATGCGGGCGATGCACACCCGCTTCCCGACCATGCCGTTCTATATCGTCGGCAAGGAGCTGAGCGTCGAGGACGTGCGGCTCGTGCTCGAAAAGATGCCCGACCGGTTGTTCGAGCATCCGGCGATGGTGCTGGTCATCACCAACATGCTCTACTCCGAGGCGCCGTGGCTGAAGCCCAACTCGGTGACCTCGGCCACCAGCCTCGTCTGGCACGAGCTCTCGCTGACCGGCAACACGGCGCACGAATTCGAGGCGCAGATCAGCGATCTGCGGCCCTTCCTCGCCGAGCACTGGGGCGCTCGCATCAGCCCCGGCACCGGCAATCCGGTATATGAAAAGCCGGTCGTGCTGGTGATCTACCGCGACGACCACAAGTTCCTGCTGGATCAGGTCCGCCCGCGCCGCGGCTTCACCAACGCCGAATACGATCTGGTGATCGCTTCCCAACCCTATCGCGCGCGCGCCCCGATCGAGTTCAAGGCGAAGAGGGTCGTGGCCCCGCTGGCGCGCAGCCTGGCGCCCGGCGGGCGGTTGATCGCGATCCACTCACACGGTCACGACCCGGGGCTGGAGGTCATCCAGAAGGTCTGGCCCGGCGAGAACCCGTTCACGACAGATCGCCACGCCTTATTGCGCGCGACCAAGGCGGAGCTCGGCAATGCCGGGCGCGAGCTCAATTTCGGCGCCTATGCCGACGCACGCTCGCTGTTTCGTTACGACATGCACACCCTGCCGAGCGAGATCAGCGAGACGATCGGCACCTCGACCTTGTTCGCGGCCTGGAACGCCGCTGTCTACGTCGCGCAGGTCGAGGACGAGCGGCTGTCGGAGGCGATCAGCAGCGGCGCCTACCTCGAGGCGACGAGGGAGGTGCTGCGCGTGCATGGCGGGCTGTGGTTCTGGGACGAATCCTACGTCATTTCGCGCAAGCGGGGTTTGGGCTGATGAGCGCCGCGATGAAAGAACCGCGTGCGGCACCCGATCTCGCGCGGCACCGAGCGACCGAACTGGTTGCCGCATGCTCGATCGAGATCTCGCCGCGCGACGACTTTGCTGGAGAGAAGCTGCGCGAGCTGCTGGATCCCGGCACGACCGTATTCGTCAACCACCCGGGCAGCGTCACGCATCACGACATCGTCGCTGCCTGTGCGAGATTGCGGCATGCCGGCTTCAGCCCGGTGCCCCATATCGCGGTGCGTCGGCTCGCGAGTTTCACGCAGGCGAACGACTTCCTGCAGCGCGCGGAGGCCGAAGCGGCGGTAACGGCTGCTCTGATCATCGGCGGCGATCCAGACCATCCGGTGGGTCCGTTCCCCGACGCCTACGATCTCTTGGCCTCCGGATTGATCGAGCGCCACGGCTTGCGCGAGGTTGCGTTCGCCGGCTATCCCGAGGGGCATCCGAGGATCTCCGCGCGCACCCTCGACGAAGCGCTACGGGCGAAGGTGGAGCTCGCAGGCCGGCAGGGCCTCGATGTCTCCCTGCTGACCCAGTTCGGTTTTGACGCCGCGCCGATCCTCCGCTGGATCGCCGCGCTGCGAGCCCGGGACATCGTCTGCCCAGTTCTGGTCGGCATCGCCGGGCCGGCGACCGTCGCGACCTTGGCCAAGTTCGCAGTGCGCTGCGGCATCGGCGCATCGTTGCGTGCGCTCGCCCGCGGCCATACCGCCTTCGCGCGGATCCTCGCGGAAGCCGGCCCCGATGCGCTGATCGGCGTGCTGGTGGCGGAGGAGGATCCACGCTGGCCGATCGACGGCCTGCACGTCTTCACCTTTGGCGGCATCCGCCGCACCGCCGAATGGATCACCGGCTATTTGCGCCGCCCCCTTGCGGGGGGTGAGTCTGTGCTGTGTTGAATTCCACTGCCGGTCCGCTGCCAACCCCGGTTTGGAGGTACAAAATTCCGCTGTCGATAGGCTTGCCCAATTTATAGCCAATCATCTGATCTGCCCGAAACTTTTGACGACGCGTGGGGCGGTTTTGGGTGCTGAAACGGGTTTTTCCGCTGTCGGCAGCGGAGATGCAACTCGTCCGGAAGGCAGATGATGGCGGAGTTTGAAGCCAAGTGCGCGCGGCTCGCCGCTGTGGAGCGCGAACTCGCCGGGCTCGAAGCCCGGCACGATCTGGCGATGTCCTCCTTCAAATTCGACGAAGCGCGCGACGTACAGCAGCAGATCGCGGTGCTCGAACGCGAGCGGGCCGAACTCGTCGAAGCACTGCCTCCACCCGCTGAGCCATCTCCTGAGGCGCCGCTGCCGGTGAGGGTCCGGCGTCGGCAACTGCCGCAGCGACGCCGCCGGCTACTCCGCCGCTAGGTCATTTCTTCAGGGCCAGAGTTGGCCGCTCGCCAGTGCTGCACCTTGCGCCAGCGTTTCGAGCTTGGCCCAGGCGATGTCGGGGTGGACGCGGCCGCCGAGCCCGCAATCGGTCGAGGCGATAACCCGTTCCCGGCCGACGAGGTTGGCGAAGCGCGAAATGCGCTCGGCCACCAATTCGGGATGCTCGACGACATTGGTGGCATGGCTGACGACCCCCGGTAGGATGATCTTGCCGTCGGGCAATTTGACCTCCTGCCACACCTTCCATTCATGCTCGTGGCGGACGTTGCCGGCCTCGAACGAATAGGCGCCCGCGTTGACCGCCAGCATGACCTCAACGATGTCGTGCATCGCGATGTCGGTGGTGTGCGGACCGTGCCAGCTGCCCCAGCACAAATGGAAGCGGATGCGGTCCTGCGGCAGGCCGCGCAACGCATGGTTCAGCGCCTCGACCCGGACCATGATGAACTTCCGGTAGTCTTCGACCGTCGGCTCGGGATCGATCATGTCCCAGCTCGTCGCGGTCGCCGGATCGTCGAGCTGGAGGATGAGCCCCGCATCGAGGATTGCCTCGTATTCCTCGCGCATCGCCTCGGCGCAGGCATAGAGGAAGTCCTCGTCGCGCTCGTAAAAGGTGTTTGGGATGCGGTACGCGCTGCCTGGGGCGACGGCGGTCATGAACCCCTCCTCGACCCCGGCCGCCTGCAGCGCCGCCTTGAAGTTGGCGATGTCGGTCTTGATCGCCTCGTGCCCGGTATAGGTTAGCGGACCAACGCAAATCGGCCCGGTCGCGGGACGGGGGCCCATGAAGACGCCCGAGACCGGATCCGCATAGGCCGCGGCGAACCGAATGCGATCGCGGCGGCTCGCGGCGTTGGTCAGCACGATCTCGCCGGGGCGGGCGCGCCGTCGGGTCATGTGGTCGAGGTTCGGCCCGCCGAGCTCGAGCCCGCCCAGCCGCTGGAATGCATAGTTCCACCACGCGCCGTAATTGACCCGATTGCCGACCGACTTGCCGAACTCGCCGTCGCCGGGGACATCGATGCCGAGCTCTTTCTGATGGCGTACGGCGTCGCCCACTGCCCGTCGCAGCGTCTCACGAAACGCATGCTCGTCGGTCGCCTCGCCGGCCTCCCGGGCGCGGTTCGCTTCGATCAGATCGTCGGGGCGCGGCAGGCTCCCGGCATGGCTGGTCAGGATGCGGTCGGAACTGACTCTCATGGTTTTCTTCCCCAGAGCTCGCGGCTCGCCAATGCCGCACCTTGCGCCAGCGCGTCGAGCTTGGCCCAGGCGATGTCGGGATGAATGCGGCCGCCGAGCCCGCAATCGGTCGAGGCAATGACCCGCTCTCGCCCGACTAGATTGGCGAAGCGTAAGATGCGATCGGCGACCAGTTCCGGGTGCTCGACGACGTTCGTCGCGTGGCTGACGACACCGGGCAGGATCAGTTTGCCGTCGGGCAACTTGACATCCTGCCAGACCTTCCATTCGTGCTCGTGACGGACGTTGCCGGCCTCGAACGAATAGGCCTGCGCGTTGATCGCCAGCATGACCTCGACGATGTCGCGCATCGCGATGTCCGTCGTATGCGGGCCGTGCCAGCTGCCCCAGCACAAATGAAAGCGGATGCGGTCCTGCGGCAGCCCGCGGATCGCGTAGTTCAATGCCTCTACCCGCACCATCGTGAACTTCTGGTACTCTTCGACACTCGGCTCGGGATTGATCTGGTCCCAATTCTCGGCGATCGCTGGATCGTCGAGCTGCAGCACGAGCCCGGCATCAAGGATCGCTTTGTATTCCTCGCGCATCGCGTCGGCGCAGGCGTAAAGCAGCTCCTCCTCGGTCTTGTAGTAGGCGTTGCCGATCCGCGAGGCGCTCGCCGGCGCAACCGCAGTCATGAAACCCTCCTCGACCCCAGCGGCGGTCAGGGCCGCTTTAAAATTCGTGATGTCGGCGTTGATGGCCTCGTGACCGGCGTAGTGGATCGGAGCAATGCAGATCGGCGCCGGCGGCCTCGGTCCGGTGGTAATCCCCGAATCGGGGTCGCCATAGGCTGCAGCAAACCGGGTGCGGTCGCGACGATCGCCAAAGCTCGTTAGGACGACGTGACCGGTGCGGGACCGGTGCGCTTCCATCTCGTACAAGCTCGGACCGTTCGGATCGAGCCCGCCGAGGCGGCCCCACGAATATCGCCACCACGAACCATAGTTCACCCGTTGCGCCATCGGCTTGCCGAACTCGCCATCGCCCGGGACGTCGATGCCTAGCTCCTTCTGGCGGCGCACCACCTCGGCCACCGACGTCGTCAGCTGTTGCGTCAGCGCTTGCTCTTCGTTTGCCCCCCATGCCTCGATCAGCGCGTCAGGGCGCGGCAAACTCCCGGCATGGCTGGTCAGGATATGGTCGGTGCTGATTTTCATGATACCACCCCAGCGGCCTGGTTAATTGGCTCTATGCCGAATTGCGCGGCGGCGTTCTGTCCCATCATCCGGGCGATCATCGCCTCTGGGACATCAGCCTCGCGCAGCCGGGTCAACGCATCCCACGCGCTCATCGCGTCGTGCTGCGGATAGCGCGACCCCCAGACGACTTTACCGGCAAAGTCCTGCGGCAGTTTCTGGATCAGCCGCTCCTCGGCATCAAAGCCGAGCATGACATTGCCGTGCTCCCACATCTCTTCGGGCTCGGTGCTGACTGCATAGTGATGCAATAACGGGATCACCCGGGTCGAGGCCTCCATCTTTTCGAGGACTTCCTGCATCCACGAGGCCTTGCCGTGCGCGACGACGACCTTCATTGCCGGATAGCGCTCCATGACCGCAAAGCCGATCAGAGTGGAGGCAACGAACATGTGGTTGTCGAGCCAGGGCGCGAGGATCGGCGCCAACGGATGGCCGAGCGGTATGGCTCGGCTAAAGGTGGTGTTGCTCGCGGCGGCACCCCCGGCAAACGGCCCGCCGCCCCCGCCGGGGACCGTCGGCTGCGCCAGCCGGTCTTTGACCTTTTCGAAGAACGGACCGTGCGAGGTCCATTCGGGGTTCCACACCCCGGATGTGGGATGCACTGCTGCCGTGATCCCCAGCCGCTCCAGTTCGCCCCAAAGGGGCTCGTAGTAGGTGTGGTTCAAATAGCGGCCTTCGACAAACATCGGCCGGACGAAGACGGCGCAGAACGACGGAATGTGGGCGACGCGCTCTAATTCCTCGAGCGCGAAATCCATGTTCTGCAATGGCAGTATCGCGGCGGCGAATAACCGGTCTGGTGCCGCCTTGCAGAAATCGGCAATCCAATCGTTGTAGGCCCGCGCCAACGCATAAGCCACGTCCGGATCGCGCACCAGAAAGAACCCCTCGGCGAACCAGGTCGGATATAAGAGCGTCTGATCGACGCCCATCGCATCCATATCGGCTAGCCGCGCTTGCGGGTCGGAGGCGCCTTCGGTCACCGGGTGCCTGACGCCCGGGTCGAGTTCGCCGATCACGTCCCAAGTCATGCCGGGCCGCCACAGCGCATGGCGCGGCAGATTGGGATTTCCTGTGTCTCGGAAGATTTCGCCGTTGACCTTCAAATAGGCCGCGGTGCGACCGTCCTGGCGCCACAACACATGCTTGCCGAGCGTTCGGTACTCCGCCTCTAGGTATTTCGCCCAGAGCGCGGGCGGCTCGACCACATGGCTGTCGCCGTCAAATACGACGAAGTCCTTTGTCGTCATCCGCTCTGCCCTTCGGTTGATGACCTAAGGTACTTGTTGAACCAATCGAGCGCATGCTGCCAAGCCTCTTTGGCTGCGGCTTCGTCGTACCGGGGGGTCGTGTCGTTGTGGAAACCGTGATTGGCGCCTTTGTAGACATGACCCTCATGCGTCACATGCGCTTCGGTCAGGGCGGCGTCGAAGGCTGGCCACCCATCAGTAATACGTGCGTCGAGCTCACCATATTGTGCATTTATCGGCGCTTTGATCTTGGCCGCATCGGCAGCGCTGGGCTGGGCTCCATAGAACGGAACCGCAGCGGCAAGATCCGGGCCCATTCGCACCGCCAGCTGATTGACAACGCCGCCGCCGAAGCAGAAGCCGACGGCGCCGAGCTTGCCGGTGCAGTCCGGACGTGACTTCAGCCACATTGCCGCAGCAAGAAAATCTTCTGTCATCTTGCCGCGGTCGAGCTGGGCGAACAGCGCTCCTCCCTTCTCGTCGTCTCCCGGGTAGCCGCCTAGAGAGGTCAGCGCATCGGGCGCAAAGGCCATGAAATTGGCGACAGCCAACCGTCGCGCCACATCCTCGATGTACGGATTGAGACCACGATTTTCGTGGACGACCACGACCGCCGGCAGCTTGGCTGCATTTGCGGGCCGCATGAGGTAGCCCTTGATACTGCCGTTGCCCTGCGGTGACGGAACGGTGTCGTATTCCGCCTTGATGCGTTTGTCGTCCGGCGGAACTTGTATCGCCCAGGCATAATTTGGCCTGAGCATCTCGAAGAGCGCTGCAGCGGTCACACCAGCGACGGCAAATTTCTGCGCGCCATCCAAAAATTGGCGGCGGCTGATCCCGCCGTGTACGTAGCCGTCAAATAGGTTCAGAAGCTCTTGCGGAAACTCCGATGCTTTCTTTCGTTCCATGGTTGTGGTTCCCCAGTAAGGCCAGAGTTATTTTAGACCGGCGCATCGAAAGGCTTCTAGATAGTGCTCGAGTTCGCTGCCCTGCATAACCGGCATCTCATTCGCGATCCAGCCAAGCGAGATATTGGGCTGCGCGCGGCGCAGCTCCTGAAGCGCAGCCGCAGCGACATCGGAATGTCCGGCCATGCCGGCGGCGGCGGTGAGCACTCGATGCGCGCCGACAAAATCGCTGCGCTGGCGTATGGCTTCACGCGCCAGCCGCATCGCCTCGGCATAATTGCGCCCAACGAACTGCGCATAGGCGGCAATGCCGGTAAAAATCGCCGAGAATGGGTCACGCGGGCTCAAGCGCAGGGCACGGCGGGCCGCCCGGTCGGCCTCCTCCCACCGGCTGCAATAAGATAGCGCAAGGCCATAAAAGCCCTGAGCCAGTGAGAAATTCGGGTTTAGCCGTAACGCCAGCTCAAACTCAGCCAACGAATCGTCGAAACGCCGCGTGAGCAGATAGACGCAGCCGAGCGCGTGATGTGCCCAGGGATCCTCGCTGTCCGCCCGGATCGCCGCCAGCGCAGCGCGTTCGGCTATCGGTACTGCGGTTGCCCTGTCGGCCCAACCCATATGGAAGCTGAACGTATAGCTGGTAGCCAGTACTCCCAGCGCCTGGCCGTAATTCGGGTCAATGGCGATCGCCTTCTCCAGCAATGCCTGCGCGACGACACTGTCCTCTCGGGTCACCCGCCAGTAATGCGACAGCGCCCGCATCACCAGATCCCAAGCATCCATATTGTCAGGCGGTTTGCGCTGGGCGCGAAAGCTCTCGCTGGCATAGAGCTGCGGCTCGATCGCGGCGACGATGGCCTCGGTGATCTCGTCCTGGACCGCGAACACGTCGACAAGGTGTCGGTCGTAATGTTCCGCCCAGATGTGGCTGCCGGTGGCGGCATCATTGAGCTGCACCGTGATGCGCACCCGGTCGCCGCTCTTGCGCACGCTGCCCTCGACCACATAGCCGACGCCGAGTTCTTCGGCGACCTGCTTCATATGGACGGACTTGCCCTTGTAGATGAACGAAGAGTTGCGTGCGATCACGAAGAACCAGCGCAGCTTGGATAGCGCGGTGATCATGTCCTCGCTGATGCCGTCGGAAAAATATTCCTGCTCTGGATCGCCGCTCATGTTCACGAAGGGAAGCACGGCGATGGCGGGACGATCCGAGGGTGGCACGGCTGGGCGTGACCGCTCGTGGAGTTCGTCCCATGGTGGGCCGGCGGTATCGGCCGGTTCGCCACAGTTTGATTGCATGCGGACTTCGCCGACGAAACGAAAGCCCCGCCGTGCGATGGTGCGGATCAGCTTTTGCTCTTCGCCGCTGTCGCCGATCGCCTTTCGCGCGGCGTTGATGCGGCTCGTCAGGGTCGACTCCGAAACGATCCGGCCGTCCCAGACCGAGGCGATCAGATCGTCCTTGCTGACGACCCGGTCGCGGTTCCGTATCAGGTGAATTAGCAGGTCAAAAACCTGCGGCTCGACGGCAATGGGCTCGGAACCGCGGCGCAGCTCACGCCGGTCGGGATCAAGTGTGTGATCGCAAAAGAGAAGTTGCATGTTGGCGCCCCCAAAACCGGGCTCCGAAGCCCCTCTCAAGGAATAATCAGGCTCGTCTCAAGGATAAATCAAGCGTCGCTCAAAGTCTTTCGGCGGCGCAATCGCCATTTAGGTGCCTGCAGCGAGACCGGCAGACCGCTCAATCTCGCTGCGACACCGATCAGCAACCTACACGAACGGAGAAACTCAATGCCCCTTATCCAAGTTCAAGTCATCAAGGACGTGTTCAGTCAGGAACAAAAGCGCCAGATCATCAGCAAGCTGACCGACGCCATGGTCTCGATCGAGGGCGAGAACATGCGCCAGGTAACCCTTTGCCTGGTTGAGGAGGTGGAAAGCGGCGACTGGGGGATCGGCGGCAAAGCTCTGACCACTGCCGACGTCCACGCCCTGGCACGTGGCAAGGCTGCGTGACGGCGCGACCTCGAGTCGCGAGTGCTGCGCCCGGGCCATTGACGGTGGTCCGGGCGCCCCGCGGCTTGGTTTGGAGGCATTTGCAGATCTCATCTGTGGATAAGGATTAAAGAGATGATCGAGGGACCCCATGGGTGCATTGATTACGGTGAGTGCGGGAGCGGTCCGACCATTGTGCTGGTGGCAGGATCGTGCTGCACCGCGGCCGCATGGCGACGGGTGATTGCTACATGGAATGACCAGTTTCACTGCGTGACCACCAGCCTCCTCGGATATGGCGGAACCGTCGAGCGCCGCATCGCCAGTGATCCTGATATTGCGTATGAAGCCGAGATGCTGGAGGCGATCGTTCGCAAGGCCGGTAGCCGCGCGCATCTGGTCGGCCACTCTTTTGTCGGCTTCGTGCCGCTAACCACGCCAATCGAAAGCCGGTAATCCAACGGCATGGCCCAAGCCTTTGTGAAGACCCTCAAGCGCGATTACGCGCGGGTCAGGCCGTGTCCCGATGCGGCAACCGTGCGCCGCCAGCTCGAGGCTGGTTCGAGCACTACAATACGTGCACCCGCACAACGCGCTGGGCTACCGCTCGCCGCGCGAGTCCAGAGTACAGATGTCGGATACCGCGACCGAAAATGCGGTCGCCGCTTGGCGTCGACCGCATGACAGCACAATGTCGACGGAGGCGATCCGGTCAAGCCCGCCAGCCGCGCGCAGCGCGAAGACGCAAAGCCTCTAGCTTGACGCGAGCGCAACCGTCGACCACCCACGAAGAACCAAACCCTGTCCGGTTATTCAGGGGCAACTACACTGGCCGTGGCGTTGCAAACCGAGTATCTCTGGCGAGCCTCGCGATCCTGGAGGCGCCGGCACCGGAGGTACTGCGAGAGCGCGGCGAGCGCGACCACTATCGCGCGTTTCGCCGGATGACGGAGGGTGATTTCGCCGCCTTTGCCGGCGGGAACGCGGAAGCGATCGCGGCTATGATCGACTCTTACGGCGGCGCCGGCACTTACGCCTCGTGGCCACCCCGGGTGCGGGCCTACGTCTGTAGAGACCAGAGCGGTCAACATTCTCGATTGGGCGAGCGCGTATGGTTTTGCTTTGGCAGCAGCGTCGCTGGCGGCTGTCCAAATACCGGCTCTCGTCATTCGCGGCGATACGTCGGTGCAGGCTGGCCTGCGCGGCGACACCACCTACCGCCCCAGGTGCTTCCGCCTTGGCTTTCACGCCAGGCGAGAACGGAAGGCCTCCAGCTTCGCTATCGACGTGGCGATAACCACTTCGAGCAGCGCTGCCTTGTTCGCTACTCCCTCTCAAGCCGCCCGCGTGGCGCGAGAGGATCGATACCATTCATAGGTCTGCCGTATGCCGGCTTCAAGGTCGACACGCGGGCGCCAGCCGCGTGCGGTCAGTTTGGAGACGTCGAGAAGCTTGCGCGGGGTTCCGTCCGGCTTCGAGGCATCGAACACAAATCGTCCCGTAAAACCGACGATATCAGCGATCAACCGGGCGAGGTCCGTGATGGTCACATCGGTGCCGGTTCCGATGTTGATCGGCTCCTCGTCCGACCAGGTTTGCATCAGAAAGACTACCGCGTCGGCTAGGTCGTCGACATGGAGGAACTCGCGTCTGGGGCCGCCACTGCCCCAGATCTCCACCGTATCTCGGCCCTCTCGAAAAGCGGCATCGATTTTGGCGAGCAAGGCTGGCAAAACGTGGCCGGAGAGCGGGTCGAAATTGTCATTGGGGCCATAAAGGTTGGTCGGCATCACCGACACGAAATCGCAACCGTGCTGCCGGCGATAGGCTTGGCACATTTTCAGGCCGGCGATCTTGGCGATGGCATACCATTCGTTGGTTGGCTCGAGCGGACCGGTCAACAAGCAGGTTTCCGGCATCGGCTGCGGCGCATAGCGCGGATAGATGCAGGACGAGCCGAGGAATAGCAGCTTCGCGACGCCGACGCGCCGCGACGCCTCGATCACATTGCTCGCGATTGCCAGGTTATCGTACAGGAAATCGCCGGGACGGGTGTCGTTGGCGTGGATCCCGCCGGCTCGTGCCGCAGCGAGCAGTACTGCCCCGGGCCGATGCTCATCGAACCAGCGATTGACTGTCGCCTGTTCGCGGAGGTCGACCGCATCGCGGCTGACCGTCAACAGCCGGCATTCCTCCCGGACCAAGCGGCGAATTAACGCCGAACCAACCATTCCGCGATGGCCGGCGACGAATACGCGCAGTCCCTTTAGCGGAAAGAGTGTGGGCTGTAGCATGTTCTCAATCGCTTCCCGCTATGGCGACGCCTCGAGCCGGGCCGGCAAACCCAGCCTGATTCGCTGTCCGCTCACGGCGCGCGAGATCGATGTCGTGCCGGACCATCATTTCGACCAGCTCTGGGAAGGTAACCCGCGGGTGCCAGCCGAGAACGCCACGAGCCTTTGTAGGATCGCCGCGCAGCGCATCGACCTCTGTCGGCCGGAAATATCGGCGATCTATTTCGACATGGCGTTGCCACTCGAGTCCGGCCGTTTCGAAGGCAAGTTCCACGAAATCGCGCACGCTGTGCGCCTCTCCGGTGGCGATGATGTAGTCGTCGGGCTTTTCCTGCTGCAGCATCAGCCACATGGCCTCGACATAGTCGCCGGCGAACCCCCAATCGCGCTGCGCCTCGAGCTTTCCCAAATAGAGCTTGTCCTGCAGACCCTGGACGATTCGACCCACTGCCCGGGTTACCTTGCGTGTAACGAAAGTCTCGCCCCGGCGAGGGCTCTCATGATTGAATAGAATACCATTACAGATGTAAAGGCCATAGGCCTCGCGGTAGTTGACCGCAAACCAATGTGCCGCCACCTTGCTGACGCCATAGGGACTCCGCGGATAGAATGGGGTCGTTTCGGTTTGCGGCGGGGGCGCGGCGCCAAACATTTCCGATGAGCCGGCCTGGTAATAGCGTACCGGGCGGCCACTATGCAGGACATGATCGCGCACCGCCTCGATCAGCCTCAGGGTCCCCACGGCGACGGCCTCGGCGGTGTATTCCGGGATGTCGAACGAGACCTTTACATGGCTTTGCGCGCCCAGGTTATAAACTTCGTCGGGGTCAACTGTTTCGAGTACCCGCCGCAGTCCCGTCGCGTCGGTTAGATCGCCATAGTGCAAAGTCAGCCTGGCGCCGCCGAGGTGGGGGTCATGGTAAAGATGATCAAGGCGATCAGTGTTGAAGAGGCTTGCGCGTCTCATCACGCCGTGGACTTCGTAGCCCTTCTTGAGCAGGAACTCGGTAAGGTAGGAACCATCCTGCCCAGTGACGCCGGTGATCAGTGCACGCTTTGTCATCTATTCCAATCTATCGTACTTTCACCACTGCGTCATTCCGGAAATATAGTTCCCGGACCAGTTACGTGACACAGTCCGAGCACCTGACATGATTGCACCGCTCATAGCAAGCCCGCGGAGGAGGCGCGAATAGATCCTGTATGCAACCGCCAGCTTGCTCTCAATTCCAACCAAATCCCAACGGGGCGCATTAACCAGGCCCTACCTCCTAGTCCATTATGGATATGGCGTTCCCGAGGGGATCTGTTGCGGCGCCGAAAAATACCGGGCGGCAACCGTAGTGTAGCTGACACCCTGGCGGAGAGCGAGATGATCCAGGCTTCGAATTCTCTCCCCTTCGGCGCTGTGACCGCAGGCGGGGAACATTCTGATTACTTTGCAAGCGACACATATTCTCTCGCCCATCCATTGCCGCGGCCTTGAGCCGCGGCGGCCGCTTCGTCCTTCTAACCGGCGACCCATCCGCCAATTCGCAAATCTCTTCAAGGCGCTTCACAAGGTCGTGGGGCCCCTGTGCGTTGTGATTCAAATTCCTTGCGGACCTGAGCTGAGGGGCGAGGACCTTGCGCGTGCGGTGTCCATGCGTCCGTGGCCGACGGCAACTGGCGGTGCTGCGGTGAAGCCCGGATGTTCGGTGTCCGCTTCGCCGCTATTCGTTTTCGCCGATCTCGACCAACTCTCCGACCGGGCAATGTTTCTCGGTCGATAGAAAGGTCCGAATTGCTGCCGATAGATGGGTCACGGTCCGGCAACCGACCTGGTTGCGGCGGTGGCCGTCAGAGTGATGGAGTGTGGAAAAACACGGGGTCAGGGTCAGGCCTGCTCCAAGCATCATCGAGGGACGACCATAGAGCACTATGCTGGTATCGACGTGTCATTGGAAAGCGCGAGCTTGTGCGTTGTCGACGCGACAGGACGGATCGTCTGCGAGGTCAAGGTGGCCAGCGAGCCCGACGTCCTGATCGGCTGGTTCGGCGGTCTGGAGTTTAGGGTGACGCGAATGGGGCTGGAGGCCGGACAGCTGTCGCAATGGCTGTATGCGGGCATGCGGGACGCGGGATTGGCGGTCGAATTGCTCGAGACCCGGCACGTCCGGGATGCATTCAAAGCCATGCCGGTCAAGACCGATCGAAAGGACGCACCTGGCATCGCCCAGCTGATGCGGCTGGATTGGTTCCGGTCGGTGCATTGCAAATCGCTACCGGCGCGGGAAGTCCGAGCACTACTGACAGCGCGTAAGCTGCTGCAGACCAAAAACCATGATGTCGAGATGAGCCCGCGTGGTGTGCTGCGCGGCTTCGGGCTAAAGGTCGGCCGCACAACCGCGCGAACGTTGGTGGGCCGGATCCGCGAACTGGCAGCCGGCCATGGCACATTGTCAACGGTGGCCGAGGCGCTGCTCGCGGCACGCAGCACGTTTTCGAACAATGTCAAAAGCTGGAGAAGCGCCTGCGATCTTTGGCCCGTGAGAATCGCCGTGTCCGGCTGCTGATGACTGGGGTCGGCGCGATCGTCGCGCTCGCTTACGCCTCGGCCATCGACGATCCAGGCCGGTTCAGGTCGTCCAAGGCCGTGGGGGCGCATTTCGGGTTGACCCCGTAAAAGTATCAGTCGCGCGAGACCGACGTCACCGGTCGCATTTCAAAGATCGGAGACGGCGGCGTGCGCACGGCCCCTCTACGAGGCGGCTAACGTCATCCTGACCCGGCCGGTGAAGGGCTCTACCCTGAAGAGCTGGGGGATGCGCCTGGCGGCTCGCACCGGCATGCGCAAGGGCAAGGTCGCGCTCGCCCGCAAGCTTGCCGTTGTCTGCGCCGCATGCTGGCCGACAGGACGAGCTTCCTCGCCGGCTGCGGCCGCAGCCCGCTAACCAAAGGAGATTGCAGGTTCGGGCGGTTCGAGACACCTTTCGCCCGGAGCAAGGTCCCGTCGCCGGGACGATGGATCAGGTCAGACCGATGACATTTCAGCAGGGCTTCGCCACTGCGCGTTGTTAGATTGGCGACCTGCTCCTCATCCGACTCCATCGGGTTGCGGCCAAGCGGCGACCCCGGACGCTCGAGGAGGTGGAGCGGATTACGCGATTTAGCGGGTTCCGCAGGACGCGGCGGCGGAGGGGGATACCGCCAGCAGTCGCCAGACGGAACCTCTGAAGCGCCGGAGGGAACCCACGCGGTTTGTTCGTCGGCGATGATCTGCCGCAAGCACTCGATGCCGTGCTCGGCGAGGGCGATCACGCTGTTCTCGTTGACGCATAGACGCAAAGGCATGCGTCTTCGGGGAAGATGTCGATTCACAGCTTCGTCCCCGCCGAGCATGTTGGCGACATAGCCGATCGTGAAGACGGTTGCGATCGCCCCCAAGGTCAAGCCGCTGACGTCGAGGGGTTGAACACGGCCCACGATCAGCTCTGGAAGGGACGGTTGAAGATTGCGCCGAACCGAGCCTATCATCGGGTTGCAATGCGCCGTCGGCTCAGGGCGAGGCGCAGCAGACTGGCTGCAAAATGCTATATGGCGCAGTGAGGGCGGGGTGGTTTGGCGATTCAAGATTCCCTTGAAAGTAGCAGAGCTCGGCAAAAACGCCAGCTACGATGTTCCAGGGGCGACTATGGGGGACGACGATGTATACGCATGGATCGGTACCCGCAGGCTCACTCTATTAAGCTCCTTGACGGATTTTTACGAAGCATACTTCAGCTCGGGTAAGGAAGCACGTGTCATCCAAGTTGGAGCAAACGATGGCATAATGTGTGATCCGCTCAGGCGATTCTTTCGTTACAGCACGAATCAAAAGATCTGCGCTGTTCTTGTTGAGCCTATCCCATTCTATTACACGAAATTGCGGACGCTTTATGTAGACTACCCGAACATAACCGTTCTGAATGTGGCTTGCGGCGCGTCGCGGGGTCGTGCGCCATTGTATTTCATAGAGCCGACTGTCGCGGATCAGATGAATGGAGATGGGCCTCCCAACAATTGGGCTCATGGGCAGGGAAGTTTCGATCTGAACGTTGTCAAATATTGGATCGAGCGGAATAGGTTCCGTGGCGAACATTATGTCCGCAACATGGATAAATATACCGAGTCCATTGTATCCATAAATGTGGAAATCATCTGCCTATCCGATGTAGAGATGTCGAATGATAATGACAACCTTTTGCTTGTTATTGATGTCCAGGGTTTCGAACTGGACGTTATCCGTGGGATCGACTGGCGGTATCCTCCGGCCTATATTGTGGTTGAGGATGACCTGAACAAATCGGGTTCGATTAATAAGTACCTGAGCTCGAAGGGGTATTTCTATCTTTGCGGGCGAATTGACAAAGTGTACGTGCATCCGTAAAGGTCCGCGGCTTTCGGCGGCGCGGACAATATGCTCGCGCTTGTCTTTGTCGCGCGAGTCGGCGGCCAACCGAGTGGCGTTTGCTTTCGCGGGCGACGTGTCGGCGGCTCTGATGAAAACCGCGAATACCACAGGTCACAGTCGCTTGGGAACCCCAAGGACCGTCCTTTCTTGGGGGAATGACCGAGAGCATTCGGCTGTGGCGGCGAGGTCATTGCCGACCGAATTTGCGTCCACGGTGCCAGCGATAACTCCATGGCGTAAGGCCTGGTCGAGCATTGATGCAGGGGGATCATTGATGCTGAGGCCGGTGTGAAGTAACGTAAGGTCGCCGTGCGAAACTATTCGCATTCTGTCGTCCGCATTTTGGCTCTCGTCCGGTGGACGTCTCGGGCGGCGGTCCAGGCGGTGTTCGATGCCGGACGAGCGTGGGTCATTGTCCCCACTTACTTTGGCAGGGCTACTTACGCCAGGAACGCCAATGGCGGCTGGTGCCGCCGACACCGACGGCCGTTTCGTCGTAAGGAGGTACTCAAGCTGAAGATCGCGGCCACTCGCCGTACATTTATTGAAAGCATAAAGTTAGGAGTAGCTCGTTCTGTAGTAATCCCGCGTTATGCGGAAGAAGGGCTTCTCGCTAATCTGCTGCACGTCCTCGAGGTGGTCCGTCGGGTGCGACCCGACGCGGGGGTACATGTGGACTGGGTGCTTAAAGGCACCGAGATAGGATTTCGGTACGGGGACCGAGGGGACGACATCTGGGCTCGATTGTTTCTGACCCTAGGGTCCCGTCCACCTGCAACCACCCACCAAGCAGGTTCTCGTCTCGATTTTGCGTTCTGGGGCACGGGGAGAGATCACCTGACAGGAAGACGTCTACAGAAGCATCGGCATGTGTATCATTCCACCGTCCTGAGGTGGCTCGAAGTCACCAACACGCGGGTACTTGAGGAAATACGTCAGACATGTGTACAATTTTTGGATGGACGCTTTTGTATCGGTATTCACCGTCGTGTCGGTAATGTACGGGTTGCTGATCTACAGAGCGACGGAAAGGTGCCATCCCTCGAGCTGCTGATAAAAGCAGTCGATGCGATATTGTCGATACTGACAAGCAAAGATATTCGGGACCACGCCATCTTCCTTGCCACGGATGATGCCGAGGCTGTCGGCCCGTTGAAGCGTGCCTTTGGCTCCCGGTTGATCGTTCGGGGCAACGTGCAGCGCACGACATCTGATGCAGTGGAAGTTCACTTTAGTGACTGGGGTCGGCTGTCAATAACTGATGCTGAAGATGTTTTGGTGGATACCATGCTATTATCCAAGTGCGATGTTCTGGTGCATGCGTCTAGCTCTGTGAGCACTGTTGCGTCAATAATGAACCCCGCTCTCACTCTGATCAGAGTTTAGCCGATGCGCCGTAGTCGGAACGGCTGTACGCAAACTCTTAGCCCCGCCACGTCGGCGGCGGATGATATGCAGCCAGGATGGCGTTTCTCCACCGCCGCCGGCGGATTTAAGGGGGCGAGCTCGCTCGCTGTCGCTGTTTCTGTTGTGCGGGCGCCGAACTCCCCTGAAATGGGTGACCGCGATGCCGTGGAAACCATGGCCGTAGGCCGTGATATGGCGGATCAAAGAAGTCAACGATCCACAAAAATAACATCACCAGCATCGTCGATGCCCCGTTTCTGAAATGAGTCGTGAGTTCCGGCTCCTATTGGCTTGCGCCAGGGTCCGTCGAACATAGGTTGGCCGGTCTGTCCGGGCGCACCTTGAACCGTGTTGCGCCCGACCTGGTGCCCGACGAAATACGAGATGCCTTCCGCGTGAATGCGGATCAGACACGACAGCGAAACCGCGCGCTGTTCGATGATCTTACGCGAGTGATCGAAGCCCTGGTCGACAACAGTGTAGAGGCAATTGCGTTCAAGGGTCCGGTCCTCGCGTTTCAGGCCTACGGTGACCTCGGTCTAGGCATGTTCGGGGATCCGCGCGTTCTCATTCGCGATTGCGACCTTACGCGGACCATCCGGACACTAGGCGGGCTGGGATATGAGCGCCGGAAACAATTGACCGCGGCCCAACTCGACCTGATCCACCGCCTCCAGGGCCATGAGACCCTACTAAAGAAGGGCCTCGGGGTCGGCGTCGAGCTTCACACGCGGCTGATGCCGGTGAATATGGCACTGGACATCGACTATGCCGGATTGTGGCGCAGGGCCCGACCCTCGGCCTTGAGTGGCCGGACCATGACGACCCTGTCGGCGGAGGATGACTTTCTCGCTCTGGCGATCGACACTGGCAAGGACCTGTCGCGGCGCGTCGACGGGGCGTGCGATCTCGCAGCTCTCATCGGGTCGCATCCGAACCTCGACTGGGCCGCCATCCTCGATCGCGCCGGAGCGCAAGGATGCCTCCGCATGGTCCTGTTGGCAGCCGCACTGGCGCGCCGCTTTTTCGGAGCGGCCGTACCCGATGCGGTGACAGCCGCGGAACGCGATGATCCGAAGGTAGAACCGTTGGTTCAGCGCGTCGTGGCGAATTGGCTGGTCGAGGAACCGGACGCGTCGCGTCGCAGCAGACTTCCGCTTGACCGGCTGCGGCTGCACGATGGAGCCGGGCGGCGGGTGCGCTATGTGGCGCGGGCCTTGGCGTTGCCGGGTCCGCTTCATGTCGCCCGAAACCCGTTTCCCAGATTGTTCACGTCCTTACCCTCATATATCCCGATCAAGATTTTGCACGATATCGCATTTTTCCGCTTATGCGGGCCTGCCGTTACTTGCTATCGCAGGCCGACCGTTTCCCTGATGTGCTCGCGACCCATGAGCTTGCGCCGATTGTCATGCTGGTCTCGGCCGAAACGCGTCTCAGATTGAGACGTTATCACGCGGCGCGCGCGGATGCGAAGCGCGCGCTGGCCGCCAATCCGAACAATCCCGCAGCGTGGCACAGCCTCGGCATCGCGCTGTCCGGCCTCAAACGCCATAAGGAAGCCGTCGCCTGCTATGACAAGGCGCTCGCGCTCATGCCGGAAAACGGGACGTTTTGGCAACATCGCAGCGCCGCGATCCATGCGAGCAAGAGGAAAACGGCCACTTCAGACATCAATGAGGAGCCGACGACCGACCCGCAGGATGCCGATGGGTGGGCCCTTCGCGGAGGATTCCTTTTGGCGGCGCAGCGGTTCGCCGAGGCGGCAGCGGCAAGCGATCGCGCCCTGGCAATCAACCCAAACCACTTGGGCGCGGCGCGTATCGGTATCCGATCCCGCATTTCCACTTGTGACTGGCGCCAGCGTGAGGATGATGAGCAGCGGATTGCTGAGGGTTTGAGGGCGGGCCTCCCGATCGTCTGGCCGTTCAATTATCGAGCGATATCCGAGTCCGAAGCGCAGAATCTCCTCGTCGCGCAGCTTTGGGCGAAGACCATTCCGCGCCCAAAGCCGCTATGGCGCGGCGAAAGCTATGCCCATGAACGTATCCGGATCGCTTATCTCTGCGCAGAATTCCACGATCACCCGACTGCGGTCCTGATCGCCGGCGTGTTCGAGCATCACGATAAAACCCGCTTCGAGACGACCGCGATTTCGCTGGGCCCCGACAACGCAAGCACGATGCGCCAGCGGATCAAGGCCGCGTTGGACCGCTTCATCGACGCGCGGCCTTTGAGCGATGCCGAGATCGCCGCCGAGATCCGCAAAATGGAAATCGACATCACGATTGATCTCAACGGTCAGTCCGGTGCGGCGCGTCCTGGAATTCTTGCCCACCGGCCGACCCCGGTGCAGATCAGTTATCTCGGCAATTGCGGAACAATGGGCGTGCCGTTTATCGATTACATTATCGCTGATCCGATCGTTATTCCGCCGGATCAATCTTGCTACTACACAGAGAGAGTTGTCTATCTTCCGAACTCCTATCAATGTAATGACTCCCGGCGCGAGGTTGCTCGATCAACGCTCACGCGCGCCGATGCGGGATTGCCGGAAGGGGCCTTTGTATTTTGTTGTTTTAACAATAACTACAAAATTATGCCCCCGATTTTCGACGTTTGGATGCGATTGCTGGTGGCCTGTCCAGAGTGCGTTCTCTGGCTGCTGGGTTACAACCCCTATGCGATACTGAATCTTCGTCGCGAGGCCGCAGCGCGCGGCGTTGCGCCTGAACGATTGGTATTCGCGCCGCATATGCCGAGCGATGATCACCTTGCACGGCATCGTTTGGCCGATTTGCTCCTGGATACCCTTCCCGTCAACGCCCATGCCACAGCCAGCGATGCGCTTTGGGCCGGGTTGCCTGTGCTGACCTGCATGGGCAATACCTTCGCCGGGCGCGTCGCGGCGAGCCTGCTTCGGGCGATCGGCTTACCGGAACTGGTGGCTTCATCGCCGGCGGAATATGAGAGTATTGCACTTGCCCTGGCGCGCGATCCGGAAGCCTTGGCTCGAGTCAAAGCAAAACTCGCGAGCAACCGAACCACGCAGCCGTTGTTCGATACGGCACGCATCACGGGCAACTTGGAGACGGCCTATATGACAATGTGCGAGCGAACTCGGCGAGGCGAGCCGCCTGAGAGCTTCACGGTGACAGAAGCGCCGGATCTCGTGCAGCACGACCCGAACAAGGATGCCCAAAGCGGCATCACGAAGAGCCGAGCGTCTTTCGACCCGCTTGCGACTCCCGACTTCTTCCCCGCCAGGATCGATCTTGAGCGCAACATCATCGTGTTCGCTCTGATGTCGAGAGAAACATTCAGGCAGTCCACCTTTCTTGACCGGTGGATGGTTCGTGCAGGCACGACGACGCTGATCGCTGAAATGCCAAAGCTTCTGACACGACAAGCCGGGCTGCTGCTGCAGTTCATCCTGCACGCCGGTTATTGTGGCTCAACCTTGCTGACCCGGTATTTTGAGACCGTGCCGCACTGCCTGGTCCTCAAGGAACCCGACGTGCTGGGTCAGCTTTTTTCGTTGAAAGACAGAATACCCACTCCTGCCGCCGACCGGCAGTGGGCCGAATGGTTCACAGTTATAATGGCTCTGCTTTCACGGGGCTACCCCGAAGATCGTGCGGTGGTCATAAAGGCAGCCTCCGTCATCAACCGGATGGGTGGTCTATTTTTAGATCATAATGAGAGGACAAAAATCGTATTCCTCTTCACCCCGCTGCGGACATTCTTACTGCAAGTCTTGAAGCTGGACCAGCGCCGGCAATGGCTTCGAGGGCAGATGCAGGCACTTCGCTGCTCGCTGGAACGGGTGCCGTTCCTCTCGGAAATCAGCGCCGTGGACCTAACAGATGGGCAGTGCGCCGCAGCAAGGTGGCTTTTGAATGCGTTTATCTGCCACTCCCTGCTGGAGAGGCCTGATTCGCACCGTATCCTGGTGCTTAACGGGGAGCGCTTGATTTCTCAGCCAGGGGAAAGTGTTTTCGTCGCGGCGGATCACTTGGGTCTCCTGCCTGACCAGTCCGGCCGTAATTCGATCCAGGAGCTGCGTCCATTGTTGCATCATTCCAAGGATCAACAGTTGGCCTATGACGCGAACACGCGGGCAGCCGAGCTTGCGGATGCGGAGGCCAGATATGGCAGTGAGGTGGAGGCCGCAATGTCATGGGCGAGCACAGTCGCTTCGGGGTGGCTTGCGCAAAGTCCGTTCCCCGTCGCCTAGCCTGCTGCCGGGTCTCGCCCGGGGGGAGTCGCGAGAGCGATCCGGCCGGCCGTCGGTGGCGGGCGGCAGCAAATGGATTTGGCGCGGATGCGGCGCGGGCATGTAAAACCTGTGACAACTGTGAATGCGGTTTCGCCTCGACTGAAGAGGGCAACCTCCTGACCAAGGACGAGGATTGGGTAAAGCTGCGGCTGTGCACCGAGGTGGCGTGAGAGGTGTGGGGCGGGGTCTGAAAATGGCCTACTGTCGTGAGGCCGCTTTGACCATCGCCGTCGCTGATTCGGGCTTCGATGTCCCTGCCTCGGTGAGAAATGCGGGGTAGTGTTTGCGCTTGGAACAGGGAACGCGCTTCTCGGCAACGGCCGATGCCGCCCACCACATAGCGATCAAAGCGGCGGAGGGGGACGGCCTCCCGCAGGATTGGGCGGCCGCGCTCGATCATCTGCAGCACTCCGCGCAGCTGGGCTCGCGTCTAGCGCAAGCCGAGCTGGCGGCGCTCTCCCCAGCAATGGGGGCTGGCGCACGACATCCTTGCGGGAGAAGCGGTCCCGGACTCTCAGTGGCCGCGGTTCCGCAGCGCCATCGATCTCGCGAATTGGCTGCCGCCGCCGAGCATGTCGAACATTTCGGAAAGGGCCGGGATTGCTGTCGTTCAGGACATCGCCATATCGGAAATGTGCGATTGGCTGATCGCGAGGGCTCACCAGGACTGACGTCTGCGCAGATCTACGACGGCAAAGAAGGCCGACACCGCAGCGGGAGCGGGCGCACCAACGCTGTCTGCGCTTTCCCGGGACCGGACCGCGATCTGATCCTGGCAATCGTGCGTGCGCGAGTGGCTGACGTGACCGGACTGCAGGTGCGAGCGATGGAAACCCCCACATCCTGCATTATTCCGTTGGCGAGGAATTTCGGCCTCACTTCGATACACCTGAGAACCCGAACTCGCCGGGTTTCCGCCAGCGCGTGCTCACGTTCCTGATCTCTCCAACGACGATTACGAGGGTGGCGAAACCGAGTTTCCGGTCATCAACGGCCGGTGGAAGGGGCGAAAGGGCCGCGCACTCTTCTTCTGAAACGTGGAACCCGACGGCACCCTCGACCGGCGGACGCTGCACGCGGGGACGTTCGATGACGCGGGGTGAGAAATGGCTGCTGTCGCAATGGATCGGGCCGTCAGTGGAAGGGTGAAGGCCCGTCCTCCTCGTCTCTCGGCCTGGGTCGCAATGGTTGCCGCTACAATGTCGGTGTATTCGCGGTGAATGCGTTTATCGGCCACTTCCTGCTGGAGCGGTCGGATTCGCGCTGTATCCCGGTGCTTAACGGGGAGCGCTTGATTGCTGAGCCGGGTCAAAGTGTTTTCGCGACGACGGATCACCTTGGTCTCCTCGCTGACCCGTCCAACCCCAACGCGATTTTAGGGGCTGCGTCCGTTGTCGCATCACGCCAGGGTCAACAGCTGGCGTATGACGCGAACACGTGGGCAGCCGAGCTTGCGGATGCGGAGACCCGATATGGCCGCGCGGTGGAGGCCGTAATTTTGTGGGCAAGCGCTAGTTCGGGTTGGCTCGCGATGCGCCTGTTTCCCCTCGAATAGCTTGCTCTCAGACGCTTCCTGGTTAAATCAGACTGGCCGCACCCGGTGCTGGCTCGATTGCTGCATCTGTCACTGTCGTGGCGCCCGGGCGAGACACTGACCCGCGCGCAGACGGAGGAGGCTGCGCACAGGGCGCTCGAGGCCCTCGGCAAGGCGAACGCGAAGGCGATTTCCGTCGCGTATAATGAGGATTACCAGCAGGTCCATATCTGCCGGCGTTTTCGCAAACCGGGTTGGCGGCATGCCGGGTCCTGTCAGTCCCCTGGCGGCACGGCAATGGCTTCGACCGCGGAGGGTGGTGAAGAAGAGGCGGTGGGAGTGAACACCGATAGGGTGTGAATATCGCCGAACACCCTGAAGAAGTACGGCAGCCTCCTCGCAATGAGGTGGTCAGCCAACCGATCGAGCGCGAGTTGGGAGGAAGGTGCCTCAGTCGGCCAACTGACCACGATTTCGTTGGCCCCTTGGACGATCCAATCGCCCGGAACGCTCATTTCCCGGGAAAGCCAGGTCTCTCTTGCCGGCAATTGCGCCAGCCGATGGCCATTGACGTCTATCGCGACCGAACCGGCCGAATCCGACAACATCGGAACGCGGTAGGCGAACCTGATAGCGAGCGTCTGACCCTTTTTGGCAAAGAATACGAAGTCGGAGGTTTCCCAGAACGCCGATGCGTAAATGCTGCGCGAGCCGCGATTCACCGGAAGCGAGCGGCTTGTCCATCCGCGCTCCGAATAGCCCGGGATCGACGAACTATAGTAAAAATCGGTCACTTCCCTGGGGCGCCCGATCGAGTGCTGCCGAACGCGGAGCTCTGCAATCTCGCGTTCGATGTCGATCCCCAATTTCTTCACGCACGCGACTACAGCGTTGCAGAGCGTCAGGTCGAGGCGCCTGGCGCCGCCACGTGAAAGATACCGCAAGGTGTCGAGTTCATCGAGTTCGACCAGCTCTCGGCCGGACTTGCAGGTCAGCATCGGAACGGCCCTGGTCTCGTATTCGATGAACCGAATCATCAGCTGCGCGGACTCGGGCCAGAAACGTACGGCTCGATCAAGCCAGTGTCCGACAATTGCGCTGCCTTGGTAGAAGTGCGCGTTGTGTACTGCCGCGAGGAAGCAGGCTTTTCCTTCCACTTTGTCGGGTGGCGGCGAGAATGCCGCGTGAAGATCCTCGAAAGGAAAGCTCCCGCCTACAAGGAACGACAGGACCTTCGAGGCAACGGTCGCGGCGGTCACTCCGATGCCTTCGGCTGTGAGGTGGCAGTAGTCGAGAAAAATTCGTCTGTCTGGCAGGCCCTCGCCCAGGTGCCGGCGGAATATCTCCGGCAGATCGACGACGGCATTCCCCTGCAGCGCATCTGCGCACCGCAGTACATTCTGGATTAGGGTCGAGACGCGCGGGGAATACGAGAACGACGGATCCCAGCCCTCCGCATCGCGACACAACTCGAGGTAATGCCTAGTCGCATCGAGGTCGCCTCGATAGCGGGCACAAGTCGCGAGCATGCGCAGCGGCACGGAACTTGCGCCCCCGTCCAGGCGCGTCATCTTCGTTGCCAATTCGTACGCCGACTCGTAGTCGCCTGACTGTAAAGCCTGTTTCGCCTGCCTGCCCAAGGCGCACCACTGTCGATTGCCATACCTCGGAAGGTACGGTGCGTTTGACGCGGGATCGACCCAGTCATCCAGATTGAACTCGGGCACCACCCAGATGACCTTGGTGAGCCGCGGCGCGAGGATGCCGTTCACCTGGAACACCAGGTTTCTCACCGCCTGCTCCCGGCGATCGTCGAGATAGCCCTTCAGTCCGGGTACGCCGTCCTTTCGGAGCACGCTCTCGGCGTAGGGAACATCCTGATCGGTCAGTTGTGCTCGCCAGTTGTTGCCTGCGAACACCACCACGATATCGGGGCGCAACGCCAGGCTCTGCCCGATAGTGGCCTTCAGTTCCTGCATCGACAGATTGGACTTCGCCAGATCGACGACATCGACTTTCCCCCGCCCCAACTGCGCCTCAAGCATAGTCTGCAAGGCATCGGCGAGATTGAAGTGGGGATCGTACAGGTACCCTCTGGCGACAGACTCACCGACGAGCGCGAGCCGCCATTTTGGACGCCTGGCCTCGATCCGTTCCTTGCTGGCCCAATAGAACCATTCGTCCCGTCGCTCCGGTTTCCGGACGAACGGCACTTTTCTGCCAGGGGTCGATCTCCCCCATACTCCTATATTGCGGGTATGATCGTCGCCGATGTCTATGCGGATCTGCTCGCGAAACGGCTGTTCCCGCAACAAGCCGGTCCAGTGCAGATAGCGGACGGCTCGCATTTGTTCCGGAGAATCGGAGAACCGCGCGGCCCGCGCCGTGAAGGATTTGAGCAGCTCGTAGTCTCGATCGTAGTTCTCGTCGAACACGACATATCTGTCATGAACCGGGCGGATCTCGTAACCGAGATAGTGAAGCGCGGATTTCAGCGCCTTCTTCATAACTACTCGCCACGCTGGAATTCAGAGCATCGTGTACACGGCGTAGTCCTGCTCACTGCGTCGTGCGCCTTGCCCGATGTTCCGCCACATCGCCGGTATATCGGACCGCTCAATGAGAAAATCGTCAAGTACCAGGAGATCCATCATCGACCTACCGAACGTCGAGATCGCATCGTGGATCGTGCAGACTATCGGTTCTCCGCGGAGGTTGAAGGACGTGTTGAGCAAGATCGGGCAGCTAGTACGCTGGTGGAAATGCTCAAGCAGTGCAGCAAACCGGCTGTTCGCAGCGCGGGTCACGGTCTGGATACGGGCAGAGCCGTCTACGTGTGTCACCGCAGGCAGTTGAATTGGCGAAATGACTTGGCAGGTCTCCAACATGAACGGCGAGGGATGATCTAAGGCGAAATGTTCCGGGGCGGATTCCTCCAGAACGGCTGGAGCGAATGGGCGAAACGACTCGCGTTGCTTCACCACCGCATTGATCCGCTCCTGCATCTCGGGGCGGCGGGGGTCGGCCAGAATCGATCTGGCCCCAAGAGAGCGCGGACCGAACTCCATGCGCCCGGAAACCCAGGCCACTACCTTCCCCTCGACTAGTCTGTCGACGACGTGCTCGAGCAGTCCGGGTGTGTTCCCGCGGTAGTCCCTGAAGCTCACTCCGGAGGAACTCAGTGCCTTCCAGGTCTCTTCGCTATCGTTGGAGGGACCGAGATAGATCTGGTTCAATCGTTGCCGACAGGGGCGCGCGCCGGTGCGCCTGACATGCGCGACCGCGGCTGCGCCGAGGCAGCCGCCGGCATCTCCGGCAGCGGGCTGGACAAATAGATGCTTGAACGGCGTTTCGTTCAGGCAGCGCGAGTTGGCCACCACATTGAGAGCCACCCCACCGGCCATGCAGAGATTGTCGCTTGGCGTGATAGCGTGCAGGTAATGGACCTTGGCCAGCAGGATTTCCTCCAGCACCATCTGGGCGCTGCGGGCGACGTCCATATGGAACTGTGTGATGTCCGATCCAGGGCTGCGCGGAGGCATTCCGAGCAATTGGATCAGATCATCGGAAAACATTATGTCGGCCTCGAGAAATGAATAGTAGTGCAGGTTCAATTGGAAAGAGCCGAGCGGGCCTTCCTTGATCATTTCCCTGATCTGGCCCGTGTATCTGGGCTGGCCATACGGCGCCAAGCCCATGACCTTGTACTCGCCCTCGTTGACCTCGAAGCCCAGGTAGCCGGTTATCGCACTGTAGAACAGACCAAGCGAATTCGGGAAATCGACGCTGTCCAGGCAAGTAATTTCAGCATCCTGCGCCGAATTGTAAGTGGTGGTCTGCCACTCGCCCACCCCGTCGACCGTCAGTACCGCCGCTTCCTCGAACCCCGAATAGAAGAACGCGCTCGCCGCGTGGGACAGGTGATGATCGACGATCTCTATCGCACCGTCGTAACCTGTAAGCAGCTGGATTTCCTCCGGACCAGTCCAAAGGGCCCGCGCCTGGATCAACGCGCGGCGGTTTGGCGCCGAACTCGGCAGCATGCCCATCCACAGTTGCCGACCCAGTTTCACGCCCGGGTTCTCGTAGAAGGCAACGCAGTCTATATCGGCGATCGTGAGTGCGGCATGATCCAGGCAATAGCGGAACGCGGCCGCGGGAAACGCCTTGTCGTTCTTAATCCGCGAAAATCGCTCTTCTTGTGCTGCCGCCACGAGCTGACCGTCTTGCAGGAGGCAGCAGGCAGAATCGTGGTAGCCGAAAGAGACACCTATGACGTTCACCTTCCCTCCGAGCAAGACAGCAGAGTTGCATTATCGAGACGACCAGGGAACTTCTGCTCTTCTTAAACCTACATTCCTCAGAAGACCATCAGTTTCAACGGCTGCTTGTGAACACAGCCACGAATGGCTCTCCTTACAATGTCCCGGTCGATTGCTGCTGGAAGCGCTGCGGCGGTGTGATAGCGTCCAGCACGGCGAGGCTTGCGGTCCGAACACCTTCTTTCGGTGCGCTAAATGCGGCGGCCGCGTTGGTTGTAGAACGCCACCGCCAATCGGCAGGCCGTGTCATGTTAGTCGCGATTAACCAGACCTCAGGCAGAGTTCAGCACGATGCCACTCCACTTTGCCCCCGCGCGCGGCTTGGTCTATCAGCCGGGCCTGGTAGCTGGAGCTCGTGTCAGAACACCGCACCTGATGTGGCGTACGGGCCAGGCGCGCTTCAGGAGCCGGGCGACGCTCTCCCGCAAGACCGAGCTGGCAGGTAGAAATGATGCATTTATACCCCTATACCCTCCGTCAGTTCGTAGTTCGGGGTTGGGCGAAGGCGGCATCGGTGCAGAAGCAGTGACGCTTCTTCTTGTGACGATATGGCGCGTTCATCGGTTCTAGCTCTAGCAGGCCGCGATGCGGTCGGCGGAGACAGCGATCTATGACTGGCGAGTTCCCTGGTTCGGGATCGTCGCCTTGGAGCCCGTCATGAAGATGATCCAGGCCTCGATCGGCCCGTGGCGCCTGATCGCCGACAGCACTAGCTCGCCCACCTTGGCCAGCATCGCCGTGTCCGACGACGGCGCATTCCCGACATCGACGCTTTTGCGCTCAATCGGCATCAACAGCCCCAGGCAGTAGCCACGCATCGGCTACTGCCGATCGGCATGACCCAGCACGGCTCCGAGTGCCTCGACAGACGACGCAAGCGCGCCTCACTCCGCTCCCCGTCCATTCCGGTACCCCCGATCCGGATGAAGATGGGCCTGATTACTACAGTTTGTGGGCTGATGTCTTAACCAGCTACATTATGTTGAGTAATTATGACTCAGTAAGATTAGTATTAATTCGACCGCACCGACCGGCTGACTGACACCCTGGATAAAGCGGAGCGCGCCGCTAGAGCTGACTCTTCCCGTCGAAATTCCGGTGCTTCGATCGGTGCAAGGTGCGCAAAAGCTAAAATTAACATATGAGAGACGCTACGTTAGCGCGACAGTGCCTCGCCCCCGAGTAGCCCTTCAGTTTATTCAAAGGCGGGATTCAGCAGGAAGAGCCGTGTTCCGTCCTCGTGCATCGCGGCGCCGGCCCGCTCTGAACACCAGCGCTGCCACATTTCGAGGTATGCCGCTTCGACGGCCCGGCAATAGCGCACGCCGTCGCCCCAATCCGATGTGGCCATTCGGGTGCGCAGGGTGGCCCTGAGCCGGGACAGAGATTCAAGATCTGCCGCTTTGGCTATCGCGAGTTCGACGTAGCCCTCCGGGCCGTCCGCCATGAAGTCGGTCAGACCCAACGGGGCCAGGCTTGTCGCCGCCCACCGAGCCGAGACCGTTTTCCCCGCCCATGTCACGACCGGAACCCCCATCCACAAAGCATCGAGGGTCGTCATTCCTCCCGCATGCGGGAACGGATCAAGGGCAATGTCGATCGCATTGTAGGCAGCAAAGTGGGATACGCGGTCCGTGCCGCCGACGAAGGTCAGAACCGTCGCCGGAACGCCCTCCGCCTCGAATGCGTTGGCTATTCGCGTTCGCTGTGCCGGATCCGCCAATTGGGGATGCTTGAGAACCAGCCGTGCGCCGGGCAACCTTCGCAGAATGGCCGCCCAGGCGCGAATCGTCGGCTGGCTGATCTTTACCACCCGATTGAATGAACCGAACGTGACGTGCCCGTTCGCCAAAGCCGGCAGCGGGCCGACATCGGGCAACGGATTGGGCGTCCAGAAGCCGGTAAAGTTGGGCAAGTCAATGATGCGCTCGGAGAAAAGTCCCCGGTCGGCCTCCGGCACCAGCACCGGGCTGGCCAATAGGTAGTCCATCGCTTTGAGACCGGTGCCTGTCGGCTCGCCCCAAGCCGTGACCTGTATAGGTGCGGGTTTGCGGGCGAAAACAAGAAGGCGGTTGCCGGCCATATGCCCGACGCAGTCGACAAGAATGTCGATCCGATCCCGTCGAATCAGCTCGGCCAGCTGGTCGTCGGAAAGCCGTCGCGTTTGATGCCACTGATCGGTCCTCGCGCGCAGAAGCCCGGTCGCGTCGTCCTCGTTGGCGGTGTCGGAATAACAAAAAATCTCGAACCGCGCGTCGTCGTGATTGAGGATGGCATATCCGAAGCCATAAGCCGCGTTATCATGTCTAAAGTAGCTCGAGGCGTATCCGATCCTGATTCTTCGGTCTATTACGAGGTCGTTGTCGTGCTCCTTCCACAGCGAGCGGAACTTCTGTGCATGTTTCTTGTCCCATTCGGCTCGCTGCAACTGTTTGTCAGCCTCGGATACGGAAGGATCGAAATTAAGACTGAAAATAAGGGTGGAATGAAGCGCCGAGTCATCAGGTCGGAGCCTCAAAGCTTCTCTGAAGCATTCGAGTGCGTCCTCGCTCCTGCCGCGCAACCGCAAGATCCTGCCGCGGCTGATCAGCGCTGCAGCGAAATCCGGCTTGAGCGCGAGTGCGCGATCGAGGTCCGCCAGCGCTTCGTCCGAGCGGTGCAAGCTCCTCAGTGTCACAGCACGATTGTAGAGAGCAAAGACGTCGTCCGGTCTGATCTTCACAACGCGGTCGTAATAACCGAGCGCTTCACTAAAGCGACGTGTGTCTTGCAATGCGTTGGCGTGATTAAAAAGCGCTCGAGCGTAGCCGGAATCGAGAGCCCGTGTGCGATCGTAACCGGCAAGCGCTAAGCGTTCCAGCGCTCTGCGCGCGCTGGCTGTTTGGTCGTGCAAGTTTGTTCGCAATCGCCGAATCATCGGGGGGCGCAAGTAAGATCCGAGCAAGGGCTCCATCGCATTGTCATCGACGTTCCTGAAGACCCACCTTAAGCAACATGCGGAGGGGGTGCAACCAATCGGCCCGAGAGTGTCGGTCACCCGCCTTTCTTGTGCATACATCCCGGCTAAATCAAGGCCGCGCCATCTCGGTGGTTGTCGCTCTCTCGATGTGGCGCATGAGAACCTTTCTACGTAATGAACAGAAACGACCCGCGGCGAGCGCAGCGCCTCCTGTACGGCGAGCGGGAGGACCGTGCGGACCTACCCGGGCAATCCGGCACTCCCAGCCGGCTCCGGGTCGGCTGGTCCGATCCCTTGTCTGCGCGAACGCAAGCAGCAGCATTCGAGCCTTGACGGACATGTGCAGGATTAGGTCTATTCAACGGCGGCGCCGGCGTGAATTCCGCCGCCGCGGACCGGCTAAGAGGGTAATCGCGCAAAAGACTGGTCAATTACCAGTAAAGTACCGTTCAGACCAAGCCGGTTAACTTTTTTACCTGTTCTCGCAGTTAAGCTGAGAGAGACAATGAGTGATGATGGCATCTCGGTGTTCGGCCTGGGCAAGGTTGGCGCCGCACTGGTCGCTGCGTTGACCGCGGCCGGTTATCGTGTGATCGGCGTCGATGTAAATGAGGCGCTCGTTGGCTCGCTCAATGATGGCAGCTTTCGGACCAGTGAACCAGGCGTAATGGACCACCTGGCAAGGTTGACGGTGGGTCAGTTCCGTGCCACCACCCAGGCTGAAGAGGCGGTTGCCAACTCTGTAGTCAGCTTCATCGTCGTACCCACACCCGCTAACTCGCTCGGCGGGTTCTCCAACCGCTACGTCGAGGGGACGCTCGAAGGGATTGGGCATGCAGCAGCCCGAAAGCACGGACGTCACGTGGTCGCCGTGATCAGCACCGTGCTGCCGCGGTCGAGCCGCATGCAGCTCATCCCAGCTCTGGAAAGAGCGGCTGGCCGCCGGATCGGAGATCGCCTCGGCTATTGTTATAACCCTTCCTTCATTGCCCAGGGCGATGTGATGAAAGGTCTGGTGCAGCCAGAATACGTCTTGATTGGCGAAGCCGACGAGGCCAGTGGCGGGACCGTGGCGGCCATCCACCGGCAACTAGTGACTAACCAAGCGCCGGCGGTCCGGGTCACGCCTACGGAGGCGGAAATCACCAAAATAGCGTCAAATACCCATGAGACCATGCGGGTTGCGTTCGCCAACACGCTACTCGCGCTGTGCAACGAGGTGCCAGAAGCCAATGTCGACCGTATTACGCATGCGCTTGCATATCGGCTTGGTCACCGGTTCCTCAAGGGCGCGGTACCCTATGGCGGCCCCTGTTGGCCGCGCGACAACCGCGCGATGGCAGCTTTTATGGATCTTATCGGCGTCTCCTCAACCCTCCCCAATGCTATCGATCGCGCGAATTTTGAGCATGGCCACTATGCTCTTAGCCAAGTGCTAAACGTCGCGCCGCGCGGCGCGAGGGTCGGTGTGTTGGGGCTTGCGTATAAGCCTGGGACGCCAATGATCGACCGATCATTCGGGATTGATCTGGCGGGCTGGCTCATCGCCGAAGGCCGGCAGGTGGTCGGTTGGGACCCGATGGCCAACGATGAGGCCGCCGCCGCTCTCGGCGACCGGATCACTATCGCAGATTCGCCGCAAGAATGCCTTCTTTGTGACGTGACCGTGATCGCCTTGCCGCTTCCCCAGCTGGCGCCTCTGGATTGGTCCCAGGCGGCGAACACCACGATCATTGATTGCTGGCGGACATTGGACGTCTCACAGCGGGGCTACGCGCGAAAATACATTCCGCTTGGGATTCGCGATAAGCGAAAGAGCGACCCCCTCGAGGGCACGGAACGCCGCGACCGATTCGCTCAACTTATCGATTGACGCCGCTCCAAGGCCGAATTGCCGTTCCTCAGAGCTGTTGGGCTACCGAGAACATCTTGATAAAGCGCGGGATCGGCGCTCGATTGTAGTTCGGCCCAAGACGCTACTTGCAAACGGCGAACCCGATCCGCCAGCGACCGAGATTGATGGTAGCGTCTTTGGCAGCAAGAGGCCCAACGGCGACAGTCGACGGTGATGCTCATGCAAGCCACTCGCAACACCGACAAGAGCGACATCTCCAGTTCAACTCGCTGCCGCCGTAGCCGCGGACGTGAGTGGAGAACTACGACGGTCGCGATCAACCTGCTGCTCGATCCACCGATAGGTGACCGCGAGTCCGTCCGACAATGGGCGGCTGGGCGCCCAGCCGATCCGGTCACGGATTAGCCTGTTGTCGGAGTTGCGGCCGCGCACGCCGGTAGGGCCGGCGATGTGGCGGACCGACAGCGTCTTACCGGGATACCCGCATGATCATGCGCACAAGGCCGTCGATGGTCACCATCTCCTCCGAGCCGATATTGGCCGGGCCGGCGAAGCCCGAGCACATCAGCCGGAGCTTTCCCTCGACGCACTCGTCGATATAAAGAAACGATCTTGTCTGCTGGCCGTCGCCCCAAATCTCGATTTGGTCACCGGGCTCGGCCTCAACAATCTTCCGACATAGCGCCGCCGGCGCCTTTCCTTTGCCGCCGGTCCAGGCGCCCTCGGGGCCAAAGATATTGTGGTAGCGGGCGATCCGCACCGCGATGTCGTGGTTGCGCTGATACGCCAGGTAGAGTCGTTCGCTGAACAATTTCTCCCAGCCGTATTCGCTGTCCGGAGTGGCAGGGTAGGCACTGTCCTCGGCACAACTGAAGTGATCCGGCTCTTCTAGGTTGTAGACAGGGTAGACGCGCGCGAAAGAAGAATAGAATACGCGGCGGATAGCGCGGCGGCGAATTGCCTCAAGCATATTCAGGTTGATCGTCGCTGAATTATGCAGATGTCCGCATCATTCTCGCCGATGAAGAGGTTGCCGGCGCCTCCCATGTCGGCGGCCAACTGGTGAACTTCGTCAAACCGGTGGTCGACGACGGCATAGCAGAAATTCGGGTCGCGCAAATCGCCGATGACGAAATCGTCGGCTTCGGTTTCGGCGAACTCGGGAAACGTTAGGTCGACGCCTCGGACCCAAAAGCCTTCGCGCTTTAGGCGCCGCACCAGATGGCCGCCAATGAATCCCCCGCCCCAGCAGACCAGGGCGGACCTCACCATTAACCTCGCCTCTATCGCAGCCTGCTTAAGCTAGCACTTTTGCGGCGAAAATGTCAGCCCGGAATGAGACCTTCTGGTCTAATCGCACTGACGCCACACCAAAGGCGCGGGCGGCGACGATGTCCGGGCGCCTTGACCCGCACCAGAGAGGGTACGGATCCAGCGCCGGCGGCGGCGTGATGCGATCGAGGGCAGATCTTTACGGTCGACAGGACCGGCGATTTGAACTGCCTCAAAGGAGGCGGTGGCAGCGGCGGACTCGCCGTAGATCAAGGCGTCGATCGCCGACGAGGGACACGAACCAGCGGCGGATCCAGAGGGACGGGTTCCGGTCGCCCGCCTTCTATGTTCTAATCCCCAGGGCCACAAGGAGAGATACCATAGCAGGTGGAAAAATGAACGCGTTGCCTTCCATCGAAGCCGTGGCCGAATTCTGGAATCGAAGGCCGTGTAATATAAGGCATTCCGCGGCTGAGTTAGGCTCGCAGCAGTACTTTGATGAGGTGGAGCGGCGGAGGTATTTCGTCGAACCGCACATCCCGGCGTTCGCGCAATTCGAGCGCTGGAGGGGCTGCCGGGTGCTCGAGGTCGGTTGCGGTATCGGCACGGATGCTGTGAATTTTGCTCGTGCTGGAGCCGACTACACCGGCGTCGAGCTGTCCCAAGCCAGCCTGGACCTGGCCCGCCTTCGCTTTGACTTGCTGGAGCTCGCCGGGCGGTTCATCCAGGCAAATGCCGAAGAGCTGGCCGCACCCCTTGAGCATGCGTCGTTTGACCTCGTTTATTCTTTTGGCGTGATCCATCATACCCCGAGGCCGGATGCCGTGGCGCGCCAAATCCGCCATTTGGTAAAGGACAATGGCGAATTCCGGTTGATGCTGTACGCTAAGGAATCATGGAAGAATACAATGATCGAGGCGGGCTTCGATCAGCCCGAGGCCCAATCCGGCTGTCCGCTGGCCTTCACCTACACAAGAGAGCAGATTCATCAGCTTCTAGAGCCGGCCGGATTTCGCATCGTCTCAATCGGCCAGGACCACATTTTCCCGTATGTAATCGAGAATTATGTCCGGTATGAGTACAAACTCCAGCCCTGGTTTAAGGCCATGCCGCGCGAGATGTTTCGTGCGCTAGAGCATCGATTTGGTTGGCACATGCTAGTCGTGGCGACGCCGGTTTGAGCATCGACGCGCCCAATGGGCTGTGGAGGCTGGAGGGCGGATCGCCCGTCGACCCCGTGTACCGAGAGGAGTTCACGTTAACCTCCGCGCGCGCAGCTTACTAGTTTTTCATTGAAGCAGCACTATACCGCTTGCTGGCGGTATCCGGATTGGCGCGGAATTTAAGATTTGCAGCGGGTGGGCCGGATAAACCTAGCTCCGCTTGCGATTGGCCAGGACGTTGCAACGGGGGTCAAACGATGCATATCGTTCACAAAAAAGCCGCTCGACATGGGCGATCACCTGGGAGATTTCGCATTCGCCAACTGACCCCGGGCCGGGAAGCATGAACATCATTGGAATTTCTTGCGGTTACCACGACTCTGCCTGCTGCCTGCTGCAGGACGGTCGGGTTACGGCAGCCGCTCAAGAGGAACGCTTTTCCAGGGTAAAGAACGACAAATCATTCCCTTCGACGGCTTTTCGCTACTGCCTGAATTATGCTGATCTCACCATGGCGGACCTACACTGCGTCGCCTTCTACGAAGATCCGTGCCAGAAGCTGAGCCGGCAGCTTTGGATGGGAATGCTGCCGGGATTGGCACCGGATCGGCGTGCCTCGATTCGGAGCCGGGCAATCGGAACGTATCCTCAGGAGGAGATACGACTGGTCACCGGGCACGACGGTCCGATCGAGATCGTTGACCATCACCTGTCTCATGCGGCTAGCGCGTATTTTTTTTCAGGCTTTGAGGAAGCGGCGATACTCACCGTCGATGGCGTCGGTGAATGGCCGACGACCACCTACAGCTCGGGAAGTGGCGCTGAGATCAAACGTCTTGGCAGTGTCGAGTTCCCGGATTCACTCGGCCTGTTTTACAGCGCGGTTACCGGCTACTTGGGGTTCGAGGTGAATGAGGGAGAATACAAGGTAATGGGTTTGGCTCCCTTCGGGCGACCAACATACGTCAAGCAAATACGCGAGATCATCGAAAACGGCCCGCGCGGACAGTTCAGGCTGAACCTGAGATACTATGCCTTCCTGCAGGCCGACAAGATGTTCTCCGATAATCTTCCCGAATTGCTGGGCAACCCGCCGCGGGCCCCCGAGTCGGAGATCACCCAGTTCCACATGGATGTTGCACGCAGCGCTCAGGTGGTGCTGGAGGAGGTGCTGCTCAGCAAGGCTCGTTATCTGCACAGCATCTTCCCAAGCGAAAACCTTTGCATGGCGGGCGGGGTGGCGCTCAATGTGGTAGCCAATTCAAGGTGCCTGAACGAGGGGCCCTTCAAACGGATGTTTGTACAACCCGCGGCCGGCGATGCCGGTGGCTGTCTCGGCGCCGCGGCCGTCGCGCATTTCAGGCGTTCAGGTGTCCGTCCACGCCAGCAACGACTGGAGCATGTTTATCTCGGCCCGGCGAACTCGGTGGACGAGACATGGCATGTTCTGCGTTCTTCCGGCGTCGCGTTTCGAGATTACCGCGAGGACGAAGAGGGCCTCATCGAAACTACGGTGGATCGACTGGTCGAGGGGCAGGTCGTGGCCTGGGTTTCCGGACGCATGGAGTTCGGGCCGCGCGCGCTTGGAGCAAGGTCGATCCTCGCCGATCCGCGGCGCCCGGAAATGCGGGACCGGATCAACGCTCTGGTCAAGCAGCGCGAGGCTTTTCGCCCGTTTGCGCCCGCAGTGCTGGAGGAATTCGCAGCAGAACACTTTGCTTTGGATCACTCTTCTCCGTTCATGTTGGAGGTCTGTCAGGTCATTTCACCGATCCAACTTCCCGCGGTGACCCATGTCGACGGCTCGGCGCGGATTCAGACAGTAACGCCGGCGGCGAACAAACGCTTTGCCGAGCTGATCAGGCGCTTCCATAATCGGACCGGCTGTCCGATCCTGCTCAACACATCCTTCAATCTGCGTGGGGAGCCGATTGTTTGCTCGGTTTCCGACGCGATTTCGACGTTCGGTCGCTCGAAAATCGATGCCTTGGTGCTCGAAGATTTTGTGATCGAAAGAGCTGATATCCCTCAGGCGTGGGAAACCTTTGGAGCCGGTCGCACCCGCCCCGTGCACGAGTTCACTGTGTATACGATGTTATGAGAAAGGGGTCGATAGCGGTTGCCGGCGAATTCTCCAAGCTTGAAGCGGGCGGCGACATGAAGAAAATTTTGAAGTCGATCATTCATTACCTGGGATACGAAGTCCGGGCTGTTCCGAAAACCAGCCGGTATGAAGTGTTCGAAGAGCCAGAAGCCCGAGACTACGAACAACTGAAATCATTCGCCGCGCGAGCCGCTCGGTTCTCTGCATCGGCGCAACAGGCCAACGCCATTCGCAATATTTACTATACCGGGTTGCTGTCGGACCAGCCGCAGACATCATATAGCCGATTTGAAATCGGCGACGAGAACACGTTGAGTTTGGGAGTGTGGAGACGGGAAAGCCCAGGCAAGAAGATGCCGTTTGTTCGCGATCCAGGGAAGAATGACGAGTGGTTCTATTGGGCAAACCAAGAACGTATCGAGCCAAAGCGGACCCGGTGGCGCGTTGTTCTGCTCGGAGAATCGGTGGCGAAGGGCTACTTTTACGATCCGCATTTCACTCCTGCGGGTGTGCTGCAGAAGATCCTCCAATCCGTGCTGGGACTAGAGAAGATCGATGTAGTCGATTTAACCAAGTCAAACTTGAGGGTGCCGGAGCTCAGATCCTGCCTCGGGCAAAGCCTCGCGTTGTTGCCCGACGTGCTGGTGATTTTTGCCGGCAACAACTGGCATCCGCATCTCGCGGAAGCCGACATCCCATACGTCGAGAGCGTGTTGCGGCAAGACGGCGTTCCAGGGATGAAAGCCTATCTGGACGCCAAGAGAGAACCGATCGCACGGAATCTGGTAACTCAAGCGAATTGGCTACTGGCGCCTCGGAATGTAAAGATTGTTTGGGTGATCCCAGAGTTCAATCTGCGGGACTGGGCGGATCCAGCTTCCGGCGCGCCCCTTCTCCCGGCTGACGGCAACAGGCGTTGGCGCGAGTTGGACATGCAGATGAGGCAAGCGGTTAGCGATGGGGATTGGACCTGCGCGCAGAACTCAGCTGAACAAATGACCAGGTTGGACGGCGGCACAAGCTCGGTGCCCCTGCGTGTTCTCGCCGAGTGCTGTCATGTCCAGGGAGATATTGCAGCCGAAAGGCGGTACCTCGAGCTGTGTCGTGACGCGGAGGGCTGGGATCCTTCGTTTTCGTTTTGCCCTCGCGTTTTCCTGCCGATCCAGAATGCACTCCGGGAAGCCTCGGCGCTTCCCGGCAATGCCGTCATCGATCTGCCGGAGATATTCCGGCGCCACCTCGGTGGGGAGTTGCCCGGCCGACAATTGTTCCTGGACTACTGTCACATGAGTGCAGAAGGGATTGCTGTTGCTGGTGCCGAGACGGCAGCGTGTATTTTATCGCTTGTTGCCGGCATGCCGCTATCCGCTCGCAGTCTTCTGGATAGAGCTCAAGCGCCGCCGGCGGAAATAGAAGGCAGGGCATCTTTCCTGGCGGCATCGCACAACGCCGCATTTTACCAGGGCAACGAAATCGTCAGCTACTGGTGTGGCCGCACGCTGCGCTTTTGGCCCGAATGTGCGCAACTGATGATGCGTTTTGCCGACTACATAACCCGTCGCGAGCTGCCGATGATGCTGTGCAAGCCGATGCTGGAGTTCGACGCGCTCGATCGGTTGGATACCAGGAGTTACCTTGGTCACGGCAGAATGCGGCGTCTTGACTTAACCTTCGGCGACGCGGCGGTCGCCGCGCTTGCCGATATCGGTATCGAGATCGGGCGTGAAATTGCCGATCTCCGCATGAGCGAGCATTCACCGAGGGGCGTGCCAAAGGAGCTGACCGAGTTTTTCTATAGTGCCGCGATACCCGCCATCGCCGAGCGCGGCTGGACGAGCCGCTCTTTCCCAACGAATCGCGGCTCGCACTCCATTTATGCCACGGCGTTCTGGGAGACATCGGTTTTTGTGTTCTTTGCCGAGGAAAATCAGGACCTCGTTATCACCTTCACTTATCGCGTCCGGTTGTCATCCTCGCCACACAGTGCCGTCGCTGTCGATGTCAATGGCAATCGTATCGCGGAGTTGACTGCTGAACCGACCTGGCGCACGCGGAGGATAGCAGTCCCAAGAGACTATATCGTGGAAGGCCTCAACAAGATAACGATCGCCTGGCCAACCGATGAACCTCATTCCGATGTCTTGCTGAATGAAGCGGCGGATGGTCTTCTTGCTATGCGGCTCCCCTACTTCTCCAGAGTCTTTGGCGAGATCCACACTTTATCGATTGGTTAGGACCCGAACTCCGCCACCGTGCTAGTACCTCTTGCGAAAATTCACGCAGTTGATTCAGCAGGCTGCCGAAAAACGCGAGTGAGTGCCGATCCATCTTTCGAGGAGCGCTCCTCGTTTGAGGCCAAAAAACCTACCCTTGCCGGCCGGTCTCACCCACGCTGATTATTCCTGAGTCGCTCACGGACTTAAAGGGCAAGGCTACTCGCTCGAGTTGAACCCAAATAAACTTCCGATTTCTTGGAGCGTTCCTGCTTCTGTGCCACCACTTGAATCTGCGCGATAGCCGCGCCACGCGTTTGGTCAATCGGCTCCCACTTTCCTAGCAGCGCTTCGCTGCGATTTAGCGCTAAATTGACCCGACGGATCAATATACGCCGTCATAGCCGGAGAGGCGGGTTCGCAACATGCGGCCAAAAGCCCGCTG
>Ga0306918_10000042_pt1 | contig 42571 bp, 40 predicted proteins | sample tim00Cox0000000H_FD_203315 | JGI IMG/M metagenome (GOLD analysis project Ga0306918, IMG submission 203315) | Lab enrichment of tropical soil microbial communities from Luquillo Experimental Forest, Puerto Rico - timezero.00C.oxic.00.000.00H (v2)... | ecosystem: Environmental > Terrestrial >... | reverse complement strand
AAGCGTCCTTGCCTCTCATTTTTTGTTTGACGTGGAGCGCCACAGCTCGATGACGCGCGCGTTTTCTGTTGGGCTCGAGCCGTACAGGTCCACTTCATGGGCGCCCGCTTCCTTGAATTCACGGAGTTTGGCGACCACCTCTTCACTGGAGCCGACTGCAGCGCTGTGCCGCATCCAGCGTTCGGGCACCAACTCGGCGGGTCCGAGGAGGCCGGTGCGGTGGAAGCTGTGGTCAATTAGGGCGCGGTTCATGTCGGCGAACTGAGGATGGTTGCGGATGTCCTCGACGATGTCGCGATCCCAGCCATTGAGTTCGATGAGGCGTTCACCCATGCCCGGCAGCTGGATGCCGATCACGATGCGAGCGGCCACCATGGCCCGGGTTTCGAGCTCGCCCATATCGGGCGCCGTGGTGACGGGAGCGATGAAGTACAGCGAGTCGGGATCGCGCCCCTGGCGTTCCGCTTCGGATTTGGTCATCGCGATCGATTCGGCCATGGCCTCCGCGCTCACGAGATTGCATAGGGCGACCTCGTCCCATACCGGGTCTGCGGCCGCCCGCGACGCGGCCGGCCCGCCCAGATGAAAAAACACTACGGGCGGTGGGGCCAAGCCTTCTGGACGATCGATCATGGTCAGGTGCTTGTAAGTACCAGCCGGTCCCTCGTAGTTGACGACCTCCCCGGCCCACAACTGCTTCATGATGCGAGCGCGATCGACAGTGGCCTGATATCCCTGCTCCGTAAAACCGTGACCCTGCAACCACAATGCGTTGGAGCGACCCAGGCCCAGCATGAAGCGCTCCCCATACAGCGACTGAAACGTGGCCGCGATCGAGGCGGTCACGATGGGGGGGCGCGCGCCGATCGAGAGCGGCCCAGGCCCCAGCGGGATCCGGCTTGTCACGGCACCCATGGCGCCGAGCAGCACGCCCGCTTCCTTGATGTTGTAGCGCTCCGGCAGCCAGGCACGCGTGAACCCCAACCGTTCGGCGTCAATTGCCTCTTGAAGCCCGGGGCGTGAACTCCGCTGCCGTCCTGGCAACAGCGTGATGCTCATGTCATCGACGACGGGGTTCGCAGCTGCACTGGACGTGCCCGCGGCGGGCTGGGCAGTAATCGACACAGAAGACTCCTCGGGTCGTGAACTCGAACCTCATTATTAAGGACACCCTGTCCCCTGTCAAGGGACGGAGTGTTGCTTCATGTAGGTCTGGCCCCTGCAGTTGCGGAAGTAACTCAGACACGCGATGGCGCCCCAGGGCGACGCCACCAAACAGCACGGTTTCCGACATCGGTACCTGATACGCCTCACCGGCGAACAGTGTGAGGGGCGAATCCCAGGGCTCCGTGGTGCTGATGACCGCGGAGTGCCGGTGGGCGCCGGGGTAGCTGCTGGGGTGGTGGTCGGTGGTGGCACAGGGGTCGAGGTGGGGCGGTACGGGGCTGAAAAGCACTGTGGTCGATCTACTTTCGGACAGTCGGATTCCGCAGCTCCATGCCGCACCGCGTGTTGCTATCCACTGCGAGTGGGAGGTCCCACAGCTGCGGCAGTCACCTCCGTGCATTTAGAGATGCCACGTCTGAGTATTGACAATCGCACCAGCCCCCCCTTACAGTACGCGTTATCCCCATAAATCCAGTAAATCTGACTAACTTAGTGAGGTTAAGTGCGTATGACTGTCGCTCCAGAGCTCGTGCCAAGACCTGGGCATTACGAATTGAGCCATCTGCGCACACTCGAGGCCGAGGCGCTCCACATCATTCGGGAGGTGGCCGCGGAGTTCGAGCGGCCGGTGCTGCTGTTCTCCGGCGGCAAGGACTCGATCGTCATGCTGCAGTTGGCGCTCAAGGCTTTCGAGCCGGCGCGGTTGCCGTTTCCGGTGATGCACGTCGATACCGGCCACAACTTCGACGAAGTGATCGAGATCCGCGACAGGCTGGTCGCCGAGAATGCAGTCCGGCTGGTCGTGGCGTCCGTCCAGGACGACATCGACGCCGGCCGCGTCGTCGACAATGGTCCGTCGCGCAACCCTCTGCAGACCGTCACCCTGTTGCGGGGGATACGGGAGAACTCGTTCGACGCGGCATTCGGGGGCGCCCGCCGGGACGAGGAGAAGGCACGGGCGAAGGAGCGGGTGTACAGCTTCCGCGACGAATTCGGGCAGTGGGATCCCAAGGTTCAACGTCCGGAGCTGTGGAACCTGTACAACGGGCGGCATCGCAACGGCGAGCACATCCGGGTGTTTCCGCTGTCCAACTGGACCGAGTACGACATCTGGGCCTACATCGGGGCGGAGCGCATCACCTTGCCGGCGATCTACTACGCGCACCGACGCCCGGTCTTCGAGCGCGACGGCATGCTGCTTGCCGTTCACCCGCTCATGCAGCCAGGACCGGGCGACGAGGTATTCGAGAAAAGCGTGCGATTCCGCACTGTCGGCGATGTTACCTGCACGGGTTGCGTGGAATCGACCGCCGTCACCGTCGACCAGATCATTGCTGAAACCGCGGTGTCCCGTCTCACCGAGCGAGGCGCCACTCGCGCCGATGACCGTATTTCCGAAGCCGGGATGGAAGACCGGAAACGAGAGGGTTACTTCTGATGACAACACTGCTGCGGATAGCCACCGCCGGATCCGTCGATGACGGCAAGTCCACTTTGATCGGGCGACTGCTCTACGACTCCAAGGCTGTCATGGAGGACCAACTCGCGGCGGTCGAGCGCACCTCCAAGGAACGCGGAAACGATTACACCGACCTGGCCTTGGTCACCGATGGCTTGCGCGCCGAACGGGAGCAGGGCATCACTATCGACGTTGCGTACCGCTACTTCGCCACGTCCAAGCGCAAGTTCATCATCGCCGACACGCCGGGGCACATTCAGTACACCCGCAACATGGTCACCGGCACGTCGACAGCACAGCTGGCCATCGTGCTCGTCGATGCCCGCCACGGACTGCTGGAGCAGTCCCGTCGGCATGCCTTCCTCACCTCGCTGCTCGGCGTGCAACACATCGTGCTCGCGGTCAACAAGATGGATCTCATCGACTGGGACCAAGAGACTTTCGAGAAGATTCGCGATGAGTTCCACGCGTTCGCGGCGCGGCTGAACGTCCACGACGTGACGACCATTCCGTTGTCAGCGCTGCAGGGCGACAACGTCGTCAACAAATCCGAGAGCACCCCCTGGTACGAGGGACCGGCGCTGCTGACTCACCTCGAGGAGGTCTACATCGCCGGCGACCGCAATCTGATCGACGTCCGCTTCCCCGTCCAGTACGTGATCCGGCCCCAGACCGTCGAGCACCGCGACCACCGAAGCTACGCCGGAAGTGTCGCCAGTGGTGTGCTCCAAGTCGGAGACGAAGTCGTCGTGCTTCCGGGCGGCAAGACCAGCCGTGTCAGTGCGATTCATTCTCCGACCGGACCCGTGACCGAGGCGTTCCCGCCGATGGCGGTGTCGGTCAGCCTGGCCGATGACATCGACATCTCGCGCGGGGACGTCATCGCGCGAGTCAACAACCAACCCCGCGTGTCTCAGGAGTTCGACGCCACCATCTGCTGGATGGCAGATGATCTGGCGCTGGAGCCTGGGCGGGACTATGTCATCAAGCACACCACGAAGACCACCCGGGCGCGGGTGACGGCGTTGGACTACCGGCTTGACATCAATACGCTGCACCGCGACCAGAGCGCAACGGCGTTGAAGCTCAACGAGCTGGGTCGCATAACCCTGCGGACGCAGGCCCCGTTGATGCTCGACGAGTACACGAACAACTCGAGCACAGGATCGTTCATTCTTATCGACGCGGACACCAACGGCACCATTGCGGCCGGGATGGTGTTGCGCGACGTCGCCGCCCGCGACGCGCTGGCGCGGTCGGCGAGCCCGAACACCGTCAAGCACAAGTCGTTGGTCACCACCGACGATCGGCTCTCGAAGGGCGGAACGATCTGGTTCACCGGCCTGTCGGGCTCGGGCAAGTCATCGATCGCCGTGCTTGCGGAGCGTCTGCTGCTCGAATCCGGTAGGCCGGCCTGTGTTCTTGACGGTGACAACCTGCGCCACGGACTGAACGCCGACCTTGGATTCAGCCTGGCAGACCGTGCCGAGAATCTCCGTCGGTTGACGCATGTGGCCAAGTTGATCGCCGATTGCGGGCAGGTGGTGCTGGTGCCGGCCATCAGCCCGCTGGCCGAACACCGCGAGTTCGCGCGAAGGGTGCACCAGGAGGCAGGCGTACCGTTCTACGAGGTGTACTGCGACACGTCGCTCGAAGACTGCGAAAGGCGAGACCCCAAGGGACTGTACGCGAAAGCACGTGCCGGTGAGATCAAGGACTTCACTGGCATCGACAGTCCCTACGAGCCTCCGGAGAAGCCGGACTTGAGGCTTAGTTCGCGACACATGCCCGATGAACTGGCCGCACAGATCCTCGCAATGATCGGAGCAGACGGTGAATGATCACCAGCTGGCTGCCCGCCTGGCTACGAATGCGGGCGATCTCCTATTGAGGGTGCGTGAAGAATTCGCCGACGAGGACGCCAAAGACCGGAAAGCTGCTGGCGACAGGAGTTCACACGACTTTCTGATGGGGGCTTTGTCGTGCGAGCGGCCCGACGACGCGGTGCTCTCCGAGGAGGGAGCGGACAACCCTGTGCGACTGCGCTCGAAGCGGGTGTGGATCGTCGACCCCCTCGACGGCACCCGAGAGTTCTCCGAGCTCGGCCGTGACGACTGGGCGGTACATGTGGCGCTGTGGCAGGAAGGCGAGCTGGTCGCGGGCGCGGTTGCCCTTCCGGCGCAAGGTATGACGCTGGCGACGCCGGACGTCGCCGCACCACCGCCGCCGCCGCCCGTTCCGCGCATCGTGGTGTCGCGCACCCGCCCACCGGCCATCGCCCTGGCGGTTCGCGACGCACTGGGCGGCGTACTGGTCGAAATGGGTTCGGCAGGAGCGAAAGTCGCTTCGGTAGTGCAGGGCCGGGCCGACGTCTACGTGCACGCCGGCGGCCAATACGAATGGGACTCGGCGGCGCCAGTCGCTGTTGCCCGCGCGGCCGCACTGCATACGTCACGAATCGACGGCTCGGCGCTGTCGTACAACCAACCCGACACGCTTTTGCCCGACCTCGTGGTGTGCCGACCCGAACTGGCCGACGCCGTTCTGGCTGTAACCCGCGGCTGAATGGACAGCGCAAGGGCTTCAAGGGTGTTTCGTCTGCGCGCGCGGGTGGTCAAATGACCAGTGGCTGGCTGGCGACTCCCGGCATTGTGTTCCCGTTAGCCATGGTTGTGGCGATGTCTCCGATGGCGGTCGTTCCCGCAGTGTTGTTGGTGCTGCACACTCCCGCGCCCAAACGTTCCGCGCGTGTGCCAATAGTTATCGGTTCAGGTTTGTTGGTGCGCCCACAGCACTGCGGGAAGGTTCGTCGTGTCGGGGTATACGATTCCGGCCACGGCGGCGCAGACCCGCGGGATCGCATTGACGCACGTCATGGCGGTGACAGTGTCCATCGGCCCGGACTCGGTGTCGGCGAAGGTGGACAGCGGTGCCTTCTCAAGTGAGGTGGACCCGCGGGTGTCGATGGTCAGGTTGGGCCGGCCTTCGATGTTGACCACCCAGTGGTCATCTAGGTCCCAGTCGGGGACGTCGCGATTCACGAACCATGTGTTGGTGATGCTCATGATCTCTGCGTCGCGGCTGATGGCGTTCCAGCGGTGTGACTGGGCCACGACGGTACCGGCTTTCACGGGGCCGATCGGCAGTTCGATGTCTCGGTCGAGGACGCCGAAGCGGGAATGCTTGGCAAACGGTATCGGTCTGCGTGCCCACCCGATTCATCAGCGGGCATCACATCGATCATCGTGACAGCCACCGGTGTCGTGCCCTGCGTCAAAATCGTCATCCCGTAGTTCGATCGGTTTGCCATGCGGTGTGCGGTTGACGGCGCGCTGCCACGCGTCACGCCAGCGCGGTCTCGGCCCTGGCGAGCCGATGTCTTTGCGCCACTGTGGACACGCCGATCATTAGTTGTTTCCTGTAATGAACCTGTCAACGAGTTACCGCAACTGGCAGACCGTCAACGCGGACGTTGCCGGTATTAGCCGCGATGTTTGGCGGGACCTTATCGCCCAAGCCGAATCCGTCGCCGAGGCACAAGGTCACGGAGCTGGCTGGACCGCGCGTTCGAACAGCGCCCGGGCCCGGTCGAAATAACTAGTCGATCGCACCCGCCGGCACCACCCACTGACAGGGTTGGCCGGTCACCGCGGCGATGAGGTCGAAATCCGCGTCGTAGTGCAGGACAGTGAGCCCACTTTCCTCGCCGGCCGCGGCGATCAGTAAGTCCGGGATCTTGCGGCCGCGCTGGCTTCGTTGGGCAAGTAGACGCTGGACATGAAGTGCGCGGCGATGATGCGCTTCGGTCGATTCTACGAGTGCGAACACGCCCAATGCCGCCACGAGCCGGTCCCACTCGAGTTCATTACGGGCGGAGTATCCGACTTCAAGATCGGTTATTCGCGCGCGGGCCAGCTGGCCCGCGGTAGCGAGCGGTTCAACCACATGGCGCACCGTGGGCTGAGCGAGTCGTTTGATCACGCTCGTGTCGACGAGGAATTTCAGCGCCATGCCTCGGCGCGATCCTCCTGCGGGGCAGCGGCCAACAAGTCAAGGGCAGCGGCGACGCGCGTTTCTCGCTGGGATGTCGCATGGCGCAGCGCCGCGTTCACCGTGTCTTTGATCGTGGTCGTCCCCAGTTCTGCCCGGGCCGTACTCAGTGCCTGCTCATCGATGTCGACGAGATGCTTAGCCATATCGCGAGTATATACGGGGAACGTGGCGAGATATACGGCTCGTAACACAGTGTCGATGGAGGTCAACCTTGAGGCGCTCCGGGTGGGTGTACAGCGGTCGTGACGTGGAGGCGGGCAATGGCCAACTTGTGAACGGATTTGTGAACGAAACGCGGCGCAACGATCGGGACGGCCCGGAACGCGGCGTGACGGCGCAGACGAGCGATCGGCCGTGAGCTGCACTTTTGAGACCCACGATGCAACCTGCGACGGGGACTGGCTAGCTCATAACCCAGAGGTCGCAGGTTCGAATCCTGTCCCCGCTACCAGCCGAAATGGCCCTCGGAGACTCCTCCGGGGGCCATTTTCATGCCCGATGGGAACACTTTTAGGGACATTAGCGGCGCTAACGATCCATTGAGAACACTCTCGCCGTTCGGGCGATCCGACAGCGGGCGCCTCGATGATCAAGTCTGATAAACCGTCCGCAGACCCGGCCGGTGTCGCGCTTGTAGAGATTTGGGAGTCGTCAGTTCCTGTCTGGCGCGCAGGTGAGGGGTTGGCCGCGCCCGGCCCGTCGCAGCTACTTGTGGCCCCGGGTTTGGATCGCCGTCTGCTGGACGACCTCGCTGTTCTCGCGGAGAGCTCGGGCATGCTCGAGGGTCGTGCTGGAGTTCTCGCGCGCCGCGCGGGCCTGCTGTCGAATTCGTCGCGACTGCGCTGCCGCGTCGCCAAGGCGCGGTCTGGGCACGGTCTCGAGGGCGGCGCGGCGTGCGGTGCGTTCCCGGTAGGCCCTCTGGCGGCACGCTTTGGTGCAATAGCGCGCGTCGGCGCGACCGTAAAACATGATGCCGCACATCGCGCAGTGCACTCGGCCAGCCGCCATGACGGCATGTTACAGGTATCCGTCACGCTGCGCACGCTGGGATCGCGATTTTCCCGCTGAAATCAACACGTGCACAAAAACTTTGGCAAAGCGGAAACCTAACTTCGCCAAAGCAGTAATGTTCGGTGCTGGCTGCGGTGGGGCGCCGGCCAGACAGCATGGACGCCACTGGCGAGACACCGCCAACCTTGAAGTTTCCTTTGCTGAAAGGACGTCCAATGCTTGATTATCGCCGCGAGGGAGGCAACTATTCAGGCGTAGACCGGCGACGCCGCGAGCAGGCCGGTCTGTCGCCGAGCGAAGCGCTGATGCAGATGCCCGCATTGGGGGTACTCGAACGGATCCCCGAGCCGGTGCTCGGTATCGCCCGCGACGGCAAGGTCGTGTTCGCCAACACGGCATTCTGCGACATGCTGGGCTACACCCAAGAAGCTATGTTGAACCTGGACATCCACCAGATCTCTAACGTCGATGGCCAAAGCGTATTCACACACATGCGGGCACATGCCTACGAGCCGGTGCGGCTCGTTCACCGGGATGGCTTTGTCGTGGCAGCCACCATGAGCATGTCAGCGCTGCGCCGCCACGACGATCCCGTTGCAATCGCCATGTTCAAAGACCTTACCGAGCAGTTGTGGAACACGGATGCCCTGGAAGGGCAAAGGCTAGGGCCCGATGAGACTCAGGCGTCAAGTCCACGAGCCTGTCGGTCGTTCGCAGCTGAGGAGTACTTCTGTTCCTTATTAGGGATGGCCGATCGAGGCGGCCAAGCAGAGAACAGTCCGGCGGTCGAGGGTCCGGTTACTGGTTGATCCTGAAGCCCGACGACGTCGGTGGTGCCAACAGTGCGCCAAGACGGGCAGACATAGCGCGGCAAGACGGTCGCGATCGTCGAGCGTGAGAAGTTGGCCCGATCCCATGGCAGATTCCCTTCGCCCGCAGTTCCAGAAGACTCACCAATCATGGTCGAAAACGACGGCTTCGCGACCGATACCCAAATCGGCTCACACGCCCAACAGGGCGAGGACAACGGGACCTGAACAAACGAATTGCTTCCCCAGCTCGATCGAATAGTCTGGCTATCTTGTTGCTTGGCTTCATGTTTCGACCGCGCGGTGCCAGCGGAACTGGCCGTTCCAGGACTCTCCGGGGGGCCATGTTCATGCCGTGTTAACCGCACAGTGAAGCCCAATGCCAAAATGACACCGTGCTGACTGCGAACTCTGCCTCGCCGCTGCCAGGGGGTCGCTGACGTGCACGCGTTTGGCTTCCACACCCTGGCGCTGCTGACCGCGGTAGGTTTCGCCGGTCCGCTGTTGGCCACCCTGCCGGGCTTGCGGATACCGGTAATCATCGGTGAGCTGGTCGCGGGGCTCATCATCGGCAAGACCGGTTTCGGTGTCGTCGATGATGCCGACCCAACGTTTCAGTTGTTCGCGAATATCGGCTTCGCGCTGGTGATGTTCGTCGTCGGCACCCATGTTCCGGTCCGCGACCCAGCGCTGCGCTCGGCGGCGCCGCGGGCGTTTGCGCGGGCGGTTCTGGTCGGCGCCGTCGCGGCCGTTCTCGGCGTCGGGCTGGCCGCGCAGTTCGGCACCGGCCACGGGGCCCTCTACGCGGTGCTGATGGCCTCGTCGTCGGCCGCGCTGGCATTGCCGGTCATCGATTCCCTGCGGTTGCAGGGACCGCAAGTGCTGTCAGTGACCGTGCAGACCGCCATTGCCGATTCCGCGTGTATTGTGTTGCTGCCGTTGGTGATTGACCCCCGGCGAGCGCCGATCGCAGCGCTCGGAGGGCTGGCGATCGCGGCCTGCGCGCTGGTGTTCTTCGTGTTGCTGCGCACGGCCGACCGCCGGGGCTGGCGACGGCGCATGCACGACTATTCCGAGAAGCGCCGGTTCGCCCTGGAGTTGCGGACCAACCTGCTCGTGCTGTTCACGCTGGCGGCGCTGGCCGTCAGCACCCACGTGTCGATCATGTTGGCGGGCTTCGCGCTGGGTTTGGTGATCGCCATGGTCGGCGAACCGCGACGGCTGGCGCGCCAGCTGTTCGGCATCACCGAGGGGTTCTTCAGCCCCCTGTTCTTCGTCTGGCTGGGCGCCTCGCTGCAGGTGCGCGAGCTGGGTTCGCACCCGAAATTCATTCTGTTGGGCGTGGGCCTGGGGCTCGGTGCTGTGCTCGCGCATTTCGCGGGAAGGCTGCTCGGCCAGCCGCTGACGCTCGCGGCGCTGTCGGCCGCGCAGCTCGGCGTGCCGGTGGCCGCGGCGACGATCGGCACCCAGGAACACCTCCTCGCCCCGGGGGAAGCATCGGCGCTGATTTTCGGAGCCTTACTGACGATCGCCGGCACATCGATCGCGGGCGCGCTGGCGGCGCGCGGCCAGGGCGCGCAAGAGGCGGATCAGTCCGCCGCGAAAGATAAGTCCAAATAGCCCTGTGACAAACGGTCGCGAAGGCCGGCACCTCGAGGCGTCGCGCATCGTCGGCGTCGAGTGTGTGGTGACGGCTTCGAGTGTGTGGTGACGGTGCGGCCCGTCGGCGTGCCGCCGCCCTGGGCGCCCACTGGACGACCGGACACGCAGCCGAATTGGCACAAAGTCCCTATCGCTAGAGCCATCGTGCCCTCGTCGAGCCCCGTGTGGTGGCGCAATCGTGGACTGAAGGCTTTTACCGAAGGGAATACCGCCATGAACGCGCGCTTTCCGGATCCCGGCACGGTCCGGACGGTCCTGACCCTGGCATCACGGGCTCCCTCGGTGCACAACACGCAACCCTGGCGGTGGCGGGTGGATGCGACGAGCGTGCATCTCTACGCGGACGCCAGCCGGCAACTGCCGAACACCGATCCTGACGGCCGGGACCTGATCTTGAGTTGCGGCGCGGCGCTGCACCACTGCGTCGTTGGTTTCGCGGCCGTTGGGTGGCTATCCAAAGTGACTCGGCTGCCGAATCCGGCTGACCCGAATCACCTTGCCGCCATTGAATTGTCGCCTTATGCCGCCGATGCCGTCGATGTAGCGCTTGCCGCCGCGATACCGCGGCGTCGAACCGATCGGCGTCACTACAGCTCCTGGCCCGTACCGATTGGCGACATCGCGCTAATGGCCGCCCGGGCGGCTCGAAATGGCGTGACGCTGTGCAACGTGGAAGACCTCGACAAGCTGCATCAGGTTGTCGCCCAATCCGTTTGGGATCATTTAAACCACGACTACGTGGCGGAGCTCACGGCATGGAGTGGTCGCTATGCATCGGTGGCGGGCGTTCCGGCCCGCAGTGTGCCGTTATCGGACCCGGAGGCGAAGATACCGGGTCGGTTCTTTGCCGGTCCCGCGCTGCCCATGGCACCGGACTCGTCATCCGCCGACGACAATGCCACCGTGCTTGCGCTGGGAACCCGGAGCGACGACCGGTTGGCACAGCTACGCGCCGGTGAGGCCACCAGCGTCGTGCTCCTCACCGCGACATCGCTGGGACTGGCCAGCTGCCCGGTGACCGAACCCCTGGAGATCACCGGGACACGCGAGTCGGTCCGTTCCGACATCTTCGGCGGTGGCGACTACCCGCAGATGCTGCTGCGGGTGGGCTGGGCGCCGATCAACGCGGACCCATTGCCGGCGACACCGCGACGCGACCTCTCCGATTTTGTCGAGTGGGCGAACGAGTAAACCGTTGAAGTGCAGAGAAGCGGTGATGGAGAATCGCCAACGAGGCTCGTTGAATTAATCCCATGATGTGGCGATGAACGGATACAAGAAAGATTCCGATGTCGCGTTGTTCGACGCGGCCGCACTGCAGCGTCTTGTGGAGGTGCTGATCGAGCGGGGCTATCGCGTGATCGGTCCGACGTTGCGGGACAACGCGATCGTGCTCGCGGAACTGGAGTCCGCGGGGGACCTGCCGCGCGGCTGGGGCGTCGAGGTCGGTCCGGGACACTATCGGGTGCGCCGTCGCGACGACGACGCGGCGTTCGGGCACTCGGCCGGTCCGCAGTCGTGGAAACAGTTCCTCCACCCCCCACGTCAGCGCCTATGGGCGGGCACGCGGGACGGGGTCAGCGATGCCGAATCCGACGGCCCTGAAGATCAAGTCCCGCGGTACGCGTTTTTGGGGGTGCGCGGTTGCGACCTGGCCGCTATTGCAACCCTCGACCGGGTGCTCGGCCGTTCCGAATATCCGGACAACTCCTTTGTCGGCCGTCGGCGGCAGATATTCGTGATCGCCGTGAACTGCACGGAACCGGGCGGGCTGTGCTTTTGCACGTCGATGGGCACCGGTCCCGCGGTCGGACCGGGGTACGACTTGGCCCTGACCGAGCGGCTCGCCGGTGACGCGCCGTCGTACCTTGTCGACGTCGGTAGTCAGGAAGGCGCCGACGTGCTCGCCGCCGTGCCACACCGCGCGGCTAGCAGTGACGAAATCGATTGTGCGCGAACTGATGTCGAGGCTGCAGCCCACAAGATGGGCCGACAGATGCCCGACACGGATCTGCGGGAGCTGCTGATTCGTTCTCGCGAGTCGCCGCAGTGGGAGGAGGTCGCCAGTCGCTGCCTCACCTGCGGCAACTGCACCATGGTGTGCCCGACCTGCTTTTGCACCAGCACCGAAGACGTCAGCGACCTCACCGGTGAGCACGCCGAGCGCTGGCGACATTGGGCGTCGTGTTTCGAATTCGATTTCACCTACGTCCATGGTGGCGGCAGCGTCCGTCAGTCCGGCGCCTCGCGCTACCGGCACTGGCTGACCCACAAACTCGGCACGTGGCATGACCAGTTCGGCATGTCGGGCTGCGTCGGCTGCGGGCGATGCATCGCCTGGTGCCCCACCGGGATCGACATCACCGCCGAGATGAACAAGATGGCCGGCGATGACTGACGGGGCAAGCAGCGCCGCACCATCGGCGATGGCGCCGGTCCCCTATCGGGTGCGCAGCCGAGTTGTGGAGAGCCCAGATTCGGCGACGTTGTGCCTGGAGCCGGTCGGCGAATCGCTGCGGACGCCGCAACCGGGGGAATTCATGATGCTCTACGCGTTCGGCGTCGGCGAGGCCGCAATCTCGATCAGCGGTGACCCCACCGTCACCGACGGCTCGATCACGCACACCATCCGAGCCGTCGGGGCGGTCAGCCGAGCCCTGCACAACGCGGAGCCCGGCAGCGTCGTGGGGGTGCGGGGTCCCTTCGGCACCACCTGGGGGCTCGCGGAGGCCGGTGGCCGGGATTTGGTCATGGTCGCCGGCGGCGTGGGTCTGTGCCCGTTGCGTCCGGCGGTGCTGGGCGCGCTGGCCGAGCGATCGCGCTACGGCAAGGTGACGCTCATCGTCGGCGCCCGCTCACGGGCGGACTTCGTCTTCGCCAAACAGCTCGAGAAGTGGGCCGCAGACCCGCAGATCGAACTGCACGTCACGGTCGACGTCCCGGTGCAAGGCTGGCGCGGTGAAGTCGGCCTCGTCACCGAGCCGCTGCACCGGCTTACGCTGGACCCCGGTCGCACCACCGCTTTCCTGTGCGGGCCGGAGCCGATGCTGCGATTCGGCGCCGAGGCGCTGGTGGCGAAAGGCCTTGCCCCCCACGACATTCGGGTCTCACTGGAACGCAACATGCAATGCGGAGTCGGCTGGTGCGGGCATTGCCAGCTGGGTCCGCTGCTGCTGTGCCGCGACGGCCCCGTCGTCGGTTACGACGTTGCCGGCCCGCTGCTGCATGCGAAGGAGCTTTAGATGAGCCCAACCACGTTGGCCGTGTGGAAGTTTGCTTCCTGCGACGGTTGCCAGCTGACCCTGCTGGACTGCGAGGACGAGCTGCTCACGCTTGCCGACCAAGTGCAGATCGCCACCTTCGCCGAGGCCTCCAGCGCGATGGTCGGCGGCCCGTACGACGTGTCGCTGGTCGAAGGATCCATCACCACCCACCACGACGAGCAACGCATCCATGAGATCCGGGAGCAGTCCAAGCTGCTGGTCACAATCGGTGCGTGCGCCACGGCCGGGGGAGTGCAGGCGCTGCGCAATTTCGCCGACATCGCCGAGTTCACCTCCGTTGTCTATGCCAAACCGGAGTACATCGACGCGCTGGCGACCTCCACGCCGGCGTCGGCGCACGTCAAGGTTGATTACCAGCTGCAAGGCTGCCCGATCGACCGCGGCCAGCTGCTCGACACTCTCGCGGCCCTGCTGATCGGGCGCAAGCCGCGGATTCCAGCCAAGACGGTGTGCACCGAGTGCAAACTCCGCGGCGTGACGTGTGTCGTTGTCGCCGAAGGAATCCCGTGCCTTGGCCCGGTCACCCACGCGGGCTGCGGAGCGCTGTGTCCCCGGCATCATCGCGGCTGCTTCGGCTGTTTCGGCCCGTCGGCGGCGCCCAGAACGGCGACATTGATCCCGCTGCTGCGCCGCGACGGAATGTCCGACGGCGAAGTCGACCGGGTGTTCTCGACGTTCAATGTCGCCAGTTTCACGGCCGAACGGAGCAAGCAGTGAATCCGTCGACTCGCACGCTGAGCGTCGGCACGCTGACGCGGGTGGAAGGCGAAGGCGCGCTGCACGTCACGCTGAAGGACGGAGCGCTGGAAAGCGTACAGCTCAACATCTACGAGCCGCCCCGGTTTTTCGAGGCGTTCCTGCGCGGACGCGCGCACACCGAGCCGCCCGATCTGACGGCACGCGTCTGTGGAATCTGCCCCGTCGCCTATCAGATCAGTTCCTGCAACGCGATCGAAGACGCCTGCGGCGTCGAAGTGGATGAGGAGCTCGTCGCGTTGCGGCGGCTGCTGTACTGCGGCGAATGGATCAACAGCCACGTCCTGCACATCTATCTGCTGCACGCGCCGGATTTCCTGGGTTACTCCGACATCATCGGCATGGCGCGCGACCATGCGGACGCGGTCGAGCGGGGGTTGTCGCTGAAGAAGGCGGGCAACCAGCTGATGGAGTTTGTCGGTGGGCGCGCGATACACCCGATCAATGTGCGGCTGGGCGGATTCTATTCGGTCCCAACGCGGTCGGACTTCCGGCCGATCGCCGAGCAGTTGCGTCGGGCGCTGGACAACGCGCTGGCCACGGTCGAATGGGTGTCGGGGTTCGACTTTCCCGACCTCGAGCTCGATCACGAGTTCCTGGCGCTCACGGCGTCTGGCCGGTACCCGATCGAGAACGGCGCCATCGCGCGCAGCGCCGGCCCATCGTTTCCGGTGGCCGACTTCACCGACCACGTCGCCGAGTCGCAGGTGCCGCACTCCACCGCCCTGCACTCGACACTCGACGGTGGCTGCTATCTGGCCGGGCCGATCGCGCGGTTTTCGCTGAACTCGTCCGCGTTATCACCGATCGCGGCGCAGGCCGCCGCCCGGGCCGGGCTGTCGGCCGAGTGCCGAAACCCCTTCCGCAGCATCGTCGTCCGCGCCGTGGAAGTGGTTTACGCCATCGAAGAGGCGCTGCGCATCATCGACGAATACCAGCGACCTGCGCGCCCGTTCGTCGATGTTCCGGCCCGCGCCGGCGTCGGTCATGGCGTCAGCGAGGCGCCCCGCGGCCTCCTGTATCACCGATACCGGATCGGCGAAGACGGGCTGGTTTCCGCGGCGACGCTCATCCCGCCGACCTCGCAGAACCAGGCGGCGATCGAAGCCGACCTGGCCCGCCTCATATCCGACAATCTTTCCCTGGACGATGCCGCGCTGACCGCGCTGTGCGAGCAATTGATTCGCAGCTACGACCCGTGCATTTCATGCTCGGCACACTTCTTGAGGCTGACGGTGCGGCGAGGATGACCACCGGGGGAGTTGTCGTCGTCGGCCTCGGGAATAGCTACCGGCGCGACGACGGTGTGGGTGTCGCCGCCGCGACCGCCCTCGACGATCTGGGATTGCCGGGCGTTCGCGTGCGAACCGGCATTGCGGAACCGATGAGCCTGCTCGACGTGTGGACGGATGCCGAACTGGCGGTGGTAATCGATGCGGCGATCGTCACCCCCTCGGCTCCCGGCCGCATCCGTCGCTACGACTTGAGCGAGGTGCCCACCCAGTCGGACGGATTGAGCTCACACAGCGTCGATGTCGGGCGCGCTCACGCCCTTGGTCAAGCGCTGGGGCGGGTGCCCGACACGCTTGCGGTGTTCACCATCGAGGTGGCGGACACCGGCCACGGCACCGGTCTGACCCCGCAGGTGGCTCGTGCCGTGCCGAAGCTGGTCGGCATGGTTGTGGCCGAGATCAACCGCGCCCGGTCAGCGAGGCGATCGCCGCAGCCAGCCTCTCGGTGACTTCGTCGGCGATCGCGGTGAGGGCCGGATCGCCCGTCACCTTCACCAAGATCCCCGGATCCATCGCCTCAACAATCACCGTGCCCGGGTCGCCCGGGTCGGCGCGCACCGACACGTTGCAGGGGAGCAGCACCCCGATCTGCCGGTCCACGCCGATAGCTCGATATGCCAGCGCCGGATTACACGCACCGAGGATCAGGTAATTTTCCAAGTCCACGCCGAGCTTGGCCTTGAGGGTGGCTTTGACGTCGATTTCGGTCAGCACGCCAAAGCCCTGCTGCGTGAGAGCTTCTCGAGTACACGCGACTGCGTTTTCGAAACGGGTTGCCAACCTGGTCGATAACGTAATGCTCATGCTGACACGTGTCACGCGGCGCGGTGGAGTTCGGGCGACCTCATGGTCGCTGTTGCGGATGGCAAATCCATAGGGTCATCCGACCGTTTCAAGCGCTGCAAGCGATAGGGGCGGAAGTCCCGATGGTTTGGGGCTTCCGTCAGTACCGCGCGGCGTGCGCTTCTATGCCAGTGGCTCGCGCGCCACGATTACCGGCACCCAGGCCATTTGGGCAACGGTTTCGCCGACTGAGCCGACCAGCATTCCGGCGAATCCACCGCGTCCCCGGCCGCCGACTACGACCAGCTGCGCATCCTTGGACCGTTGGACGAGCTGACGCGCCGGCTTGTCGCATACGGCGATGCGCTCTACTTCCACATCGGGATACCGTTCCCGCCAGCCGGCCAGGCGCTCGGATAACACTTCCTCTGCCGCTAACTTGCTTTCTGGCCAATCGATTTCAGGCCAATCCGATACATCGGCATCGCTCCATGCATGCAGAGCGATCAATCCCACATTGCGACGTGAGGCTTCATCGAATGCGATGGCGGTCGCCAACTCTGACGCCGGCGAGCCATCAACACCGACCAACACCGGCGCTTGGCTGGGGTGCGCCGCCGGCGGGGCCTCGTCGTGGATGATCGCGACGGGACAATGCGCATAACGGAGCAGCCCGGAGCTGACCGACCCCAGCAGCTGGCCGGGCGACGACCCGTTGCCACGACAACCCGCGACCATTAACTCGGCGTCTTTAGACAAGTCGACCAACGTGGGAACGGCCGCCGTCGAAAGGATTTCGCTGCGGATCTCAGCGGGACCGCCATGCCGACAAGCCTCCTCCGCCACCTTGAAAGCATCGTCGACCAGATGGTGCCCGCGATCCCGCTGCCAACGCGCCAGGCCCGCGCCCAACCGCACATTGGGCCACGTCGCGACCTCCGGAGAGATAGCGTGCACGAGGGTCAATGGAACTTTGCGCAGCTCGGCGTCGCGCGCCGCCCACCGCACCGCTACCTTGGCAGCCGGTGATTCATCGACGCCGACAACGATTCCCAGACGTGACATAGCTTGTCCTTTACTCCTTGGTGCATTGGTTGGCTCCGCCGGAGTTGGCTTGGCCGCTGATACGCGACCGTATCGGGGGCGCGGTGCCCTAGGTCAGAGGCATTCGTCACCAACAGCGTCGGCATAAGTCCCTCAGGGGCGCCATGACCGGGAGCGAGTCAGCGAACTCACGCGCGGTCGGTGCTCCGCGGCACAGGTGGACCAAAGCGGAACCGGCGGCCCGTGACGGTCTCGGGAATCACCCGCACATAATGCGTCTTCTCAGTAGTCGTCCACGGCAATAGCTGGGCGCGTTCGGCTTCCTCGATCTCCTCATCGCTGCGAAGCGAGCGCGCCCTGCCCTTGACGATCACGCTCCAGCCTTCGGCGACGTTATGGTCGTCGGCCTCGAACAGCACATGGTTGTTTATCGCGGCGCTGACCAACTTGGTGCCCTCCGCGGTGCGAAACAGCACGCTGTGGTGCTGGACGACGTAATTGACGGGAAAGATCTCGGGCTGGCCGTCAACGCTGGTGACCAGCCGCCCCAGCGCCGCGCCGGCCAGGAGATCCCAGCATTCGTGCACCGGCAGGATGGTGATCCCATCATCGGTCGTAGACATCGGCCACCCCTCTTTGATGCGTCATAGCGATAAGGGTATTAAAGAATGCCGGGCAAAAGCGCCGGCCGGAAGTCCTGCCTCGCCGAGACCAAAGTTGTTCGACCACCTAGCCATACCGTTCGTTTCGTCGGTGTCTAGCGGATCTGCAGAACATCGCCCAGTGGACGCCGCGGCGTCGGTGGCGGAACAGCTTCCATCGGAGGCGCTATCCCGACGCGGATCAAGACCTGTGGCTGGCCGCCGTCGCTGAGCAGGCCGCGAACGATTTCCCGGCTTTCATCGAGCTCGATCAGGTGGGTCAGCGTACAAGTCGCCATGAAGGCCATCGTGCACTCCAGCAACACGGTCGACAACACTTCGCCGCATCTCAATACATCCGCCCTGGTGTCTTCCGGGGTAGACAACACCAGAATCTTCGCCCAGTCCACCGCGACCTCGGGGCGCCGCTCCTGATGGCCTCGGGCCGGGAATTCGCGCGCCACATCGACCCGGCGACGCTCTTCGTCGGACGCCAGCGCATCCGGCGGCACGCCCTCGGTCAATGCGAACGGCGACGTCCACCATTCGAGTTCGGCGTGATATGACGCATCGTCGCGGCGGAGGGCTTCGGTGAGCTGTGAGGCCTTGACCAGCAGCGGTCGCACATCGTCGGGCAGCACGTCAAGCGTCACGAGGCTTTCGTCGAACGTGCTGCGCAGGACGGGTTCGAAGAAGCTCCAATATGTGGGCTGCCCCAGCGGCAGCCGGTCGGTTCGGCGTTGCAGAATCGCCTGGGCGCGGTCGCGCTGGGCGCTGGTCACGTGATCGGCGCGAGTGAATTCGATCGATGCCAGATGGTCGGGGTCATTGGGATTCGGGAACCGTTCGATTTCCGCGTGCCACCCTGCGGCGAGCATGGCGACCCGAACGTGATCGAGCGCGGCGCCGCAACTGATGATCGTCTCCCGGCCCGACGGGTCCGTTTCCGGCACCGTCCGGTCGCGATCGACGAACAGGCGCAAGATTCCGTTTTCGGCCACCCACCGCCACGGCTGGCTGTTGTGCACCGACGGAGCCCGGGAAGCAAGCTGCACCGCATCGTTGAGCGTCTGGATGTCCAGCATCGCGTTCATGAACGTAAATCCTTGCCGAGTTCCGGTTCTGCCATCGACGCTAGGCGACGCCCAAGCCTGTGACCTAGGGTCATTTGTCCCGGCCGGCAGGGCCATTGGGCCGTGCGGCTTCTGCCTACCGGCGTTGTTAAGTGCCTGGTCTGGGCGCGTTCCGATCGACGTAACCGACCACATCGGCCAATGTCCGGAGCGAGTGATAGTCCTCTTCGGGGATGTCGACATGCAGCCGCCTGTGGATGCCGCGAAGAAAGCTCAGCCAGTCCATCGAGTCGAGATCGACCTGATCCCGCAGCAGGACGTCGTCGCGAATGTCGTCCGGTTCGATCTCGGGGGCGATCGTTGTCAGCACGGACAGGACCACGGTCCGGGTGTCTTCGTCTGTCGTCGTCATTTGCGCATCACTTTTCCAGGAGGTCGGGCTGTTGGAGCAGCTCGTTGATTGCGGTGAGGAACAACGCGCCGCGGTGACCGTCACTTGCTCGATGGTCGGCGGCGAGCGTGGCTTGCACGGTGGTGACGACCCGGATCCCGCCGTCAATGACGCAGACCCGCTGGGCGGGCTGGCCGAAACCGACGATGGCCACCTGGGGCGGGTAGATGACGCCGAAGACGGCATCGACGCCCTGGTCGCCGAGGTTGGTAACCGTGATGGTCGGGTCCGACATCTCCGAACTCCGCAGCGAGAACGAGCGTGCCCGCGCCACGAGATCAGTGAGATCGTCCATCAATTCGTCCAGCTTCTTCTCCGGGACGTCATGGATGGCCGGCGCCACGAGACCACCACCGCGCAGCGATATCCCGACACCGACATGGACCCCGGTCGCGGGCTGGAACCCGTCGTCTCGCCAGAATCCGTTGAACTCGCCGAATCGCTGCGCGGCGAGGCCGACGGCCTTGAGCAGCAGGACGGCCGGCAGTACCCGCTCGTCAATGGATCGCTGCGCATTTCGCTTAGTCAGCCAGGTCAGCGAGTTTTCGAACACGATTTCGTCGGCAAGGTAGTAATGCGGAATCTCCCGCTTGGACCGGCTCATCGCTGCGGCGATCGACTTTCGCATTTGAGCCCCACGGTCGGCCGCCGTCGGCTTGCCCTTCGGTTTCGTGGGTGGTTGCTTGGCGGCCGCGACGTGCTCGAGGGTGGCGGCGGCGTGCTCGATGTCGCTGATGATGACCGCCCCCTGCGGACCGGTGCCGCTCACCGCGTCGATGTCGACGTGAAGACTTTGGGCCAGGCGGCGGGCGGCCGGTGAGACCCACCGACGTCGCCCGGGTGCGCTCGGGGGAGTGACGGCCTCCGAACGTGCCGGTGCCGGCGCGCTCGACGGTGCCGCCGCCGGCGCGGTGGCGGCGCTCGCCGACGCCTGGGGCCGCGCAGAGACCCGAGGCCGCTTTTCCGCTCGCTCACCCGGCGCCAGCAGCGTCGCCAATGCGGCTCCCACTTGGACGGTTTCACCCACGGGGACGAGCAGCTCGTTGACCGTGCCCTCCTGCCAGCATTCGATTTCCACCGCGGCCTTGGTGGTCTCGACGACCGCCACAATTTGGCCGCGCGTCACTTTGTCACCGGGTTTGACCAGCCACTCGTTGAGCGTGCCTTCGTCCATATCGGCGCCCAAAGCGGGCATTTTGAACTCGATCACTGCCGGTCACCGAACAGGTTCTGGACGGCGGCGACGATCCCGCGGACTTGGGGAAGGGCCGCCTGTTCCAGATGCTTTGCGTACGGCATCGGAACTTCGGCGCTGCACACCCTGGCAACCGGTGCGTCGAGGTCGTAAAAAGCACCTTCGGCCACTCGTGCCATGATCTCCGCCGCCAGACTGCCACTGCGCCAAGCCTCATCGATCACCACGAGGCGATGCGTCTTGCGCACGGATTCGAGGATGGTGCCCTCGTCAAGCGGCCGCAACACCCGCAAATCGATGACCTCGCAGTCGATTCCGGCAAGCAACAACTCGTTGGCGGCGTCGAGTGCCTTCCACAGGGAGCCACCGTAGGTCACCACGGTGACGTCGTTGCCGCTGCGCCGCACGGCCGCCCGGGAGATGTCGGTGGGGGCTAGAGCATCGATGTCGGTTGAGGTGTTGTAGAGCTGAACGTGCTCGAAGATCACCACCGGATCCGGATCCGCCAGCGCCGGGCCAAGCATGCCGTAGGCATCCTCGACGGTGGCCGGAGCCACCACCTTGATGCCCGGGATGTGCGCATACCACGGCTCGAGGCTGTGCGAGTGCTGGGCCGCCAGCTGACGGCCTGCCCCGGTGGCCATCCGGACGACGAGCGGGACCGAGAACTGCCCGCCCGACATATGGCGAAGCGCCGCAGCGGTATTGACGATCTGATCGAGCGCCAATAGGCTGAAATTGACGGTCATGACTTCGACGATCGGGCGCAGTCCGTTGAGAGCGGCCCCGATTCCGATTCCCACGAACCCCAGTTCAGACAGCGGGGTGTCACGCACCCGTTCGGGACCGAATTCCTCCAGCAGACCCTTGGACGCCGCATAGGTCCCGCCGTACCGGCCGACGTCTTCCCCCATCAGCACGACGCGTGAGTCGTCGCGTAACGCGTCGCGAATCGCATCGTGGATGGCGGTTCGGTAGGTCGTCTTCATCGTGGCGCCTCCGGTGTCGGGGTGAGGACGTCGCGGTCGAGATCCTGTGCGTCCTCCCATGTTCCGGCCTCGGCAAACGCCACCGCGGCCTCGATCTCGGCGGCGGCCGAGTCTTCGATTTCCCGAACGTCAGCGTCGGAGAGCATGCCGTCGCGCAGGCACTGCTCGGTGAATGACCGGATCGGGTCGCGCTCGCGCCACTGCTCGACCTCGGCCTTGTCCCGATACAGTTCCGGGTCGAACATCGAATGCGCCCGGAACCGATAGGTGCGGAACTCGATGAAGAACGGCCCGCCGGTGTCGCGGACGTGATCGACACCTTGCTGTGCGGCCTTGTGACATGCCTCGACATCCATCCCATCGACGGCGAGCGTGGGAACACGGTACGACGCCGCCTTGACGGTGAGATCGGTCTGCGAATGCTCCCGCTCCAAGGCGGTGCCCATCGCGTAACGGTTGTTCTCGCAACAGAACAACACCGGCAAGTTCCACAGCGCGGCCATGTTCAACGACTCGTGAAACGCGCCCTCGGCCACCGCGCCGTCGCCGAAGTAGCAGGCCGTCACCCGCTTCTGCTGCAGCATGGCGTCCGCGAGCGCTATGCCCACCGCGAGAGGCAGGCCACCGGCGACTATCGCGTTACCCCCGTAGAACCGCTTGGACGCATCGAACAAGTGCATCGACCCGCCGCGGCCACGTGAGCAACCCTCCTGCTTGCCGAACATCTCGGCCATGATCGAGGACATCGGGATTCCGCGCAGCAGCGCGTGCGCGTGCTCGCGGTAGGTCGCGACCACCGCATCATCGTCGGCCAATGCCCGCAGTGACCCGGCCGCGACGGCCTCCTCGCCGACATAGAGATGCAGGAATCCACGAATCTTGGCCGCGCTGTAGAGTTCCGCGCATTTCTCCTCCATGCGGCGCACGCGGACCATATCCGACAACAGTTCGTGGGCCAGCTTCGTGTCGGTCATGACGGCACCCCCTCGACCTCGTGGTCGGGGTGTCGCTCGATGGTGGAGGTATCGCCTTCCGGCAGCCCGAGTTCGCGGGCCTTCAGCAGTCGCCGCATGATCTTGCCGCTGCTTGTGTGCGGCAAGGCGTCGACGAACTCGAGCTCCTTGGGCGCCACGGCGGCCCCGAGCCGCTTGCGCGCGTGGCCGATCAACTCCAGGCGCAGGTCTTCATCGCCGACCACGCCATTCTTAAGCGTGACAAAGGCTTTGATCATCTCGCCCATCGTCGGGTCGGGCTTGCCGATGACCGCGGCCTCCGCCACCGCTGGATGGTCGGTCAGCGCGCTTTCCACCTCGAACGGACCGATCAAGTGCCCGGCGGACTTGATCACGTCGTCCTTGCGTCCGACAAACCAGAAGTAGCCGTCGGCATCTTTCTTGGCGAGGTCTCCGGTCAGGTAGAGCCCGTCCGCGAAGCAGTTCCGGTATCGCTCCTCGGCGTGTAGGTAGCCGCGGAACATCGACGGCCAGCCCGGCTTGAGCGCGAGCTCACCCTCGACGTCGGGTTCTACGATGACCGCAGTGGTGCCGTCGTCGTTGTGGCGCACTATGAATGCGTCTACGCCAGGCAGCGGCCGGCCCATGGAGCCGGGCTTGATGTCGAATGCTGGGGTGTTGGCGATCATGATCCCGCCGGTCTCGGTCTGCCACCAATTGTCGTGAATTGGTAAGCCCAGCACCCGCTTTCCCCACCAGACCGCTTCGGGGTTCAGCGGCTCACCCACGCTCGCGATGAAACGAAGCCGTGAAAACTGATAGTGCGCCGGCAGTTCGGGACCCGCTTTGATCAGCATCCTTATTGCGGTCGGCGCCGTATACCACACGGACACACCCTGGTCCTGTAGAATTCGATACCACCGCTCGGCATCGAACTCCGCCTCGTCGACAATCGAGGTGACGCCGTGCAGCAGCGGGCTGATGATGCCGTAGGACGTTCCGGTTACCCAGCCGGGATCGGCCGTGCACCAATAGGTGTCGTCGGGATGCAGGTCCAGCGCATACAACCCGGTGACGTAGTGCATCGCGACGGCGCCGTGGACGTGGATGGCGCCTTTGGGCGTGCCGGTGGTGCCGCTGGTGAAGTGCAGCAGCGCCGGGTCTTCGGCCGTGGTGGGCTCGATCGGCGCGTTCTCGTCGGCCGCATCCAGCCAGTGCCAGAAGCTGAGCGTTCCGGGCGGTGGGTCGCCGGCGTTGTCGTCGTCGACCACGAAGATGTGCCGCACCGACGTCAGTCGCTCGCGGATCTTGGCGATCTTGCGCTGATAAATCGCCCTGGTGGTGACCAAAACATCGGCTTGCCCGATCTCCACTCTGGTGGCGATCGGCTCCGGCCCGAAGGCCGAAAACAAGGGGGAAACGATGCTGCCGTTGCGAAGCGCACCCAGCATCGCGATGTAGAGCTCAGGGGAGCGGCTCATCACCGTGAACACGCGGTCGCCTCTGTTGATGCCTAGCGAGCGAAGCGCGTTGGAGAATCGCTTGGCATGCCGGCCGAGCTCCGCGTAACTGAGATCTCGGGTGGTGATCGCACCGTCCCAGACGTTATCTATGACGAACCGCAACGCTGTCCGTGTCGCGGTCGGGCCAACCATGTGCCGGTCTAGGGCGGCGTAGGCGATGTTGCACTTGCCGGGCCCCATGCCTTCGCACAACGCCGGCACATCGGACCAGTGGAATTGCGTACGCGCGTGCTCGTAGTCCGTGAGGTTGGGAAGGACGCGGTAGTCGTGGGGGTTTTTGCGGATGACATCCATCGGGGTTCCTGCAGGGGTGGTCACCTTAGTTCTCTCGGGCGGCTTCATCGTTTGCCGCGTAATCCATGGCGCAATAGAGACGAAAGTCATCAATGACACCGGTCAGTCGTCACAACAGTGGCGCGGGTCCAATGACGCGACGCTCGGGACCAAGGACCCTGGCGCGCGGTGTTCGAATGCCCGAGGGTCGAAATGAGACAGAAGGCGGGTAACCGCAATGCCCAGAACGGTCGTCGACACCGGCGTGATTACGAGCGCGGTGGAACTGGCGTGCCGCGCTCCCTCTCTCCACAACATCCAGCCTTGGCGCTGGGTGGCGGGCAAAATGGGTGTCGATCTCTTCGTTGATCCGCACCGAACGGTCACATCAACCGACAGGTCAGGTCGCGAAGCGATCATCAGCTGTGGCGCCGCGCTCGATCACTTTCGGGTCGCGATGGCCGCGGCCGGTTGGGAAACGAACGTCGATCAGTTTCCCAACCCGAGCAATCTCGATCACCTCGTCTCGGCGGACTTCGCCCCGGTCGACTACGTGACGCAGCCACGGCGGGATCGCGCCAACGCGATACTGCATCGCCGGACCAACCGACTGCCGTTCCGCGCCCCGAAGCACTGGGGATCGTTGGAACCCGTATTACGAAGCTCATTCGACAACGATTCGGTTGCCCTTGACGTGCTGTCCGACGATGCGCGACCGCGGCTGGCCGAGGCGTCTCGAGTCACCGATGCTTTACGCCGCTATGACGATTCTTACCAGCATGAATTGCTCTGGTGGACCTCGCCGTTGCGGGACGCGGAAGGCATACCCGAAAGCGCACTCGTCTCGGAATCGGACGCCCGCCGGGTCGACGTCAACCGTCAGTTTCCCGTCGACCCGTTGGACGGGCGAAGCTCCGCGGGTACCTACGACCAGGCGAAGATCCTCGCGCTGTCCACACCTCGGGACACGCGCGCCGATGCCCTAAATTGCGGCGAGGCGCTGTCGGCGATCCTGCTGGAGTGCACGATGGCCGGGCTGGCCACCTGCCCGGTAACGCATCTCACGGAGCTGGAATCCGGTCGGGAAATCATTCGGGATCTCACCGCCGCACCCGCAGCGGTACCTCAAGTTCTGATCCGGGTCGGCGTCGAACCCGAGGGCGAGTTGATTCCCAAACCGACGCCGCGGCGACCCCTGAGCGAGGTGTTGGAGATTCACCGCTAGAGCGCCCCACCCTTCTACCTAGGAGCCAACAATGAACGCGAACGTCGGGGACTGGTTGGTAATCAAGAGTGGCACGATCGGTCATCGGGATCTGCGCGGATTGATCACCGAGGTGAGGTCGCCGGACGGCGAGCCGCCGTACCGGGTTCGATGGCTCGACACGGACGAAGAGGCGACCGTATTCCCAGGCCCGGACGCGATCGTCGTCACGGCCGCCGAGCAGCAAGCCCACGACGAGCGAGCACGGTCACGGTTTGCCGCGATGCAAGCCGCCATATCGGATCACGCCCCCGGAAATTAGCCTCTCTTGAGGCACAGCCGAATTCGCAACTGAGCCAAACAAGCAGTAGTCACACCAGCCACATCAGCATCGTCAAGCTTCTCGCACCCTAACCGCAAATTCGATATCACATGTCGTATCGAATTCTGAGAAGGAGCACACCCAGTCGTCCGGGCCAATGTCGTTGGCGCCGGGGTCATGTCGGCCACTCGGGGTGCGGGCGTTGATGATGGTCGACCGACATGGCACCTATGCCCGACCGGCCGCTGGATCGCTGCGCGTCCCGAAGCCGACGAACGGCCCGTAAGCCTGGGACTTCGGTCCCTACCACCGCTCGCGGTCGACTGGTGCGATGGACATCGTCAACACGACAAATGTCGAGATCTAGGAGAGATCCATGAGCACCCTTTCCGTTCGGCGTCACCCGAGGTCGCTCTTCCCTGAGCTCTCGGAGCTGTTCGCCGGCATTCCTTCCCTGGCCGGAATGCGTCCCGTTCTCGACACCCACGTGATGCGGCTCGAGGACGAGATGAAGGACGGCCGCTACGTGGTGCGCGCGGAAATGCCGGGCGTTGATCCAGAGAAGGACATCGAGATCACGGTGCGCGACGGGCAACTGACGATCAGGGCCGAGCGTAGCGAGAAGAAAGACTTCGATGGACGGTCGGAATTCTCATACGGCTCGTTCGCTCGCACCGTGTCGCTGCCGGCGGGCGCCGACGAAGACAACATCGAGGCCACATACGACCAAGGCATCCTCACTGTCTCCGTAGGGGTCTCGGAGCCGAAGCCGGCCGAGCGGCGTGTTCAGGTGCGGCCTGCTGGCGGGCAGTGACATTGGTGCGCAATGACGAGAGCAGCCGATCCGATCCGGCACGCCCCGCGGCACGTGTTCCGCGACCGCCGCGAGGCGGGCCGGGTGTTGGCAAACCTCCTTAGCGCCTATCGCGACCGACCGGACGTGATCGTGCTGGGCTTGGCGAGGGGTGGACTCCCCGTCGCTTTCGAGGTGGCGGCCGCCCTGCATGCCCCGCTGGATGCCTTCATCGTGCGCAAACTTGGCGCCCCCGGCCGTGAGGAGTTTGCGGTGGGAGCGCTGGCGAGTGGGGGCCGCGTCGTAGTCAACGACGATGTCGTGCGGGGGTTGCGCATCACGCCGGAGGAGTTGCGCGCCATCGCCGAGCGCGAAGGCCGGGAGCTGATCCGGCGCGAGGCCGTCTATCGCGGCGGACATCCACCGGTCGACGTGACCGGCAAGACGGTCATTCTGGTGGACGACGGCTTGGCCACCGGCGCAAGCATGTTCGCGGCCGTGCAGGCGCTGCGTGAAGCGGAGCCCGCACACATCGTGATTGCCGTGCCGGCGGCGCCGGAATCCACCTGCCGGGAATTCGCCGGCCTTGTCGACGACGTCGTGTGCGCGTCGATGCCCACCCCATTTCTCGCGGTCGGGGAGTCGTTCTGGGATTTCCGTCAGGTCACCGACGAGGAGGTTCGTCAGCTGCTGTCCACTCCGACAACCGAAGCCTCGATAACCAGACCCGCGGCGCGGACACCGGCCGAGGTGATCGCCAGTGTGGCTGTCGACGCGCCGGGGGGCGTCCCGCCGCGCGAGACGCTGGAGGAGCTGATCGGCGACGCCCGGATCGTACTGATCGGCGAGAGCTCCCACGGTACGCACGAGTTCTATGAGGCTCGGGCCGACATCACGAAATGGCTGATCGAGGAAAAGGGCTTCTGTGCGGTCGCCGCGGAGGCCGACTGGCCCGACGCCTGCCGAGTGAATCGCTACGTTCGCGCCCTCGGCGAGGACGAGAGTGCCGATAAGGCGCTGAGCGGTTTTGAGCGCTTTCCCGCCTGGATGTGGCGCAACACGGTCGTTCGCGACTTCGTCGACTGGCTACGCGCACGCAACCGACTGCACGAGAACAACGGTCGGCGGCAGGCGGGCTTCTACGGCCTGGATCTCTACAGCCTGCACCGGTCGATGCAGGAAGTGATCACCTACCTCGACGAGATCGATCCGAAGGCGGCGGCACGGGCGCGGGAGCGCTATGCATGTTTTGACCACACTTCGGCCGACGATGGTCAGGCGTATGGCTTTGCCGCGGCCTTCGGCGCCGGTCCATTGTGTGAGAATCAAGCGATCGAGCAGCTGGTCGAAATCCAGCGCAACGCATTGGCCTATGCGCGCAGGGACGGGCTGCTCGCCGAGGACGAATTGTTCTACGCGGAGCAAAACGCCCAAACGGTGCGCACCGCAGAGATGTATTACCGCGCCATGTTCAGCGGGCGCGTCACCTCGTGGAACCTCCGCGATAAGCACATGGCGCAAACCCTTGACGCGCTGCTGAAACACCTGGACCGCCACCATGATATGGAGCCTGCTCGAATAGTGGTGTGGGCCCACAATTCTCACGTCGGGGACGCGCGAGCGACCGAGGTGTGGGCCGACGGCCAGCTCACGCTCGGTCAACTTGCCCGGCAGCGGTACGGCGCCCAGTCACGTCTCATCGGGTTTAGCACATACGCGGGTACCGTGACGGCCGCCAGCGAGTGGGGCGGCGTCGCCGAACGAAAGTCCGTGCGCCCGGCGCTCACCGGGAGCATCGAAGAACTGCTTCATGAGGCCGGCGAAAGCGACTTCCTGGTGTCGGCCCGGATTAATCCGGCGGTCGCGGACCCGCTCAGTGCCGTTCGGCTGGGGCGCGCCATCGGCGTGATCTACCGGCCCGAAACCGAGCGCCAGAGCCACTACTTGCACGTCCGGCCGGCCGATCAGTTCGACGCCATGATTCACATCGACAACACCCGGGCGCTGGAACCTCTCGAGGTGACGAGTTTGTGGATCGCCGGCGAAACGCCGGAAACATACCCCTCCGGCCTATAACCGTCGACAACGAGCGGAGTCAACGAGCATGCAGACGCCAGCGCAGCCGCCTGCGCGCCGACCGCAAATCGTCACCTTGACAATGAATCCGGCGCTGGACGTCACGACAAGCGTCGACGTCGTGCGGCCGACCGAAAAGCTGCGGTGCGCGGCCACCCGGTATGACCCGGGCGGCGGCGGCATCAACGTCGCGCACATCGCGCACGTGCTCGGTGGGTCGGTGTTGGCGGTTTTCCCCGCGGGTGGGGCGACCGGCGGTCTGCTCGCAAAGCTGCTGAGCGATGAAGGTGTGCCATTTTGGCAAGTCCCGATCGCCGCATCAACGCGAGAGAGCTTCACTGTCAACGAGAGCCGCAGTGGTCAGCAGTTCCGATTCGTCCTGCCCGGACCGCAGCTCAGCTTGCGCGAACAGGCCCGCTGCCTGGAGCACCTGCGGATCGCGGCGAAGTCGGCCGAATTCGTGGTGGCAAGCGGCAGCCTGCCGCCGGGCGTGCAAACCGACTTCTACCAGCGGGTTGCGGACATCTGCCGGCATCTGGGCGTCCGCCTTATCGTGGACACCTCCGGCGGCGGCCTGCGGCACATCTCCTCGGGCGTGTTTCTCCTCAAAGCGAGTGTGCGAGAACTGCGGGAATGCGTCGGGCGGCCCCTGCCCACCGAAGCCGCCCAGTTCGCCGCCGCACACGAACTCGTCAATAGCGGTCGAGCGGAAGTGGTGTTGGTGTCCCTGGGATCTCATGGCGCGCTGCTAGCGACGAAGCACGCAAGCCAGCGCTTTCCGGCGATTTCGATGCCGGGTGGCAGCGGCGTAGGCGCGGGCGATGCGATGGTCGCCGCAATTGCGGTCGGACTCAATCGCGGGTGGCCGCTAGTCAAATCCGTACGGTTGGGCATAGCGGCGGGTGCGGCGATGCTGAAGACACCCGGAACGGCCGCCTGCGATCGGGCTGATGTGGAGAAGTTGTTCGCGCAATCCGTAGAACCGTGCGACGTCGCTGATGACGTACGGCTTCCCGGATAGGGCCTAACGACCCCTCCGAAAGGAGCGACGGCGCAATAGCCTGGCATTGAGCGAATCGCACTAATCGGGAGCCGACATGAGTCAGCTGGACGCAAAGTCGGTGGTCGTGGGCATCAACGGTTCGAAAGCCGCGGTTAACGCCGGCAAGTGGGCGATCGACGAGGCGCTGGGCCGGCAGATGCCCCTCCGCCTTGTCTATGTCATCCCTCGCCAAGGTGAGCAAGCCGGGTCACCGCCGAGCTCTGAGTGGGAGCTCGAACGCGCCGAAACGGCCCTATCCCAGGCGGAGTGCGCCATACAGAGCGCGGGAAAACCGGTCGAGGTCGAAACGGCCGTTCTCTCGGGCGATCCCGCGCAAGTGTTGGTCAATGAGTCGCAGAACGCGGCGATGATTTGCGTGGGCACGTCCAGGCGGGGATGGGAGTGTGACGGGCTGTTGGGCCCGACAGCTGTCGCGTTGGTGGCGTCCGCGCAGTGTCCGGTAGCGATCATCCGCACCAATCCCGACGGATCGCCGACGGAGATCGGTGTGATCGCCGTCGTGCTCAATGACGACCCGGACAACGACGAGGTTGTGCACCAGGCCATGGAGGAAGGACGGCGCCGCCACGCCACCGTGCGGCAGATCGATCGGCGACTTAACAGCTGGGTCCGGCGCTATCCGGATGTGCACGTCCAGACCGTTGCCAGCGGCACCGGGGTGAGGTCCGGCGAGAGGCAAAGTAGCGCCATCGATTTGGCTGTTGTGGGCAGCGCCGACGCCGACGAGATTGCTGGGCTGGCTACCCCCAACTGCCACCCGATCGTCGGCTACCCCGACTGCTCGGTGCTCGTGGTGCGCCATTAAGGGTCCAGGCAGTCTCATGAAAGAGTTAGCCACACCCCAGCCGGTCGTCGTCGGGATCGACGGTTCAAAGGCCGCGATACGCGCGGCGCTGTGGGCCGTCGACGAGGCGGCGAGTCGTGACACCCCCCTGCGTCTCCTGTGCGCAATTGAGCAGGACCAGAACCGGGAAATCGAGCCGGATGACGCGGCACGCAAGCTGGCCACCGCGGAAACGGCGGTTCGCCACGCAGTCACGGCGATTGAAGCCACGGGCAAGCCGGTGAAGATAGAGACCGAAGTTTCCCACGGGCCCGCGATCGGGTCCTTGATTCGCGCGTCGGCATCTGCGGCCATGGTGTGCTTGGGCGCGGTCGGAATACGTCACTTTCGACCTGGTCGGGTGGGTTCAACAGCCGCGGCTCTCGCTCTGTCGGCGCGGAGCCCCGTCGCGATCATTCGATTCCGCGACGACCACCCGCACCGGCCCGCGGAGCGGATCCTCGTCGAGGCGGACGAGTCTCCGGGCAACGGCGTATTGCTGGGCGCCGCCATCGAGGAGGCCCGGTTGCGCGACGCTGCCCTCCAGGTGATCATCTGCCGGCGAAACGCATCGGGTGATGACCGGGTGGCGGACACGGCAGGCAATCGCCGGGCGCTCGCCGACCTGGACCGCCGGCTGGCCCATTGGAAGCGACGCCATCCGGATCTGCGGGTGGAGTCGATGGCCGTACATGGCAGCCTTTTGGCCTACCTGGCGCACAACCGCCGGTCGGCGGGGTTGGTGATTGTCGGCACCCACAACCACAACCACTTGAGCGAACTCGTCGGATCAGCCGGCAGCGCGATACTGCAGGACGCCGACTGCTCGCTGTTAATTGTCAATCAGCAGCATTTATGAGTCCGGGCGCTTATAAAAATATGGGATATTTAAGCGGTCGTTTCATGACTCTTGCCTCCCACGCCGAGCAGGAAGGGCTCGTAATGGTCAAGGTTTTCCTCGTCGATGACCACGAGGTCGTTCGACGCGGTCTTGCCGATCTGCTCGCATCGGATCCCGAGCTCGAAATCGTCGGTGAAGCCCGTTCCGTTTCCGAGGCCAAGGCGCGGATACCGGCCCTGAAGCCCGACGTCGCCGTGCTTGACGTGCGTCTTCCCGATGGGAACGGAATCGAACTGTGCCGCGACCTGGTGTCCGATCATCCAGACGTGCGGTGTCTGATGCTGACGTCGTTCACCTCCGATGAGGCGATGCTCGAGGCGATCTTGGCCGGCGCCAGCGGCTACGTGGTCAAGGACATCAAGGGTATGGAACTGGCCCAGGCGATCAAAGACGTCGGTGCCGGTAAATCCCTGCTGGATAACCGGGCGGCCGCCGCGCTGATGGCAAAGCTCCGCGGCACCGCGGAGCGCGAAGACCCATTGTCGGGACTGACCGAACAAGAGCGAACGCTGCTGCAACTGCTTAGTGAAGGCTTGACCAACAGGCAGATCGCCGCCCGGATGTTTCTCGCCGAGAAAACCGTGAAGAACTATGTATCGCGGTTGCTGGCCAAACTCGGCATGGAGCGACGGACCCAGGCGGCGGTGTTCGCATCAAAATTGGATCAACAGTCCGGCCAGCGAACTATGCCAACAGGACCTTCCTGACCCCGCCGCGCCATCCGCTGGTCAACGCATTTGCCTTGGGTGCCCGACCCGTTGGGGCTAGGCTCGGTGGCGGCGTCTTCGGGCGCTCGGCGTGTTGCCGACGCGCAAGCTGCCCTTGGCTGAAGGCGTCCTGGAGGTATTGAGTCGGGTGGCCGGCGACGAACGCAGTTCGGCTTTTGCTGGACTGGGCCAGCGTGGTTTGGTTAGCAGGATGCACGCGCAGCTCGACCAGTTGCTGGCGGCGCGCGATCAAATGGAGCGATTGCTGCATGTCTTCGTCGAAATCGGTACCGGCCTCGATCTCGACGCGACGCTGCACCGGATCATCGCCGCGGCTCGGGAATTGACGTCTGCCCCCTACGGCGCCCTGGCCATACGTGATCCCGGAGGCGACTTGCTCAGATTCATCCACGAGGGAATCGAAGCGGAGACGGCTGGCCTCATCGGGCATCTACCGGTTGGCAAGGGGTTGCTGAGCTTGTCGCTCCTCGACACGCCGGCTTTGCGGATGGACGATCTGACCACGCACCCGGCCGCCGTGGGATTTCCCGAGCACCACCCTCTCATGCGGGCCTTTCTTGCGGTGCCGATCACCATCCGTGGGACGGTGTTCGGCAACATTTATCTGACCCACGACGACTCCACGCGCGTGTTCTCCGAATCCGACGAGGTTGCCGCTCGCGCACTGGCGTTCGCGGCCGGGGTCGCCATCGACAATGCGCAACTGTTCGAACGCCAGCGGACATCGGCGCAGTGGACGGAGGCCAGCCGCGAGATCACCACCGCGCTGCTGTCCAGCGCCGAGCCGCACCAGCGCCCGCTGCTGCTGATTGCCGAACGTGTATGCGTCCTGACCGATGCCGAACAGGCGATCGTCCTCCTTCCGGCCGACCCCGACCTGCCCGATGACGAAACCGACACGCTGGTGGTGTCTGCCGCGGTGGGAATTCATGCCGCCGAAGTGATGGGCCGGCGAATTCCGGTGGAGGGTTCCACGAGCGGCGTTGTCTTCCGCTCCGGCGAACCGATGATCACCGAGGCGTTGAGTTACCCGATCGAGGCGTTCACCGATGTTGGGGAGCGCCCGGCGATCGTGATGCCGCTCTGCGCCGAAGGTCACGTCGCGGGCGTAATCGTGATCGCCCGCGGCGCCGACCAACCGCCATTCGACGAGAGTTATCTCGACCTGGTCAGTGATTTCGCCACGCACGCCGCGATAGCACTCGTGCTGGCGTCGGCCCGTGAGGACGCGCGCCGGTTATCCATCCTCGCCGAACGGGAGCGCATCGCGCATGACCTGCACGACCACGTCATCCAGCGCCTGTTCGCCGCCGGCATGGACCTGCAGGGCACGCTGGCCAGGGCTCGTTCGCCGGAGGTCGCCGACCGCCTCAACCGCACGCTCGATGACCTGCAAACCATCATCGAAGAGATCCGCACAACCATCTTCCAGCTCAAATCTCCGTTGGGTAAAGGCGCCGACTTTCGACAGAGGATCCAACAGGTGGTCGCCGACCTGACCGAAAATCGCGACATTGTGACCACAACGCGCATGCACGGACCGATGACCGCCATCGGCGGTGAACTCGCCGAGCATGCCGAAGCGGTCACCGCGGAAGCGGTTAGCAACGCCGTCCGCCACTCCGGTGGGTCGCGACTGACCGTCGAGGTCGGCGTCGGCGACATGTTCATCCTCGACATCATCGACAACGGCTGCGGCATACCCGCCGACAATCTCCGCAACAGCGGCTTGGGCAATATGAAACACCGCGCCGAACAGCTTGGCGGTGCGTGCGAGATCACCAATCCACCGGAGGGCGGTACCCGGGTCCACTGGGTCGCTCCGCTCACCGATTACTGACACGCAAGACCGCGGCCTGCGGGCACAGTGGCCGATGCGTGGGGCCAAACGGCCCTTACCGAACCGTGCCGACCCGGGATAACGTCGTGGATCATGAGCGATCCAGCGGTGGAATTCGCGGCTACGGTCCACTGTTCGACGGACGGATCGTGTCATTGCGTTGCCTCGGCGCCGACGACGCCGAGGCCGTTATGGCTCTCCATCAACACCTCTCCGACCATGACCGATACTTCCGCTTCTACACGCAGCAGCCGGTGCGGCTGGACGGACTGGTCGCCCGGGTCGCTCGAGCCCACGGAATTGGGCGTTTCATCGCGGACGTTCTGGGCGAGAATCATCTTATGCTCATGGTCGGGTTCGACCTCGGCTGGCGTTGCGAGCCAGCGGATTACGAGTCGGTTCGCCATCTGGAGATCGAGCTGCCCGATTTTGTTGTAGAGGCGCCAACGTCCGCGCACGAGCTTTCATAGCGAGGGATGCGAAATGTCGGAAATCACAAAGAAGTTCGGAGTATTGGTTTGCGTCGACGGCTCGGCGGCATCCGACGCTGCCGTCGCCTGGGGGACCCGCGAGGCCATCATGCGTCATCTGCCTATCACGCTGATGCACGTTGTCCCACCGGTGGTTGTCGGGTGGCCGGCGGGCCAGCTGTATGCGGACATGCCCGAGTGGCAGGAAGACAACGGACGGCATGTCATTGATCAAGCCCGCAAGACGCTCAGCGCGAGCATGGGCGAGTTGGAGCCACCCGAGATACGCACCGCGATGGTTTATTCCAGCGTTGTGCCGGCGCTGATTGATGCCTCCAAGGATGCCTGGATGACCGTAACCGGCAGCCAGGGTCTGGGTGGGTTGGGCCGCCTGCTGTTGGGCTCGGTCACGACGGGACTGGTCCACCATGCCCACTGTCCGGTTGCGGTCATCCATTCCGATGCAAGCGCGGCTCCTGATTCCAGCGCACCTGTCCTGCTGGGTATTGACGGATCGCCCGCGTCGGAAGCGGCGACCGCCTTGGCCTTTGATGAAGCATCCCGCCGCGGAGTTGGGCTGCTGGCGCTGCACGTGTGGAGCGACGTGGGCGTGTTTCCGGTTCTCGGAATGGACTGGCGTGATCGCGAGAGCGAAGGGCAGGAGATCCTCGCCGAACGCCTGGCCGGCCGCCAAGAGCAGTATCCGGACGTGCGCGTCGAGCGACTGCTCTTCTGCGACAAGCCCTCTCAGTGGCTGCTTGAGAAGTCTGAACACGCTCAACTGGTGGTGGTGGGGAGTCACGGCCGCGGGGGCTTTCCCGGCATGCTTCTGGGCTCGGTCAGCTCTGCCGTGGCGCAAGCGGCACGAGTTCCGGTGATTGTCGTTCGCAACTAACCCGATGTTGTTCCCAGAAAGAAGGATTCGATGATCGAACTACTGCCGGACATGCCGGAAGGGGTGATCGGCATCCGGGCCTCGGGCCGGCTGCGCGGTGACGAGCTGCGAGACTTCAAGCCCACAATAGAAGAGCTGCTAAAGACCGGCGAGATCAGGATCGTGGAGGTCATCGCGTCCGATTACGAGGGCTTCGGACCCGGCGGACTCATCGAGGACCTAAAGCTGGGCTTCGGCACTGTCTTGCCGCATCATTCGGCCTTCAAGCGAATCGCCGTAGTGTCCGACAAGGACTGGGTCGCCCATGTCCTGCATGCGCTGGCGTGGATGATCCCCGGCGATCTCGCCGTATTCGGGCTCGATGAGCTTGAACGCGCCAAGGAATGGGCCGCCGGCTAAACGATCGGCCTCATTTGCGCACGACGAGCACCGAACATCCGGCGTGGAAGGACAAGTGTGACGCGTTTGGACCGACCATATGGGCGACGTTGTGGGCGTCCTCGCTGCCCACCACCGCAAGTTGGACGGATTCCTGTGTGTGGGTGAGGAATTCGGCGGCGCCCTGCCGTGCGGCGGCTGGGAGGACGTGGACCTCGCGATACTGAGATACCCATCGGCCAAGTCGGTGGTCCAGCTGCTGATAGGGAATCTCCCCCAACCCCCATCGCCACACTCCCATCGCCAAAATGGAGGCCTGACGAAGTCGCGCTTCCCGGAAGCCGTGTTCGAGAACCGCGTCGTTGCCAGCTGAATCGTCGACGACGACGGCGATCCATCCGGGATCCGGCTTCGTGGCGTCGTGGTCGCCGCGAATGATCGCCACCGGGCAATGTGCATGCTTCGCGACATTCTCGGCGGTCGAGCCGAGAATCTTCCGGGCAATCGGCCCAATCCCAACCGACCCGATGCAAACCATTGCCGCGTGCTCTGATTCTTTGATCAGGGCCCTGTCCGGTGGCCCCTCCACGAGATCGCCTTCAAGCTTGACTGGCTCGCCCATGGCTTGGAGCGCGACGGAGGCGAGCCGCAGCGCGGTTCGGCCGTACTCGATGTCGAGGCTCTCGTCGCCCGGATTTTCGGCCGGCCGGCGTTCGGGGATCGCGTGGATCAGACGAAGCGGAATGTCGCGGCTGGTGGCCTCGGCGACCGCCCATTTGGCCGCATTGATCGCTGCGTCCGAGCCGTCGATACCTACAACGATCCGTTGCGATGGTTCCGGATGGTTCATCGCATCCTCCGAGTCTGGCCTGCGCTATCGGGACACGGAATGTTTCCGCGCCCACCATCTCAGACGCTATTGGGTGTCGCCGGCTTCCAGCAGGGCCGTTCGACCGCTTTTTGGGCAAATCGTGACTTGCCGGTGCCTTCACGCGACCTCGACGGTGCGTCCGGGCAGGAGATGCTGTACCCGGCCGCGGCATTCGACCATGATCGGTCCGGCGTTGCCGGCTTCGGAGGTCAGGGCGCCAGTTCGCCCGCTGATCCGGAGGTGAAGGCGGTGGCCGCGGTATAGGAATGGGAACTCGATCGGGCCGAGCGATTCGGGCCAGTGCGGGCCGAGTACGAGCCGGTCGTCGCGGGTCTCTAGCCCGGTGAAACACCGTTGCAGCAGATCCACGCTGCCGGCCATTGCGGCCAAATGTATTCCTTCCGAGGTGGTGCCGCCCTGGATGTCGGCGACATCGGACGCCAGTACCTGCACGAAGTACCGCATGGCGTGGTGCCGGTTGGCGCGGGCGAGAACCCACGAATGCACGATCGCGCTGAGCGTCGATCCACCCGAGGTGCGCGAGAGGTAGTAATCGATGGTCTCCGGGATCTGCTCCGGCGTGAAGTGGTAGCCGAGCCGGCCGAACAAGGCCAGCAACTCTTCCGACGAAAGCAGGTAGAACAGCATCAGCGCATCGGCTTGCTTCGACGCTTTGTAGTTGTTCACGCTGTCATTTTCGGCTTCCAGGATGCGATCGAGCCGCTGGATGTTTCCGTACCGCTGCCGGTAGTGCTCCCAATCCAGTTCGGCCAGTTCCGAATAGCCCTCGAACTGACTGATCACATCGTCGTGGAACGGGACGAACATGCGCCGTGTGACGTGATCCCACCGGTCGAGCTCGTCTGCCGTCAGCTGGACTTTCCCGACCAGATCGAGCCGGTCCCGCAGCGGCAGCAGGTCCAGCGCGTCCATCGCCCGCAGGATCACCCAGACCGCCATCACGTTGGTGTATGCGTTGTTGTCTATCCCGTCGTACTCCTTGCCGGGATAGCCCGAATGGAACTCGTCGGGGCCGATGATGCCTCGTATCGTGTAGCGGCCGCGGCTGTCGTCAAAGTTGGCCAGCCCCACCCAGAAACGGGCGATCTCGACCAGCATCTCGGCCCCGTAGTCGATGAGAAACTGGCGGTCGCCGGTCACCTGGTAGTGCTGCCACGCGTTGTACGCGACCGCGAGACCGACGTGGTGTGCACGCGCGCTGGCATCCGGGTTCCACCGGCCGGACTGCGGATTGAGGTGCACTTCCTGGCTCACCTCGCGCCCGTCGCTGCCCGATTGCCAGGGATACATCGCGCCGAGATAGCCCGCCCTTTGCGCGGCACGTCGCGCCTCCGGAAGCCGGCGATACCGATAGAGCAGCAGCGACCGGGACACGTTCGGCATGCGGAGGCTCAGCACCGGGGAGACGAACAGCGAGTCCCAGAAGACGTGGCCGCGGTAGGCCTCGCCGTGCAGCCCCCGCGCCGGGACTCCGGCGTCGAGTTCGGCGGTATGCGGCGAAAGGGTCTGCAGCAGGTGCACTAGATGCAGCCTGAGGACCTGCAGTGCCCCCGTGGTGGCGTCGGCGAGGCCGACGTTGCACTGTTCCCACAGCCGGGCCCACGCGCGGGCGTGTTGATGGTGGAGATCGGCGTATCGGCCGGCGGCGTCGAGATGTTGCTGCGCGGCGCTTGCCGGTTCGGATATGGCGGTGTCGCGGCCGGTGAAGATGGTCGCAACCTTTTCCAGGGTGACCGACTGTCCCGCGGACAGCGCGACCCGGATATCGTGACCGCCGCGGTTAGCTTCTCGCACGACGGCGTACTGTGCGTCGGCCAGCGCATCGTCGTGCCACACGGTGGAGCGGGCCGCTACCGCGATCGAGATATGCGACTGCGACGTTTGCGTCCGCAATATCACCGAGTCGGACCCTAATTCGTCTATCACCGATGTGGTGAGATGACCGCTCGACAATGAGCGATAACGCTCGACCATGGTGTTTTGCACCGTACCGTCCAGCAGAGACCTGAACTCGACTGTGCCCGACCAATTCTCGGCGCCAATCGTGGTTCGCATGGCGAGAGCGTGGGGCTGGTGCATGGATGCGAATCGATGTTGGGTCAGTGTGGTGATCTGGCCCGCACCGTCCCGGAACCGGAGTCTGCGGATCAGCGTCGCCTGTCTTAGGTCGAATGTCTGCCGATAGAACAACAATTCGACGTCGTCCACGTGAAACCACGCCCCGCCGTTGATCCGAAACGTCAGCGACAGCCAGTTGGGCAGGTTGACGAGGCTCTCGTTCTCGATGGTTCGGCCCGCGATCCGATCGGCCAGGGTGTTATATACGCCGCTGGCGTAAGTGCCCGGGTAATGCGCCTCGGATGCCCCCGCCTCCGGCGCGCAACCACGCGTGGCGACGTAGCCGTTGCCGACGGTGCACAACGCTTCGCGCAGCCGCTCATACTTCGGGTCATAGCCCTCGTAAACGAGCTCCCAAGCGTCGGGCGGCTCCGCCGCCGCGTTTTCCAGATCTTGTGCGAGCCGAGCAATGAACTCTATTACTGCGGAGGGGCTTTCGAGGCTGAACATGGCGGCGGACGGGCGATCGCCGTGCTCGTCGTGACGCACCACGATTCCCGCCCCGTCGAATTGGACCGCGTCGAAGGCATCTTCGTCAGTGATGTCGTCGCCGATGTAGATCGGCAACACGGCGCCCGCGTCGGCACCGCCATCGCTTGCTTCGATGTGCTCGAGCAGCCAATTGAGCGCCGTGCCCTTTTCCCATGCCAGGTTTGGACGCAGCTCGATGACCTTGCGGCCTGCGGTGATCCGCAGGCCCTCGGAACGCCCGAGGTTATGGACCGCCGCGATCACCCGGTCGATGTCCGCTGGATCGGCATTGCGATAGTGAACGGCGACGGCAAAGCGTTTGTGCTCCACCACTATTCCCGAGACATCACCGAGCGTCTCCGTCAATCGGCGAGCCGCATGGGCTACGGCACCGATGACGCGGGCGGCGGCGGCGTTCTCGTGCTGGGTGCCATCCGGCGCCATCAGTTCCAGGCCGTGGCTGCCCGCATACCACACTTCGTCGACTTTGACCCGTTCGCGGACATCGGCCAGATCGCGGCCGCTGATCACCGCCACCGGACACTCCGCGGCCAGCGCCCGCAACGCTTCGGCGGCACCGTCGACGAGTGTTGCCGATTCCGGGTGCGCGGTGATGTCGGACAGCGTGCCGTCGAAGTCGAGGAAGACCACCGGTCGCCGGGTTGCCACCAGTTCTTTCACCTGGCCGAAGACCTGCGCCGCATCGGCGATCGTCGACATGGCGCTGCCACCGCTTCGCACCGAGATCTCGGCGAGGTCGGCAACTACGGCGTCGGCCCCGAGGGCCAGCAGCTCGTCGGCTTGTCCGTTGCGCTCGAGCCCAATGAGGAGGCCGAAGCCGCCGTCCCTGCCGGCTCGTAGGACGGCTTGTTCGCGGTCGATAAGCACGCAACGAACGGGAAGGATCCCCAGGCGTCGTGCCGTTTCGGCCAGCGCCCCGGCATCGAGCCCTTCCGCGATCTCGGCTTGGCCGAGAAGAACGCTGACGAGTTCGTCGATTCCCGCGGCGCGCAGCACTTGCGCGCAGTCCCGGGTGGATGAGTAAACGGCCGTTGCGGCACCGACATCTTGCAGCCGCCGCAGCAGCGGAACGGTGGAATCGCGCGCCTCAAAGACACCTGGCGCGGTCTCGTTCACCACGCTGTCGAGGCCCAGGATCACCGCATCGTGGTATCGCCTGTCGATAGTCGCGGGCCATTCGGTCACATTTGTGACGATGACACACCGAAAGCCACGGTCAAGCCCGCGCGAGGCAGAAAGGTCTGATGTCCATGTGGTTGGGGACTAAAGTCTCCATGATCGACGACCGTTCGGGCAATAGCGTTTTCACCTGACGGAGGGAGAACAAAATGTCTGCGCCCGTGAACCGCCATGGCATCGTCGTCGGAGTCGACGGATCGCCCGCGTCCAACGCCGCCGTCTGCTGGGCGGCTCGTGATGCGGCGATGCGCAATGTCCCGCTGACTTTGGTCCACGCGTACAACACGTACGTGCCCACGTTTCCTCAGATACCGCTTTCGGCCGGAGTTGCGCTCTTTCAGGAAGAGGACGGCCGGCAGGTTCTCGAGCAAGCGGTCAAGATCGCCGAAGACGCCGTCAAGGCCGATCAGAACATCGCCATTGCCAGCGAGCTGAAGTCCTCACCCCCCGTGCCGACGATGGTCGATCTGTCCGAAGACGCAGAGATGGTCGTCGTGGGCAGCAACGGACGCGGAGCGGTGGGCCGGGTGTTGCTGGGTTCGGTCAGTTCGGGCGTCGTCCGCCACGCGAAGTGCCCGGTCGCGGTCATTCGAGACGAAGACCCACTGATGCCTCACCCGCTGCAAGCGCCGGTTCTGGTGGGAATAGACGGATCGCCCGCCTCGGAGCTTGCGACGGCCATCGCTTTCGACGAAGCGTCCCGCCGCGGGGTCGACCTGAAGGCGTTGCACGCGTGGACTGACGCTCAAGTGCTCGAACTCCCCGGACTTGATTGGAAACTGGTGCAGGCCGAAGCCGAGCGCAGTCTCGCCGAACGGCTGGCGGGCTGGCAAGAACGCTACCCCGACGTCACGGTGCACCGACTCCTCGTTCGTGACCGGCCGGCTCGCCAGTTGATCGAGGAATCGGAATCCGCGCAGTTGGTCGTCGTTGGCAGTCACGGCCGGGGCGGCATCGCCAGGACGCTGTTGGGTTCGGTCAGCAATGCCGTCGTGCACTCGGTGCGGATGCCCGTGATCGTGGCGCGGCCGTCCTAGGGTCCTCCCTCAGAAAATGTCCGCAGCGACGGACGCCGGGTCTGCAACGATGACTGCCGTGCCCTATGTCGATGTGCACGAAACTCACACGGGCGTGGTCGTGCTGGCCGGCGACCGGGCGTTCAAGGCGAAGAAGCCGCTGTTGACCGACTTTCTCGACTTCCGCACCCCGGAGCAGCGCGAGCGCGCCTGCCGCCGGGAAGTCGAGTTGAACAGCCGGCTGTCGCCCGATAGCTACCTTGGGGTCGCGCACTTCACCGACCCCACCGGAGGTCCGGCCGAACCGATCGTCGTCATGCGGCGCTACCGCGACGACGACCGGTTGGCTTCCCTGGTGACCCGCGACCGCGACGGGTCCGGCGAATCCGTTCGAGGCGTGCTGGACACCATCGCGGCTGTGCTGGCCCGCTTTCACCGGCGCGCCGAGCGGAGCCCGATGATCAACGCCCAGGGGACGGCCGGCGCGATCGACAGACGCTGGCGCGACAACCTTTCGGAACTCAACCACTACGCCGACACCATGGACGTCTCGGCCGAGACCGTCTCACGGATTCAGCGCCTTGCGGCCGAGTTCATTTCGGGCCGCGAACCCCTGTTTGCGCACCGCATCGAAGAGGGACTCATCGTCGATGGCCACGGTGATCTGCTCGCCGACGACATTTTCTGCGTGCAAGGCGAACCGGCGCTGCTCGACTGCCTGGAGTTCGACGACGAACTTCGCTACGTCGATTGCGTCGATGACGCCGCCTTCCTCGCGATGGATCTGGAGTTTCTGGGCCGCAAGGATCTTGGAGACCACTTCCTCAAGCGCTATGCCGTGCATGCGGCGGATTCGGCGCCGCCCCCGCTCCAACACTTCTACATCGCGTATCGCGCCGTGGTGAGGGCAAAGGTCGACTGCTTACGAGCGTCGCAGGGCAAATCGCAGGCCACCGAGGACGC
>Ga0306918_10000034_pt1 | contig 43958 bp, 40 predicted proteins | sample tim00Cox0000000H_FD_203315 | JGI IMG/M metagenome (GOLD analysis project Ga0306918, IMG submission 203315) | Lab enrichment of tropical soil microbial communities from Luquillo Experimental Forest, Puerto Rico - timezero.00C.oxic.00.000.00H (v2)... | ecosystem: Environmental > Terrestrial >... | reverse complement strand
ATCGCTTTCGCCAATGATCGTGTCGATCTTTGCGAAGCGGTCGACTCGGCGATACGAGCCCTGCGCAGCAACGGGACATTCGCCCGGCTGAAGGAGCGCTGGCTTTCGGCAAAACGTGAGGTCGTTTCATGGTGCACGCCTTCAGGCTCTACACCGGACCGGACCATGCCTCGCACGTCATGGAGGGGACCGTGATTCTCGACGAGCGCGCCCATGTTGTCGCGATCCGCTTCCAGGAGTCCGCGGCACATTCATCGTTCGACTGGCACGACGCGCCGGAGCCGCAGTACGTCATTACCCTCTCGGGAACGCTGGAATTCACCACCCGCGACGGCGAAAAGTTCATCCTGCATCCCGGCGACGTGCTCATCGCAACCGACGATGTCGGGAGCGGGCATCGCTGGCGGCTGATCGATGATCAACCCTGGCGCCGTGCCTATGTCGTGCTCAGGCCGGGCGCACCCGACCTGTTCCTACCAAAACGATAGCACTGGCTGCTTTCGTTCAAAGGCGAAACAGCAAGCCGGACCACACCAGAGCCCGGCAATGAATGAGAGGCTCCCCTTCTCACCGAGGCCGGCGAGCCCCGCCCACGGCTATGCATCGACGATCCGTGTCTCGCTGGCAAATCCCCAAACCGGATCAAACCGATGGACCTGATAAACCGGACGTGTCCTCATGTGAGGCGGATACTCGCCTTTTCGCAGTGTCGTCGCGATGCACTGCACCACCGTCGCCGGAATGCTTCCGACATGTCCCTCAGCAGCACGATGCACATGGCCGCTGAAAACGGCGACCACCCGCCCGGAATGCTGCAAGGCCTGGCGCAACCGCGCTACCATCTCAGTCGTCTCGAAATGGAGCCGATCCGGCCCCACCAGCACCTCAAACGGGGGGTGGTGCGTGAAAACCGCAATGGGCTTGGTGGTCTCGGTATCGATCAGGTCAAGCAAACGTCTCACCCGCTCAGGGCAAAAGTCTCCCTTGTTGCTGCCGGGGCTCAGGGTATCCAGCGCAATCAGCCTTACCGGATAAGCGTCAACCGTATAGTCAATGAAGCCGGAATCGGGCGCAAGATATCCGCATGGCGAGAAGGCCGCGCGCAAATTCGCCCTGTCATCTCTGTTGCCCCCCAGGACGTATACCGGCGCACGCGCCTTCGCGAGCGTGGCCACTGCGCAAACGTATTCATCTTGCCGTCCGTTATGAACGATATCCCCAGTGTGAACGATGACGTCGGGCGCGGGATCGAGCGCGTTAATGTCCGCAACCGCGAGTGCGAAATCGCGTATTCTCTGATCGGCATCGGGTGTATCCAGGACCAGATGAGTATCGGAGATCTGAGCGATGATCATTTTGCCCGGTTCCGATCTTTCGATTGCAGGCCTGCGTAGTATTCCTTGAGGATCGCCACCACTTCCGGCCGGCTGAACTCGGGCGGTATGTCCGCGTTGGACGAGAGCATCTCACGCTGCTCCGTGCCGGAGATCGAGATGTGATACTTCGGATCGTGGGGACAGGTCTTCGCCGTCGCCATTCCGTAGCACTTCCGGCAATAAAAAGTGATGTCGATCTTCAGCGGCCTGGTATGAAGCGCGCCGGGCCACAGCTGATCGAAGATGTGATGCGCATCGAAGGGGCCATAGTAATCCCCGACGCCGGCATGATCGCGCCCAACGATCAGGTGCGAGCATCCGAAGTTCTGGCGAATGAGGGCATGCAGCAGCGCCTCGCGTGGGCCGGCATAGCGCATCTCGATCGGGTAGCCCGCCTGGACTATCGTTCCCGGGCGGAAATAATTGTCGATCATCGCCTGGATTGCCCGGGTGCGAACTTCGGCTGGAATGTCGCCTGCTTTGAGTTTCCCAAGCACCTGATGGATGAAAACGCCGTCTGACACTTCAACCGCGATTTTTACCAGGTGCTCGTGGCTGCGGTGCATGGGATTCCGGGTTTGAAAGGCGGCGACGTTGGACCAGCCGCGCTCAAGAAACATGGCCCGGGACTGGGCGGGGCGGATGTAGAGCTGCGGGTATTTGGCGGGATATTCGCCTTCGCTGAGCGCCACGATGGGCCCGGCCAGGTTGACGTCCCCCTGCTGCAGGACCTTCGCTACTCCTGGATGCTTGGGATCGGCGGTGCGATAGACGTGCTGGACCTCGAATTGCTTGTCGATTGAATATTTCTCGCGAACTTCCATCACGGCGAGTATTTCGTCGGACTGCGCATCGATGAGCGTCACCTGCTCTTCGGCATGTACGCTGTCGGCAAGACCTTTATCTACCGACAGCGTGATCGGGATCGGCCAGAACACGCCGCTGCTCAGTTTCATATCCAGGCACGCGCCGCGCCAGTCGTCATGGCCCATGAAGCCATCAAGCGGCGTGTAGGCGCCCATTGCCAGCATGAAGAGGTCGGAAACTGTGCGGGAGTCGAGAGGGATCTTCCTGAATTTGTCCGCCCGCCGGCGTTCCTCGGCCCGCTCCGTCTCCAGCAGCAACAGTGGCTTGACCTGCTGCGAATAGTGCGGCGGCACGAGCTGGGGCATTGCGATCGACCTTGCAGACTGGACTGGCCCGCGGGGCCCGGCTCGCAGGCGAAGTTGCCCCGGTGCTGGCACGACAGACGCGGCGCACTGATCGGCCGGTGATCAGTCTACGATGTGATACACCGGAGCCTTCTCCATCTCCCACTTCCCGGAGTCCCGATCGTAGCGGGACAGTGTGAAACAGTGCCAATCCTTGTCGTCCAGCTTGGGATGATCCGCCCGGTAGTAGTATCCAGGCCACCGCGTTTCGGTTCGGAACAGGGTGTGCTGCGTGACACACTCCGAGGCCAACACCCGGTGTTGAAGCTCCCAGGCACGCTGCAGCTGGTGAAGGTCTTCGGCCCCGAGATGGGCGAGATCTTCCTTGAGCATGCCCAGCAGCTCGAGCCCGCGGATAAGCAGCGGCTCGTTGGTCGTATAGTGGGCGCTGATGCCGCCGACATACTCGTCCATGATCTTTTCGAGCCGCTGAAGACCGTGAAGCGGCAATAGATAGCTTGGCGAGACGGTTCCTGCGACGATTTCGTTGCGGCCGATCTCGTAGTTCTCCATGGGCTTGTAGACGGTCTTCTTTAAGTCTTCGTACTCCGCCTCACTGACCTGGGGCTGCTGCTTGCCCAGATCATTCACGTATCTGACCGCTGCCTTGCCGGCAATGCGGCCTTCCGTGAAGGAGCCCGACGAGAACTTGTGGGCGCTGCCGCCGATGGTGTCGCCGGCGCCGAACAGGCCTTCGACGGTCATCATCCGGTTGTATCCCCACTGGTATTCCGCAGGCGCGTAGTCTTCGGGACCGCTGGCCCACGCGCCCGAGCACGTCGCGTGCGAGCCCATGACGTAGGGCTCCGATGTGGTCAGCTCGGGATTTATCTCCTTGGGATCGATATTTTGCGACGCCCAGACGACCGCCTGCCCGATCGTCATGCCGAGGAAGTTCTCCCAGCCGACCGTCTCCTTGTGCGGATCTTTGAAGGCCTCCTTGGTGACCATGCGGATCGGACCTCTGCCGGCCTTCACCTCCTCGAGCAGCGCGTGGTTGCGCAGACATGTCGGCACCGGGTGTCGATCGACGTAATCCCCTACCCGTTCCCTGAGCGAGTTGTACCAGGTGGGCTCATAATCCTGCCCGTAGGCATTTTCAGTGTAGGTCTTGAGGTGCAGGAAGTAGGCGCCGACCGGACCATAGCCGTCCTTGAAGCGGGTCAGCACGATCCGATTCTCCATCTGCGTCATCGTGGCGCCGATCAGGATCGGCAACGCGTAGGCGGAAGCGCTGCTCCATGGGGCATACCAGGTTCGCCCCATGCCTTCTCCAACCGCGCGGGGCTTGAAAATGTGCGAGGCGCCCCCGGCGGTGACGATGACCGCCTTGGCGCGAAAGACATAGAAATCCCCGGTACGCACGTTGAAACCGACCGCCCCGGCCACCCGTTTTGGCCGCTGCTTGTCCATCAGCAGATGGGTCACCATGATTCGGTTGTAGATTTCGGTCGCGGCCTTGCGCGCGGCTTCGGCGACGATCGGCTTGTAGCTCTCGCCGTGGATCATGATCTGCCATTTGCCTTCGCGCTGATATCTCCCGGTCGCGGGGTCCCGCATGATGGGCAGGCCCCACTCCTCGAACTTGTGGACCGTTGCGTCGACGTGCCGAGCGATGTCGTAGCCCAGGTCTTCCCGCACCAGTCCCATGAGGTCGTTGCGCGCGTAGCGGACATGATCTTCCGGCTTATTTTCGTTCCAGTGCATGCCCATGTAGCAGTTGATCGCATAAAGGCCCTGTGCGACCGCGCCGCTGCGCTCAATGTTCGCTTTCTCGACGCATACGATCTTGAGATCACGGCCCCAGTATCTGGATTCGTAGGTCGCCCCGCACCCGCTCATGCCGCCGCCAACGACAAGAATGTCCGAATCCACGAGCACGGTCCTTCGGCGGCGCATTACCGCAACCCTTGCTTGAATTGATCCGGAGTGAGCGCCGGCAGCGAATCGATCTTGAGCGCCTCAGGTTCATGCGCGAGTTGCTGGGAGTTCATCGCCTCCGCGCTGGGAGCCTCGTAGTCAGCTGGTGACTTGATCGAGCCCCATGGCGTTGTTCTGATCGGGGAAACGAAATCCTTCTCGCGACCATCCCGGAATTTGATCTTCCAGGAGATGCTTGCCTTCTCCTCTTCGCGGCGGACCCGGACACTGTGGCCCAAAGGGGCGAAGTCGGCATAGCCGCGGCAGTCAATCGCGAATTGCGGACAGGCCTTCACGCATGAGTAGCACTCCCAGCACATGTTCGGCTCGATGTTGAAGGCCCGGCGGTAAGTGGTATCGATGTGCATAATATCGGACGGGCAAATATCCACACACTGTCCGCAGCCGTCGCAGCGCGTCATATAAACGAAGGTCGGCATGTTCCCTTGTCTCCCTATCAAAAGCCGATGCGACGCGGATCAGTAATGCCCGGTTTGCCGGGGGACACTTCCGTAAATTCTGGGTGCGTCAGCAGGAGCCGGCAGGTTGCTCCGCGTGCCGTTTGCATCGGATATTCTTTTCTCCAGGGCAGCAGCAGGCTTGAAGAACATATGCGAGAACTTGGACCACGGAATTGACCCGAACAGCACCGCGGTGCTGAGGAAATACAGAAACAGGAAGACGTAGGTCCATGCGGTGCTGCCCGTCGCCTGCACGCACGCCCACACCAAGCCAAAGGTCACGCTCAGCACAAGCGACACGATAAACAGGTCGGCTCGCACAAGGCGAAACGGAGAATTGCCCTCCGCGGCAACGTCGACCCGTATGAAGAACCAGAACCAGTAGCCGCCGATGCAAACCATCAGCCCCCCGATGTACCACCATATCGGCAAGCTGGCTGGCGTATGGGCGGCAGGTGTGGGATACGCGAACACCATGATAACGGTGGTGATGAGGTAAATCACAAAACCGTACATCGTCAGGAGATGGGAAACTCGGCGTCGCATGTTGCAGAATTCACCAGAAGCCATGACGTCAACCACGGCGGTCTGGACCGCCAAGGCCACCATCTCTCCGCCGCCGACCTGCTGCTTCCCCTTGCTCGTGGAATTGCGCCAGTTGTCGAAGAAGTACCTTGCGCTCTTTTTGTGCGCGATGTCGAAAAGCGTCCCGCCGATGACCAGGAGGGCCATTATGACGACGTAGGACTGCATAACGGCGGGTGGTACGGACGCCGAAAGCTCGGCGAATGGATTGCTGATGGACATGCTAGAATCGCCTGGTGCTCGTTTGGAAGTTATCGCAGAACCGGCAACATCCGACCCACCGGCTGCTCACACTAGCAGAGCTCCAGGGCGGGCCAAAACCAATAATAATTTTGCCACCCCGTTGCAACATGCCAACCGGTGGCGTCAATGTTGATTTGCCGCGCATCGGCGAATTAGCCGATAGCTGCCGGATATGGCCCGTTGCGGCCCCGGTCTCAGGGGAGAGCCGCGAGCACCATAGTCACGAGCTATGGCGATATGCGACCCATCAATTTTTACATTAAAGCCGAGGGTGGCTATACTGTCGAAATCGCAGCGGAGGCTTTCATGACGACGCAGACGAACACGGCCGCCTACGACAGCGGCGAGGCGGTTCCCTATGTCGACAGCCGAATTTACTCCGATCAGGATATCTTCGAGGAAGAGCTCGAGAAGATCTGGAAGAAAGTCTGGCTCGCAACCGTTCACGAATCAGAACTGCCTGCTCCGCTCGATTTCCGGACCATCACCATCGCGCGCGACCCCATCGTCATCGTACGCGGATCGGACAACAAGATCCGCGCTTTCCTGAACGTATGCCCGCACCGCGGCAATCTGATCATACGCCAGCCCTCGGGCAGCCTGACCGTTGCGGAACCCTCCGGCAACGCGAATCGCATGACGTGCATGTTCCATGCGTGGCAGTTCGACTGCTTCGGGCGCTGCGTCGACATTCCGCGTGCCAAGGCCGGGTATCAGGATCGACTGAAAAAAGAGGATGTCGCACTCACCGAGTTTCCCTGCGAGGTTGCGCATGGAGGCTTTGTCTGGCTCTCGTTGAATTCGAGCGCGGGCCCGCTTTCCGAATATATCGGCCACGCCTTCGATATAATGAGGGAGGAACTCGACACCGAGCCACTGACGGTTTTCCATTATCACAAGGCGATCATAGCGAGCAATTACAAGCTTTGGCACGATACCAACAGCGAGTTCTATCACGACTACATGCACTATTTTAATCGCGCTACGAGCATGCTGCAGAAGGGATATTTCGAGCGGCAGTACACGGCCTTTCCCAATGGGCACTGCACCGTTGGATCGATGGAGGTGAAATACGACGCCTATCAGGGAGCAGCCGACCGCGTTCTGTCGTTCCCGGGAATGCCGCGCAACGGCTGGAAGATGGTCGATTTGTTCCCCGGAGCAACATATAACATCCGCGGCTCGTCTTTGCGGGTCGACACGATGACCCCGATCGGGCCGGACCGGGTCATGATCGAATTCCGCGGTCTCGGCCTCCAACGCGATACCGAGGATGATCAAGCGCAGCGGGTCCGTGACCATAACACCATCTGGGGCCCGTTTGGGCGCAACCTGCACGAAGATCTTCTCGGAATTACCGGCCAGGGGGTGAGCATGCGGCCGGGCTCGACGCCGCGGCGCATCCTGCATGGCCGGCGCGAGAACAATTCCATTCACGACGAAATCGGCATGCGACACTTCTATGCCGAGTGGTCCCGGCGCATGGGACGATCGCCTTCCAGCCCGTGGCATAATGCGCAGGTGGCCGCCGAATAGTCCTGCAACCGGCCGTGTCGGAAGCCGGAGGGATCACTCATGAATATCGTCGCACAGGCTGAGCTAAAGTCAGTGGAGCAGTCGGTAGCGGACGTAATCTATCGCGCGTGCCTGCTGCTGGACGACCAGAAGTTCTCGGAATGGCTCGGCCTCTGCGCGCCTGATTTCAGCTATCGCATCACGACCTACAGCCCCGAGATCCGCAAATCGATGACCTGGTACGAGCAGGATGTGCCCGGGCTCAAGGGCATGATCGAGATGCTGCCCAAGCACAATACCGATCACGGGCGGCTCACCAGGCATGTAACCGTCTACTCCGTGGAGGTGGATCGATCGAAAGGCGAGGCGAAGGCGACCTCGTCGTTTGCGTGCTATAGGACGATGCTCGATGGAATAAACTCGCACATCGACGCGGGCGAGACGCAGCTGTTTCTGATCGGTAAATATCACGATCGGTTCCGGATCGGCGGTGAGGGCCCGCGCTTTGTCGAGCGAAATGTGCTGCTCGACACCCGTCGTCTCGACAAGGGATCGCACTATCCGATCTGAAGCCTCCGCGGTGGACGACAAGGGAGCTGCGAATTGGCCTGGCAGAGATTGTGCTCTGCAGAGGAGGTGCCGAGCGGACGATTGATCGGGTTGGAGATCCGCGGAGTGAAAGTCCTGGTCACCAGGATCGACGACGATTTCGTCGCATTCCCGCCGCTCTGCCCCCACATGGCCGAACCGCTGGAAAGCTCCGGCATCTGCGCCGATGGCATGCTCACCTGCACCAAGCACATCTGGCAATGGGACCTGAAGACCGGCGAGCCGAGAGGGGAAGCCGAGAAGCCGTTGCTGCATTACCCGACCAAGCTCGACGGCGGCGAGCTTTGGATCGATTTCGACCGCGAGCTGACGTACGAATATGACGATTGATGCCGGCGGGCCGCGGCAGCGCGAGGCGGGACAGGTCAGGTCGCGCCGTTGAGCAGGGCGCTCTGCTCGAGAAAGCTCTGCGTGATCATCCTGGCGAGCCGCTGCATGACGAGGAATCCGGCCCGCGGATCCTGCTCGAGAATCCGCAGCAGGGCTTCGCCGTCGATGTCCAGCAGCCGGCATCTTTCCAGCGCAACGACCGTGGCGATGCGGCGCGGCTGATTGCCCAATAGCGCCGCCCAGCCGAGAATATCCCCGGCAGGTATGATCGTCCCCTGCGCGGCAGGCCTCCCGTCTCCTCCCAGGATGAACCGCAGCCGGCCCGCGGCAACCACGTAGGCGCTGCGCGCCGGATCTCCAACCGAATATAAGGTGTCCCCTTCCTCGACGTTCTGCGGCTTTGCCACCGCCGCAATTTTCCCGATGGTCGGGTCGGCGGCGCCATGCAAAATATCGGTGGAGCGAAGTATCGCGAAATTATCCGATCCCATGGCAGCCGAAGACATGATGCTCTTCCAACTTGCTCAACTGAACTTGTCGTAGCGGATGTCTCGCACCGGAAGCTTGCCCTGAGTGATCAACATGCGAATCGAGACATCGACCAGGATCGGCGGTCCCGCTACATAGGCGACTCGCCCGGCGAACCGTCCGCCCAGCTCGCGAGCGGCAATCTCATGCGGGAACCCGGCTTCGAATGTCAGGGACGGATAGCGGTTGCACATCTCCGGGCACGGCAGGTCGTGAGAGGTTGCAACAGTGATCCGCAATGTCCTGCGAAATTTGTCCACAAAACCCTGCAGCTTATCGAGATGGAATAGATCGGCGTTGGTGCGCACTCCGAAGAACACATCGGCTTCGAAATGGTCGAAATGCCGGGACGAGCATCCGGCTTCCAGGATCGACATAATGGACGCTATGCCTGAGCCACCGGCGATGCAGACAATCGTGCGCTGCTCCTGCGGTGCGAAAATCGCCTTGCCCAGCGGACCAAACCATTCAACGGGGTCGCCCGCTCGCGCGCGCGAGCATAGCCACTCGGATAACGCCCCGCCCGCTTTGCGCTTGACAATGAATTTTGCACGCGCCGACGAACCGGGATGATTGACCATCGAGTAGCCACGATAGCCGGCGATGTGCGGGACCCGGAGCACCGCGAACTGGCCCGCATCGAACTCGAGCTCACGATCGAGCTCGAGCAGCAGCTCAACGGTGTCGGAGGTGAGGCGATCGATGCGCGCAAGCGCGCCACGTCCGAACGAGGGTCGGACCCGCGCGGTCGACGCCAGGCTCACCTTGCCCGGAATCTCGAACGTGCAGTTGCCGAGCGCCCGTGTCTGGCAAAGCAGGACCTCGTCACGCTCGGCTCGCAGGTAGGCATTGCCCGGCGCCTGTGCCCAGTCGCCCACGATCACGCCGGCAATGCGCCTTGCCTTGCATGTGCCGCAGGTGCCCGTTGCGCATTCATAGGGAATAGCCACCCCTGCCCGCAACGCTGCATAGAGAAGCGGCTCGCGGGGCTCGGCTTCGAACGTGACGCCGGAAACCTTCGATCGCGCCTCGATCAGGGCGGTCGATTTCGGCGCTGGCCGGGGCGAGGAAAACGACACGTCTTGCATCAGACCGTGGTGCGGGATTTGGCGGCTGGTGTCCGCGTGCACAGGCGCGGTTTCGATCCAGTCGCTGGCATCGGTTCGAAACGGTGCAACATCTCAACGCGGCTTCTGGATGCGTTTTGCATAGGCCTCGATGAAATCCGCAGCCGCCTTGCTGCCGCGCGCGAAGGATTTCATCGCCTCCTCGTGCAATAGCGACAGCGCTTCCATCTTGATGAGATTGGCATTGTCGTTCTCGATCAAATCCTCCAGCCGCCGCGGTCTCGGCAAATCAACCTCGAGCACCGCGCGCACCTGCGCAGGCACGTTGGTCATGACTAGTATCCTGTCGGCCAGAAAGATCGCCTCGTCGATGTCGGTGGTGACGAAGAATGTGGTGCGCCGGGTCTCCTCATAGATTTTGGCGTAATATTCCTGCATCAACGTCTTCGTCATGGCGTCAAGACCGCGAAACGGCTCGTCGAGAAGCATGACTTTCGGCTCGTTGATCATGGCGCGCGCGAGCTCCGCCCGCCGCTGCATGCCGCCCGAGAGCTGAGTCGGGTATTTGCGGCGAAACGCCGTAAGCCCGACCTTATCGAGCAGGAATTCGGCTCTGCTGCGGGTTTCATCTCCCGCCGCGGCGCGGGCGTGCGGACCGAACATGATGTTGCCGAACGTCGTCAGCCAGGGGAACAATGCCGACTCCTGGAAAAGGACGAGGCGATCGACACCCGGCGCCGCAACCGGCTTGCCGCCGATGGAAATGGTTCCCGCGGTGGGCCGTTCGAATCCTGCGAGCAGACGGATGAGCGTGCTCTTGCCGCAACCGGAGGGACCTATCATGACGGTGAGCTTGCCGCGCTCGATCTCGAATGTGCAATCGCGCACCACCGCCTTGGCGAATTTCATGGGGCCATACGACTTGCTGACATTGCTCACCACAATTTCAGTGATGGGCTCGGTGCTGCCGCTGCGCGCGAGATGGCCAGAATGGATCGACGGCTGCGGGACGGAAGCGATTGTCATCCGGATGTTCCCGCTCGCGTCATTGCTCGCGCAACCATGGCGTCACCAGCTCTCCGAGCTTGCGCAACAGCGCACTCGATATGTAGCCGGCAATTCCGATGCTGATCATGCCCACCACGATTTGCGTGTACGACCCGCCGACATAGGAATTCCAGATGAAGAAGCCCAGGCCGCCGCCCTTGGCTCCGCCCATGGACCCCGCGCTGCCGCCGCCCGAAATCATTTCGGCGGCAACGACGACGGCCCAGGCGATCCCAATGCCGACTGTGGCGCCGACCATTACCGACGGCAGGGTGCCCGGAAGGATGATCCGCCGAAAAATGTCCCAGCTCGATGACCCCATTGAACGCGCCGCCTGGTAGTAGCGGGTGTCGATCGCCTGTGCTCCGCCGATCACATTGATGACGACGGCGTAGAACGCGCCGAGGAACGTAACGAAGACGATTGACAGCTCTTGCGTCGGCCAGAAAATGATGGATGCCGGAACCCACGCCAGCGGTGGAATCGGGCGCAGCACTTCGAACACGGGAAATACGGTGCCGTAGAACGCCCGGCTTACCGCCATGCCGAGCCCGAGCGGAATGCCCACCAGCATCGCAGCGATAAAGCCCGCAAACACCCTTTGCGTGCTCAGATACCAGCTGAACCAGTAGCTGGGATCGGCCATGAGCTCCTTGAAGGTCACCGCCACGGCCGTGGGCGGCGGAACTCGGGAAATGTCCGCGCGCGATGCGGTTTCCCATAGAGCGATGAAAATCGCGATGGCGAGGGCCCCGCGCCAGAACTTGGTGCTCGATATGATCCTCATCGCCTGCGATGCGCGATCGCCCACCTCTGCCATCTCAGCGCTCCCGCTCTCCGGCGGCGAAGGCCTTGAGGGCTTCTTCATGTACTGCCGCCGCAGTTTCGTCCAGGTACTCGCGAAAACGTTTCGCAGTAAGCACGCTGTAGTCGCGAGGATGCGGGATATCGACTGTGAGAACCTTCTTCGGGCGGCAAGGGCGTGTGGTCATGATCACGACGCGATGTCCCAGAAAGATTGCCTCCTCGAGATCGTGGGTAATGAAAAAGATGGTGACCTGGTTCCGATCGAAGGTCTCAAGCAGCGCCTCGTGCATGACGGACTTCGTCAGTGAATCGAGCGCGCGGTAAGGCTCATCGAGCAACAGCACCTTCGGATCATTCATCAAGGCACGCGTGATCTCGACGCGCCGGCGCATCCCGGAGGAGATTTCGCCGGGGTAGTTGCTCTCCAGATTGCGCAGGCCCGCTTCCGCCAGCATGGTACGGGCCTGGTCGAAGGCCTGCCTGCGGGTAAGGCGTCCCTGCACGATCGGACCAAACGCGACGTTCTCTATGATCGTCTTCCAGGGAAACAGGGCGCCGTTCTGAAATACGACAATGCGGTCGGGGCCGGGCTCCGCTTTCGGCCGGCCGGCTCCGCACAGCACCTTGCCGTCGAGGTGAATGGTTCCCGAGGTAATGCTGTGAAACCCGGCGATTGCGTTGAGAAGCGTCGTCTTGCCACAACCGCTGGGCCCGACCACGACGGTGATCTTGCCGGCCGGAACGTCGAACGTGCATTTGTCGACCGCACGAATGCCATTCGCCTCGGAACCGTAGATCTTGATCACGTCGGCAATACGGATTTCGCCTCTGCGGGGCTTTTCGGGCGAGCTCGATGTTGCCGGCAGCGGCGCGGCAATCGATCGTTCGCATGCTGCCGCGCGCTCGGGGTTCATCTTTCGCCTCCGATTGCGAGCTCGCGCGCTCTCCATTGCATCATGTAATTTCCGAGGAGTCGCACGCCGGCACTAGTCAGATAACCCACCACGCCGAGCGTGAACATCCCGATGACCATGGTGGGATATTGCACCATCGTGTATGAGGTATTGATGAGATAACCCAGCCCGTATTGCCCCGACACCATTTCGGCCGCGACCAGCGAGAACCACGCGACGCCCACCGAGATCTGCAGACCGGTGAAGATGAACGGCATCGCGCCAGGCACGATAACGTGCCAGAATACCTGCTGCCTTTTTGCGCCCAGACAATACGCTGCGCGAATGAACGACACATCGATCGATTCAACGCCGAGCATGGTGTTGAGCGTCGTCGCATAGAACGAAGCCAGGAAAGTCAGAAAAATGATCGGGGTCTCCGATCCCTGGAACATGATGATCGCCAGCGGTACCCAGGCAAGCGGCGGAATTGGTCGCAGCAGCTCGAAAACCGGGAACACGTACTCCTTGAGCCGCTGCGACCAGCCGAGAAGAAGACCAAGCGGCACTCCCATTGCGGTGGCGAGGATGAAAGCAATGGAGACCCGACGCCAGCTTACCCAGATGTGCTGGTAATATTCCGGCGAATAGATCGAAAGACCGTACGTCGGATCCGGGCTCAACCATTCGCTGATGACCGCGGTCGGCCCGGGCATCTGCGAGAACCGGGGAAGCTTCCAGACCTCCACTGCCAGATACCAGAAGCCGAGAAAGAGCACGAACCCCACCAGCATCAGGTAGGGACGAGGGCTGCGCAACCACTGCGAGACGCGATAGGCGGCGACTTCGAGCCGGCTCGCATGATCGGCAGAATCCGGAATGGTAGCCGAGGCTTTCCTCGGGGCGAGATTCGCTTGCGCAGCGGCGTAGGTTGGTTCCAGCTCCGTCACGCCGTCCCTTCCCGTACCGCCAACCTTGCCGACGTATGAGTGACCCCTGCGGTTCTCCTCGCAACGCGCAGACGACAGCCGGGCGAGCCGGCGTTCATGATCCCGTATAAGCGGAGTCGGGCAGCGCTTTGACGTCGCCCACGGGCGTTTTCAGGTTGCGCTTCTTGAGGATCTCCTCGGTGAAGCCCGGCATCACTGCCTCAGGGCGGATGTCGGCCTTGATGCTCTTTATCTCGACCAGGAATTTCGCGGCCTTGGCTATGAGTTCCCTGGCCTCCGGCGTGAATGCATAAGGGAGCAGGAGTCGGCTCGTGGTCCCGCCTTCCGCCTTCGGATAGGTTCCATAAGCCGAGTACCACAACACCTTCTGCGTAAACCCGGTCGTTTGCTCGAGCGCCATTGCACTCACCGCCATCGCGTTCTTCTCGTCGGCGAAGAACACCTGTGCATCCAGCTCGGCTTCCAGCCAGCCATTGACGATGTCAGGACGTTGATCGATCAGCGCCCTCGGCATCACCATGAACCCGCCGTCGTTCTCGTTGACCGAGGCGCCGGTGGCCACTTTGCGGGCGAGCTTTTCCAGCACCAGCCGCGACGTGGTCGGCTCCCACATCACTGCCGCATCGAGCTTCTTGGCGCGGAATCCACTGGTGATGACCTCGATGCTCTGGTTCAGATACTCGGATGGGGCAATCTTGAAGCGCTTGAAAACGGCCTGGGCGAAGCGGTCCGTGCAGCTTCCCTTCGGCACGGCGACGGTCTTGCCGTCAAGCCACTTGATGGCTTCGTCCGAGGACGGGAATTGCGGCGCATCGTTGCGCACCAGAAACGCGTTGCATTGGTCGTAACCCAGCCCGAGCACCGATACGATGCGAATGTCGCGAACGTCGGCATGGCTTGTCGATACGATGCCGGGCATATCGCCGACGTAACCGATGTCAACCTTTCCGGCCAGCATGCCGTTCACGATGATGGCGCCCTGCAGTCCGACCTGGAAATCGACCTTTGACCCTTGTGGGAGATATTTCTCGTAGAACTTCTTGCTACGCATGATGACGCCGGACCAGGCCTGCGTGTAGTAAGGCTGATAGCCTACCACCAAATCCACAGGACTGCCCGGCTTTCCATAGTCCTTCACTTCCTCGGACAATGCCGGCTGTGCGCAAGCGAGCATGCAGCCGAGAGCAGCCAGCACGCCAAGCGCTCGCGCCCGCGACCTTGCGTCCGAATGAGCAACGCTGCGCGTCGCAAGAGGATGCGACCCATCCTCGAACCTGCGCGCCTTTGGTACCTGCTCGACCTTTTGGGGAACAGCCATTTCATCCTCCCGATCGATGATCGTGTAAGCGAGGTCCCGCCAATTCGCAGGGCCCTCTTTTTTTATAAAGCCTATGGATGGCCGTTCTCACTGTCAAACGATGGCGATCAATGACGCAATTTCCAGCGGCTATCAGCCTGCGCAGTGGCTCCACGCGCACGTCAATGGTGCCCTATGCTCTGCTCGTCGCCTCCCTGTGCACTTGCCGCGACGCAGACAGGCGCCGGATCCTGTCCCGCGGAGCCGGTGGCCGCAGAAGCTCGTGCATCGCCATGGATTTCACCGCACCGAGCATCGCTTTTGCCATCGGCAGCATCGGGTTTTCGTCGACCCAGATCAGCCCGACCTGTCGAACGACCTCGGGCTCGATCAAGTTGACGAGGCGCGTGCCTGGAAACGCGCCGATGACGATTTCGAAATGGTCGGGAACGATCGTCACGGTGCCGCCGAGCATCGTATGAAAGGCGAGATTGACAATCGAATCAGATTCGATTTCCGGTGCTGGCGTCTTGCCGACCGAGGCGAATGCGGCATCGACGATCTGCCTCTCATGCATGTGCGGGGGGAGCAGGCACAATGGGAGTGCCGCGGCTGCAGACCAGGTCGTAGCTGCGGCCGGAAATCGCGGATGGTCCGGGACCAGCAAACTTAAATGCTCGTTGTACATTGGGAAGCTGGTCAACGGTGCGGGCTGCTTCTGATCAATGTAGGTGATCCCGACATCCAGTTCGAAATTGATCAGCTTGACGCGCATTTCCTCGAGCCCGAGAAAGCTCACCTCGATCCTCACACCGGGGTGGAGCGCAAGGAAGTGTCGATTGATATGCGGAAGCGCAGGCGAGCTCGTGGGCATCGCCCCCAGTCGCAGCCGCCCCGACAAGGTCTTCTTCAGAACCGACAGCTCCTGAAGCATCGCGTCGCGGTCCGCCAGAATCCGTTTGGACCACTCGACGATGCGGCTGCCCTCGACGGTGAACCCTTGAAAGCGTTGGTGGCGCAGAACGATCGGCGTGCCGAATTCAGTCTCCAGCTGTTTGATGGCATTGGAGAGGCTCGGCTGGGATACGTTGCAATGCCGGGCGGCCCGACTGAAGTGCTCCTCCTGGGCGAGCGCAACAAGGTATTCGAGCTGGCGCAGAAACATCTCGCGTTCCCCCGGCGCTCGGGCGACAATACACAGGAGCTATCAGACTATCCTAGACCACCTCTCCCCGCTATCAAAAAAGCGGCCTGCGACAGCTTGGACAGCGCGACTTGCACGTGCGGCCGGCCCAACGGGAGAACCTCACGGAGCATGCTACCCGGATAAATGCCTGGAAGGGTGCGTTCGTGTGACATCCCACGTCGAATTCGACCTTCGCGCGCTGTGTCGGGATTACGGTGACATTGCCGCCGAAGCGAGCAGCTGCCGATCTTCCGCGGCCTTGTTCGATTTCAGCTTTATGCGCTGCATTCGGGTCTGCGGCCCGGAAGCAGCTGTGATTGTGCAGACTCTGACACCGCGGCGCATGGACGATTTGATGACCGGTCGCATTCGCTATGCGCTCCGCGTCGATGCCCATGGGCACGTGCTCGACGACGTCACGATCTGGCGGCTGGATTCAGAGACGTTCGAGGTCTTCGCCGCTACTGGCGGTGTGCTTGCGCAGCTGCACGCCGCCGCGACGTCGATCACCTCGGTACGCGACCTGAGCGAGGAGACGGCGATCCTTGCCGTCCAAGGCCCATCGAGCCTGCGCGCCCTTGCCGGCATGGGCTTGGCCGCGCAGCTTCGCACCCTGCCGTATTTCGGGCACGTGCAGGCGAGCTTTGCCGGAGTGGGGTGTCGCATCGGCCGCCTGGGCTACACCGGTGAGCGCGGATTCGAGATCATTCTCCCGCGCGCCGCACGCGATGTTGTCTGGGCTATGCTGGCACGAGGTGCGCGACCGGCAGGCTTTGCCGCCGCCGACATTTTGCGAATCGAAGCTGGTTTTCCTCTGTTCGCCAACGAGCTCCTCTTCCCGGTGTCGCCCGACGAGCTCGGGCTCGCGCGCTTTGCAACCGAGCCGGATGCGGCAAGCGGACCACGGCCGTCTGCGCGGCACACGCATCCGATCCGGCTCGTGTCGTTCCAGGCGCGATGCGATTGCGACCCGACCCTTTGGCGCCCGCCACGAGACGTGCCTTTCCCGCCGGCGCCCGGCGGCCTGCTGCCGACCTCGGCGTGCCGAAGCATCATTACGGGCGCAATCCTCGGATTGGGCTATGCCTGCGACGCAAATGCTGCGACGCACCTTATCGACGTTACCGGGGAGTTCCGGGACATTCGGGAAGTTTCGCTACCGCTTTACGATCCGCGCAAGCGCCGTCCTCGCGGCGGGTGGCATGACGACCTTTCGCCTGAGCCGGCAGCCGGGCCATCATTCATTTGACTGATGATGTCATTGCCGTGCTCTCTTTGACCCCATGGTTGGCCGGCCATACGCTGGTGCCCCGGCCGCGATGTTCGCATGAACGCTGGAACCAAAGGACACCAACGACCCCGCAACACTACCGTAACAGTCTCAGGGAGACTCGCATGTCCTCAACAACGACCCTGCAAGCACCCGCACCGCCGCGAAAGAAAGTCACCATCCCTGCACTCATGAAAAAGATGAGAGAAGGCGAGGCAATCGTCCAAATGGCGGTCTATGACTTCCGCAGCGCGGTGGTTGCCGATCGGTTGGGCATCGACATCCTTTGCGTGTCGGATACTGGCGGCATGATCCTGTTCGGTCACCGCAGCACCGTCACCGTTAGCTTCGAAGAAGTAATGTTCATGGCACAGGCGGTCGACCGCGGCTCGCGCCATGGATTGCGCATGGTCGACATGCCGTACTGGAGCTTTCACATCTCTCCCGAGCAGGCGGTCGAGAATGCCGGCAAGTTCGTTGCGCGTGCAAATGCTGAAGTCATGAAATGCGAAGGCAATCGCCACCACGTGCGCAACATCGAGGCAATCGTCAAGGCCGGCATTCCGGTGCAGGGCCATATCGGAATTACGCCCATGCGCATGGCACAGCTTGGCGGCTTCACCGCGCAGGGCAAGACGGCACCGCGCGCGCTCGAGCTCGTGCAGGATGCCCGCGAGATGGTCGATGCCGGGTGTTTCTCCGTCATGTGCGAGGTCACCACTGAAGAAGTATGCCAGTTTCTGACCGAAACTCTTCCGGTTCCCGTGATCAGCCTGGGAGCCGGAAACAAGGCCCATGGCGTCCACATCATAAGCTCGGATCTTTTTCATTTGTATGAGGAGCACACGCCTCGACATTCCAAGATCTACACCGACCTCATTCCAATCATAGAGGATGTCTACACGCGCTACATTACGGACGTTCGAACGCGCGCCTATCCGGCGCCGGAGCACACCGCGTACATGGCGACGAAGGAGCTCGAGCAGTTCGCCAGCAAGGTCGGTTGGACCAATCCGCCGATCGCCGCGGCCGAGCAGCGCGAAAAGGGCAGGCAGAAACGCGCACAGCAATCGGCGGCGTGACCAGAGCAAATAGACGGGACACGGGCAGGAATGCGCGCAGCCCAATCATGCCCATCGTGCCTCACCTTTCCGACGAATGTCGCGCAGCGATGACGATGGAACAGTCAAGTCAGCAGCTTGCACGGCATAGGCGGAGGCATGGGGAGCACAGTCTGGATTTGGTTCGCCCCGCAAAAGCTTCACAAAAATGGGCGAACGCGGGAGGAAGCACGATGCAGGATCGACAGTCCTTTGCCGACGATGACGAGAAGACGAAATGCTGCATCGCGGCGATGATCGAAGCGGAGCGCGTTATTCTTGCACGCAGGCGAGCCGAGCTCGAGGATTGCGCCTGCAAGTCGGGAATGTTTCCCGATCCGGGCCGGCGGCGCGCCTTGTTCGCCGCCGGCACGGCGCTGGCAGCGGGCGTGGGCTCGGCACTGGCGCCGGCACGCGCCGGGGAGCGCAAAGCGCCGCCGGGCGCCGTCTTGCGCGACGTCCCGGACGATCCGACAAGAGTGCCGGGAACCCCGGTCGCCGATGACGGCGGTTACGGCACGCGCTCGCAATTCGAAACCGAGGTGCGCCAGCGCTTCCCGACCCCGACCACCATCTCGTCGTGGACGATGACGCCGCTCGACAAGAGCGAGGGGGTCATCACGCCCTCGGGGCTGCATTTTGAGCGCCATCACGGCGGCATCCCCACCATCGATCCGGCACGGCACTTTCTGCTCGTGCATGGAATGGTGGAGCGGCCGAGAAAATTCAGCATGGCCGACATCAGGCGCCTTCCGTCGGTCTCCCGACTGCATTTCATCGAGTGCTCCGGCAACGGGCTCACCGAATGGCGAAAGCCGACGCTGAAGACCGTTCAGGGGACCCACGGGCTGCTAAGCACGTCGGAGTGGACCGGCGTGCAGTTCTCCGCCATTGCGCGCCAAGTCGGGCTGCGGGAGGGCGCAGCCTGGGCGCTCGCGGAAGGCGCGGATGCCGCAGTCATGACGCGCAGCATTCCGCTGGAGAAGCTGCTGACCGATGCAATCGTTGCCTACGCACAGAACGGAGAAGCGCTGCGCCCGGAGCAAGGCTATCCGCTGCGACTGATCCTGCCGGGCTGGGAAGGCAACACCCACATCAAGTGGCTGCGGCGGATCGAATTGAGCGACAAGCCGTTCATGACACGCGAGGAGACATCCAAGTACACCGATCTGCTGGGCAACGGAAAAGCACGTCAGTTCAGCTTCACCATGGAAGCGAAATCGGTGATCACGTTTCCGTCCGGCGAGATGAAGCTGCCCGGTCCCGGCTTCTATGAGGTGACGGGCCTTGCCTGGAGCGGACGTGGGCGCATCGCGCGCGTCGAGATCTCGGCCGATGGCGGCAACAGCTGGCAGCTGGCTGCGCTGCAGGATCCCGTGCTGCCCGTTTGCACGGCGCGATTCCGCTTTCCCTGGTTCTGGAACGGACAGCCGGCGGTGCTGCAAAGTAGGGCGACTGATGAGACCGGCTACGAGCAGCCGACCCTTAAGCAGCTGATTGCGATCCGCGGTCTCGCCGGACCATTCGGCTCGGTCTACCATCTCAATGCCATCCAGAGCTGGGCAATTGCGGGCGACGGGAGCGTCAGCAATGTACACGCCTAGGCCGATATTTGCTCTCGCCGCGATGCTGGCTCTCACGCTAAATTTAGCGGTCCGCGCCCAGCAAGGGCATCCGACACGCCTCAACATCGGAACGACCCCGTCACCGCAGGAGCTGGCGCGGTTTTTCGCGATCCCGCCGGACGGGCGCGGCCTCCCGCTCGGCAAGGGCACGTATGCAGCGGGTCAGAAGGTCTATGCGGAGACCTGCGCCGCATGTCACGGCGACAAGCTGCAAGGCATACCCACGGCCGGCGTCGGTGGCGACAGGCTGATTGGAGGCCGCGGCACGCTTGCGAGCGAGGCGCCCGTCAGGACCGTCGAGAGCTATTGGCCGTATGCCACCACGCTGTTCGATTATGTCAAACGCGCGATGCCATTGACCGCGCCGGGATCGCTCAGCGACGAGCAGGTATACAGCGTGGTGGCGTTCATTCTGGGAGAAGCGAACATCCTGCCGAAGAATTCGACACTTGATGCCGGCAGCCTGCCGCCGGTTGCGATGCCCAATCGCGACGGCTTCGTGCCCGACCCACGGCCGGAGATCGAACTCTATCGCTGAGGCGGTGTGGGCGCACCAGGAACGCGGACCGGAACATGCGAGAGCGCTCGGGCCCGGCACCGCCCGCGAGTCGCGACCGGACCGCGGCCCGCAACCCGTGCCGCCCATCGAGCAGAAATTGCTCGCATGAGCCGGGCAGACCTGCGCCGGAATCACCGAGGCGGTAGGGCGGATTGCTGCAACACCTCCAGCGTCTTGCCTCCGCACGGCAGGGATCATGTTATTCTCCTCTCGGAAGACCCGTCCATGAGCTGCCGTGATGCCTTCGACAGTCTACAAGATTTGTGAGCGCGCATTGTGGGAGGAATGGCAGCGATCGGGCGTCTTGCACGGCTCCGAGATAGACCTGCGCGACGGCTTCATCCATTTGTCCAGCGCGGCGCAGGTGCGCGAGACGGCAGGGCAGCACTTTGCCGGCATGGCCGATCTGATGCTCATTGCGCTCAGCGCCGGTGCGCTCGACGACAAGCTGAAATGGGAGATCTCCAGGGGCGGCGACCTGTTTCCGCATTTTTACGGTGCGTTGCCGCTTGCCGCCGTGATCTGGGCCAAGCCGCTCCCGCTCAACTCCGATCGCCGGCACGTCTTTCCGGAAACCCCAGCATGATAGGGCTGCTCGAGCCGCTGGTGCGGCCGCTGCTGCAGCTTCTCGACGCCGAGACCGCGCACCGGCTCGCCATTGCCGCGCTCAAAATGCCACCCTTCGTCAAGCTTACAGCCGACGATCCCCGCCTTGCCGTGCGCGCCTTCGGGCTTAATTTCCCCAATCCGGTCGGCATGGCCGCGGGCTTCGACAAGCACGCCGAGGTGGCCGACGCGCTGCTTGCGCACGGCTTCGGCTTCGTCGAGGTGGGGACCGTTACGCTGCGCCCGCAGGCAGGCAATCCGCGCCCGCGCGTATTCCGGCTCGCGCGCGATGAGGGCGTCATCAACCGGCTCGGATTCAACAGCGAAGGCGCAGAGGTCGTGCTGCGACGACTCGCGGCGCGCGCCTACAGGGGCGGCATTGTCGGAATCAATATCGGCGCCAACAAGGAAAGCGCCGACCGCATTGGCGACTATGTGCGTCTGATCGAGACGTTCGCTGCGGTGGTGGGCTATTTCGCGGTGAACATCTCTTCGCCCAATACGCCCGGGCTGCGTGAGCTGCAGCGCCCGGACGCGCTCGATACCCTGCTGACCCGGGTGATGGAAGCGCGTGCACGTGCGAGCAGCGTTGCGGGCATCACCCCCGTTCTGATCAAGATCGCACCCGACCTCACCCTCGGCGAGCTCGATGATATCGTCGGTGCCGCGCGCCGGCATCGCGTCGACGGCATGATCGTCGGCAACACGACGGTGACGCGCCCGCCGAGCCTGCGCGACCGGGTGACCGCAGGCGAGCCGGGCGGGCTCTCCGGACGCCCGCTGTTTGGGCTGGCGACCCGCATGCTGGCCGAGACCTTTGTCCGGGTGGAGAGCGCGTTTCCGCTGATCGGTGTCGGAGGCATCGATTCCGGCGCAACCGCGCTCGCCAAGATGAGAGCGGGAGCGAGCCTCATCCAGCTTTACGGCGCGATCGTCTTTCACGGGCTGCGCCTGCTCGCTGCCATCAAATCCGATCTGTCGAGCGCCTTGCGTCGGGAAGAGCACGCCGCCATCGACGCCATCGTCGGCATCGATGCCGCCGCAATCACCGCCGAGAAGTGGCCGGTCTAGGCTTTCAGCGCCCCTTCGCAAGGTGCGAGAGCCGCACGATCAGCCATACCGGAACCACAATGACGGCTCCCAGCGCGAGATAGCGCCAGAGCCAGCGGATGGCGTCAAAGCCCATGTCCCATATGCGCAGCAACAGGATGCGCACGCTGTCGATGATGTGCAGGGGATCGAGCCCCAGCACTTGCAGGATCACGCCGATGAGAATGGAAAGCAGGAGCAGCCAGAAGATGACCGACAAGGGCGGCCCACCGAAAAAGCGGGCGAGCGCGCCAGGTGCGGTCGATGGGGCGGACCTGTGCATGGGGATGGTCGTTCGTTCCGAAGGAATGCTCATGAGGACACTGTATCACAAGACACGATTCGCTGCTGCTGTGCCGGTCTTCGACAACATTCCTTCGAGCGTTTCCAGGCGATCCGCCTCACCAGGCGGCTTGTCCCAGCGCAGCCTGTTGATGCGGGGAAACCGCATCGCGATGCCTGATTTGTGCCGCCTCGAGCGCTGCAGCCCCTCGAATGCTACCTCCAGCACCAGTCCCCTCTCGGCCTCGTGCACCACCTCGCGCACCGGACCGAAGCGTTCCACGGTATTACGACGCACGAACCGGTCGATCGCAACGAGCTCCTCGTCGGTGAAGCCGAAATAGGCCTTGCCGACGGGCACCAAGACATCGCCCTCGTCGCCCTTGCTCCACACCCCGAACGTGTAGTCGGAATAATACGAGGAGCGCTTGCCGTGACCGCGCTGCGCATACATCAGCACCGCGTCGACCACGAAGGGGTCGCGCTTCCATTTCCACCATGGACCTCTCGGGCGTCCCGCCACATAGGGCGCATCGCGCCGCTTGAGCATGACGCCTTCCACCGCCTCGGCATCTTCGCCGGCGCCGGCACCGGCCGGATTTGCGCGCGCGGCCGCAAGCTCCTCCCAGTTCGAGAACACGACGAGCGGCGAGAGATCGATGCGCCGCTCGTGCAGGCGCGCGACGAACCCTTCCAGCCGTCTGCGCCGCGCCGTGAAGGGCAGGCCGCGCAAATCGTCGTCGCCCTCCACCAACAGATCGTAAGCGCGCAGATGCGCAGGGAACTCCGCCAGCAGCTTCTCGTTGACCGTCTTGCGATTGAGCCGCTGCTGGAGGACGTTGAAGCTTTCCACCCGGCCTTCGCGCACTATGAGGAGCTCGCCGTCAATGGCTCCGGGCAGCCGCAAGGCGGCAAGCAGGTCGGGAAAGCTTGCCGAGATATCCTCGCCGGTTCGCGAGTAAAGGCGCGCAACCAGCCTTCCCTGCGCACCCACACCGGCAACCGCCTGAACGCGGATGCCGTCCCATTTCCATTCGCCCATGAAATCGGCGGAATCGAGCGCGCTCAGATCGCTGTCGTCCACTGCATGCGCAAGCATTGCCGGCCGGAACAGTGCAGGATCGCTGCCGACCGGCTTGTCGGCGCGGCCTTCGAGCCAGGCAAACAATTCGACATAGGGCGGCCGCAACCCGCTCCAGATCAGCTCCACCTCTTGCGCATCCTTGCCGGCAAGCGCGGCGACGGCGGTCTTGGCCAGCCGCGCTGAGACGCCGATCCGCAATTCACCCGTGACCAGCTTGAGCAGCGCCCAGCGGCCGGTTTCATCGAGCGCATCGAGCCAGCGGGCGAGCTGTCCCGGCAGCGCCGCCTTGCCGAGCGACGAAAGCCCGGTGACAACCTCGCCTAATGTCGGCTGCCGAGAGGCCGCTGCCGCTTGTGGCTGCCACATCAGCGCGACGGTCTCGGAGAGATCGCCGACGTAATCGTGCGACAGCTCGAACAGGATGGGGTCCGCGCGCTCGGAGATGAGTGCGCGGATCATGCCGGGTTTGGCGTGCCGGAAAGCGAGCGCGCCGGTGAGCGCTGCCAGGGCGAATCCGCGCTCTGGATCGGGCGCGGCGCGGAAGTAATCCGTCATGAGCCGCAGCTTGTTGTTGCGGCGGGGTTCATACGAAAGCCGATCCAGCAACTCGGCGAAACGCTTCATGACGGCTTATCCCGATTGGCGTCGCCCGCAGCATCAACAACAGCGCCATCGGCCTCGTCCTCCTCGCCGTAGCCGACAATGTCCAACGGCCGAGCGGAGAGCCCCCTCGCCGTGCTCCAATGTACGAGGGCGTCCTCCTGCCCATGGGTGACCCAGATTTCCGAGGCGCCCGTCGCGGCAACGGTGCCGGTGAGCCCGTCCCAGTCGGCATGATCGGAAATGACCAGCGGCAGCTCGACCTGACGTTGGCGCGCGCGGGCGCGCACCCGCATCCAGCCCGAGGCAAAGCATCTCACCGGGTCGGCGAAGCGCCGCGACCACGGCTCTTTGAGCATCGAAGGCGGACAAAGAACGATGGCGCCGGCAAAGCTTGATGAATTGCCGGCCTCGCGCACCAGGTCCAGGCGGCCCAGCTCGATCCCGCGGCTCTGATAGTAGCGCGTGATCTTCTCCATGCTGCCATGCAGATAGATCGGGGCGTCATACCCGGCCTTGCGCAGAAGCGCGATGACGCGTTGCGCCTTCCCCAGCTGATAGGCGCCGACCAGATGCGCGCGCTCGGGAAACAGCGCGACCGAATGCATGAGCCTTGCGACTTCGGCGTCGGGATCGCCGTGGCGAAAGACCGGCAGACCGAATGTGGCCTCGGTGATGAAAACATCGCACGGCAAGCACTGGAACGGCGCGCAGGTCGGATCAGCGAAGTTCTTGTAGTCGCCCGATGCGACAATGCGCAGCCCGTTCTTATCGATCGCGATCTGCGCGGAGCCAAGCACGTGCCCGGCGGGATGCAGGCTTACCCTGGCTCCGCCGAGCTTGACGCTTTCGCCGTAACCTACGGCCTGCGCAGAGCCCGCGAAATCCGCGCCCAGACGCAACCGCATGATATCGAGCGTTTCCCCCGTGGCGAGCACGGCGCCATGGCCCGCGCGCGCATGGTCGCAATGGCCATGAGTGATCACGGCCTTGTCGACCGGACGCGTCGGATCGATATGGAAACCGAGTGCGCAGTACACCCCGCTCTTCGTCGGCAGAACAATGTCTTGCAGCCGCATTGAGGTGAGATAGTCATTCCGGCTACGGCCGCGAGGGATACCTGCGACATGACGCCCGAGGCGACCTCGTTGCTGCCGGCGGAGTTCCTGCACTGGTTTGCCGCCCGGGGCTGGACACCGCGGGCACACCAGCTGGAGCTGCTGGAAAAGGCACGCGCGGGACGCTGCGTTCTTTTGATTGCGCCGACGGGGGCGGGCAAGACGCTGGCGGGCTTCCTGCCGAGCCTCGCGGAGTTGAGCGCGCGGGGAGAGAAGCGGCTGGGGCAGGCAATCCGGGAGCGGTCAAGGCGCACACGCATGGCGGCAGCCGGCGCCGCTCGCGAGGGCACGCTGCACGCGCTTTATGTCTCCCCGCTCAAGGCGCTTGCGGTCGATATCGCGCGCAACCTCGAGCGGCCGGTCGCCGAGATGAAGCTGCCGATCCGCATCGAAACGCGCACCGGTGACACGCCTTCGTCCAGGCGCCAACGCCAGCGTCGCGACCCCCCGCACATTCTGCTCACCACGCCGGAGCAGCTCGCGCTCCTTCTCGCCTCCCCCGACGCACCTTATCTGCTTGGCTCGCTCAAGCGCGTGGTGCTCGACGAGTTGCACGCGCTCACGCCTCGAAACGCGGTGACCTGCTCGCGCTTGGCCTTGCCCGGCTGTTTGCGCTGGCGCCCGATCTGGCTACCGTCGGCCTCTCGGCGACGGTTGCCGAGCCCGATGATCTGCGGCGCTTTCTGATGCCGCAAGACCTGCAGCGGGGAGCAATGGCCGATCTGGTGATCGCGCGAGGCGGCGCCGCGCCGGACCTGCGCCTGCTGGAGAGCGCTCGCGAGCCGCCATGGGCCGGGCATTCCGCCCACCATGCGACAGGAGAAATCTACGAGCTCATCAAACGTCATAAGACCGCGCTTGTCTTCGTCAACACCCGCGGCCAGGCCGAGAGCATCTTTCAGGAGCTCTGGCGGGCGAATGATGATGCCCTTGCGATTGCGCTCCATCACGGCTCGCTCGATGTCGCGCAGCGCCGCAAGGTCGAGGCGGCGATGGCGGCAGGAGGATTGCGGGCGGTGGTATGCACCTCCTCGCTCGATCTCGGAATCGATTGGGGCGACGTCGATCTTGTGATTAATGTCGGAGCACCCAAGGGCGTCTCGCGCCTGCTGCAGCGCATCGGCCGCGCCAATCATCGCATGGAGAAGCCCTCGCAAGGCGTGCTCGTTCCCGCCAACCGCTTCGAAGTGCTGGAATGCGCCGCCGCGCTCGCAGCCGTCGCCGACGATGTGCAGGACACGCCCGCGGCGCGCACCGGCGCGCTCGAAGTGCTCGCCCAGCACATTCTCGGCTGCGCCTGCGGCGAACCGTTTCTTGCCGATGATCTCTACACAGAAGTGAATAGCGCCGCACCCTATGCCGGGCTCGCTCGCGCCGATTACGACGCCGCTCTCGATTTCGTCGCCACCGGCGGCTATGCGCTCAAGGCCTATGAGCGCTTTGCCAAAATAAGGCAGAGCGCGGACGGCCGCTGGCGCGTGACCCATCCCATGATCGCGCAGCGCTATCGCATGAATGTCGGCACCATCGTCGAGGCCGATATGCTCAAGGTGCGGTTGGTGCGCTCGCGTGCCTCGAAGATGATTGCGCGCGGCGGGCGGATCCTTGGCGAGGTCGAGGAATATTTCATCGAGACGCTGGTCCCCGGCGATACCTTCGTGTTCGCAGGGGAAATCCTCAAGTACGAGGCGCTGGTCGAGGACGAAGTCTACGTGTCGCGCGCGGCCTCCGAGGATCCCAAGGTGCCGGCCTACGAAGGCGGAAGGTTTCCGCTCTCCACCTGCCTCGCCCAACGCGTGCGTGGGATCATCTCGGATCGTGATCATTGGCGCGTCCTGCCCGATCCGGTACGACGATGGCTCGAGATTCAGGAGTGGCGCTCGCGCATACCGCGGCCGCGGCTACTGCTGGTCGAGACCTTTCCGCGAGCGGGCCGGCACTACATGGTTTCATACCCGTTTGAAGGCCGGCTCGCGCATCAGACGCTGGGTATGCTGCTCACGCGGCGGCTCGAGCGAGCGCGGTTGCGTCCGCTCGGCTTCGTGGCAAGCGAGTATGCGCTGGCGGTATGGGGCCTGGGCGATATGACCCGCAGCCTTGAGCATGGCGAGCTCTCGCTCGCGCAACTGTTCGATCAGGACATGCTTGGCGATGATCTCGAGGCGTGGCTCGCGGAATCAGCGCTGATGAAGCGCACCTTCCGAAACTGCGCCGTCATCGCCGGGCTGATTGAGCGTCGTTTTCCCGGCAAGGAAAAGTCGCGCCGCGAGGTGACGGTGTCGACCGACCTCGTCTATGACGTGCTGCGTCGCCACCAGGGCGACCACCTCCTGCTGCGGGCCGCACGTGCGGACGCCGCTGCTGGCCTGCTCGACATCAAGCGCCTGGGCGAGATGCTCTCGCGCGTCAAGGGTCATATCGTGCACAAGGCGCTCGATCGCGTCTCGCCGCTCGCGGTGCCGGTGCTGCTCGAAATCGGCCGCGAATCGGTTTACGGGGAAGCGGCCGAGGAGCTCCTGGCGCAAGCCGAGGCAACGCTGGTCAGGGAGGCGATGGGGTGAAGCGCCGTCAAACAATTGCGCCTGGGTGGGCGCCAATCCGCTGCGCCTGAGCCAATGCGCGAGCCATCGGGAGCGGAGATTGCTGTTGCCGGCGTCGGTTTCGTCGCGGACAGCGGCGGCGCGCTCTACTGGCCGGAGCAAGGCCTGCTCATCATTGCCGATCTGCATCTCGAGAAAGGCTCGAGCTTCGCCTCGCGCGGCGTGCTGCTGCCGCCCTATGACACCGCCGCTACGCTCGCGCGTATCGCGCGCCTCACGGCCCGCTACTTGCCGCGCGCGGTGATCGCGCTCGGCGACAGCTTCCACGACCATGATGGTCCCGGCCGCATGGCGGCAAGCGATGGCGCGGCGCTCGCAGCCCTCCAGCACGGACGCGATTGGATCTGGATTGCGGGCAATCACGACCCCGACCCAAGCAGCCGTATCGGCGGCCGCTTTGCGGACGTACTTACCGCCAGCGCTCTGACCTTCCGCCACCAGCCGACTGGCGCGCAAGGAGAGATAGCGGGCCATCTGCACCCGCTGGCACGCGTGAACGCCGGCGATCGCACCTTCCGGCGCCGATGCTTTGCGAGCGACGGCACGCGCCTTGTGATGCCGGCGTTCGGCGCCTACGCCGGCGGTCTCAATGTGCGCCACCGCGCCTTCAGCAAAGTCTTTGGGACGCCTGCCTTCACCGCCCATATGCTCGGTGCGGGACGAATCTATTCTCTGGCCGCATCTTCATGCCTGGGGGACTGATGCCCGCAGGGGCATCGGAGCCGGCACCCTGAATCTGCGCCGATCTGCGCCAGGCCCAAGCTCAAATGCGCAGGCAGGGCAGGCGCTCGGCTGCAACGATTCATCCGGCAGAGCGCGCGACGAAACTAGCCGAGAATTCTTCTTACGAGAATTTAATGACGGCGCAATGCTCGGTGCATGTTCGTCGGGTCCGGAAAACGTTACGCTGACCGGCACCACGTTCGGCATATTTTTCAAAATGTCGGAGAGAGATGCCAATGAACCGACGGCATTTCGGATTGGGTGCGACTGCTGCCGTTTTGCTCGCCCAGCAGTTGCGGCAGGCCCTTGCGCAGGACGCCGGCCGGCCGGCTTCCAGCGTGGACAGGGATTCGGCGTGGCGAATGCGAGACGCCGCTACAGCCTTTCTCGAATCACTCGACGCAGCGGCGCGCAAGGCGGTGTCTTTCCCGCTCGAAGCCGATCAAAGGACATCATGGAGCAACCTGCCGGTCGCTCTTGTTCCGCGCGTCGGCGTGAATGTGGGGGCAATCGGCCTGCAAAGCAGGCGCCGACTCCACGATTTGCTCCGCGCCTCTACAAGCAGCCAAGGCTACCACAAGATTGCGGAGATCATGCGCCACGACGATCTTCTACGGACCGAGGAGCTGGAATATCTGCAGCACAATCCTCCAAGGCCGAGAGCTGGGCGCAACGCCATCGAGAGCATGGGATCGGCAAACTATTGGGTTGCGATGTTCGGTGAGCCCGTGCGCGGCAAGCCCTGGGCCTGGTTGCTTACAGGACATCATCTCGGCGCCACCTTTACCTGTGCCGGCGGCCGAGTGGCGGCCGCTCCCTTGTTTTTGGGCGCTCAGCCACTGGAGGATCTGACGGGCCCATATGCCGGTTTTACGGTATTGAGCCATGAAGGATTGCGTGGCCTTGATCTCGTCAGCTCGCTCCATCCGGAACAGGCCAGGGTCGCAGTCCTGTCCACCGAACCGGGCTTTTCCGATGTGCTGACAGGCGTGGGGCGACGCGACAGCCTGAGCCGATTTGAGGGCCTTCCTGCCGGCGACCTCGATCCGCCACAACAGCGATTATTGCACGCCTTGGTCGACGAGTACGTCCGCAACGCGGACTTTGACGCCGCCGAAAGGCACCTTGATGCTATTCAACGGGCCGGCCTCGACCAGTTGCACTTTTCATGGCGCGGCCCGACAAATGATATACGCAGCCCCTTTTACTATCGAATTCATGGACCTCGCTTGATCATCGAATTCGCCGTTCAGGAGCCCAATCACATCCACACCATCATGCGAGATCCGCAGAACGACTACGGAATGGACTGGCTTGGGCTGCACTATGAGGAGCATGCGTGGAGCGCAAGATGATGACCGAGCTGGCCAGCTCCTGGTCGTCCGCAGGAGCGCCTCCGGATCACTCAGTCGCGCCTGAATACGACGGAAGCAAACCAGCCGGTCGCAAGCGCCATCATGGCGGTAGCGAGCCCGTACAGCACGCCGTGATCGCGGGCAGCAGCGGTGACCACCTGCTCGAAACCTGACTTGTACACTTCGAACGGGGCCGGAGCGCGCGCGATCTGGGCACCGTCGGCGAACAGGCGCACGTCCACCTCATAGTCCCCGATCTGGACCTCTGCCGGCAGCGGAATGGTGGCGCGGAAGAGTGCCGGGGCAAGAAACGTGACCCCGTTCGATACTTCGCGATAGAGCCCGCGGCTGCTCTTGATCCTGATCAATGCAAGCCGAAACGGATCATCACTGCCGGCAGCGGCGATGTTGACGCTCGCGGTTTGCGGCATGGGGATATTGTCCAGGCCGAGCTGCAGCCGCCGCAGTGTCTCGCTGCTCGCGATTGCATCGAGCGGCCTGTTCGACAGCACCGCGAGGTAGGAGGGCGCCTCCTCGAATACGCGCGAATCCGCATTGACCCAGATGCCGAGCATTCTTTCCTTGCGAAAGGTCACGGTGTTCTGCCGTGGTCCGCTGACGGTGACGACGATGTCATAGCCGCTGCGCGGTGGCCGCGATGCGCCCTCCTGCTCCACGCCCCCGAACAGCACGATCTCTTCCCCGACGAAGCTCGAGGTCACCATGACCCGGTGATCGGAGAGCGAGACCACGAGTCGCTCACCGGCTGCGGACGCGGGCCAGGCAAGCGCACCCAGCATCAGCACGAAGGCGGGCGCGCACAGCGTCTTCATGTGTCGGTGTCCGCGGGCCTGATCGAATAGAGGCTGTCCGGCGTCAAAACGAGGTTGAGCGCAAAGCGAATTCCGACCGCCAGCACCAGGATTCCGAGCAGAAGGCGCAGACGCTCGCCGCGCATCTTCTGCCCCGCGCGGGCTCCGAACTGCGCGCCAACGACGCCGCCGACCATGAGAATAAGCGCCAGCAGCGCATCGACAAGGTGATTGGTAGCGGCGTGCATCACGGTCGCCGATGCCATGGTGACAAGCGTGAGCACCATCGAGGTCCCGATCACCGTCGCGGTCGGCACCCGCAGCAGGTAGATGAGCATCGGCACCAGCAGAAATCCCCCGCCAATCCCCATGATCGCGCCGACAAATCCGATGATGAACCCAATCCCCCAAACTGGAATGGCAGAGACGTAAATGCGGGAGCGTTTGAAGCGCAGCTTGAACGGCAGACCATGAATCCACATGTGACTGCCGGGACGGCGGAGCTCGACCGGCTTGCCCTGCCGGGCGCGAATGATCGCGCGGACGCCTTCCGCCACCATCAGCGCGCCGACAATGCTGAGCAGAAGCACGTAGGAGAGCCCGATGGTGATGTCGAGCTGTCCGATCTCCCGCAAGAAGGTGAACAGCCAGACGCCAGAGGCGGTGCCGATGATTCCGCCGGCGAGCAGCATGAAGCAGAGCGCGATATCGATGGCGCGCCGCCGCCAGTAGCTGATGGCGCCCGACATCGACGACGCTGCGATGTGGCCGGTGACGCTTGCGACTGCGACTGCGGGTGATATGCCGAGGAAGATCAACAGGGGCGTCATGAGAAATCCGCCGCCTATACCGAACATGCCGGAGATAAATCCGACGGCGAGCCCCATCGCCAGAATGACCAGGACGTTGACCGGCAGGTCAGCGATGGGAAGGTAGATCTCCACTTGCGATCCTCTTCAACGCTCAAGTCGTCGGCCGAGCCACTCAACGGGTATACCCGAGGTCACCTTCGCCGGCCGCCGCGTACAAACCCTGAAAAAATGTCGCGGCCGGCTAAGCGTCCCGGTTCCGACACTAGCGGAGCCGAATTGCGCTTGAACTGCGAACGGGCATCGAGGCCCGGCAAAACGCCGGGATTATGCAGGCAGGTGAGATCGTTCCAGCGGTGTCAGACCTACTGCACGCGGCTTTTATTGATCATGGCGTGGGGTGGCAAGATCGAGCTTGGGCGTGATGACCACCTGCGGCTTTTGCTTGACCGGGACGCTGACGGACGACACCGCCTGATCCTAGCCGCCCGGAGGCGTCTTGACGTTGACCGCTGCCTCGGGCTGTCGCTGCGGAGTCCAGGCCTGCACCGCCGCCGTGGCGATGGTCAGTGAGTTGCGGTCGAGCTGCGCTCCGAGCTCATCCCGCTTGCGCGCGGATTCCGCATCGCCGTCCTTAGCCGCAAGCGCAAACCACTTGTAGGCCTCCGTCAGGTTCTGTTCCACCCCGATGCCGCGCGCATAGAGAACGGCAAGGTTGTATTGACTGTCGGCAACGCCGTAATCCGCAGCCTTGCGAAACCATCTGGCGGCGGTGGCATAGTCGGGCTTGCCATCGATCCCTTCAGCATAGAGCACGGCAAGATTGTGCAGCGCCTTGGCATGGCCGGCTTCACCGGCAGCGACGTAGTATTGTCGCGCGGTGTCGAGGTTCTTCTTCACCCCGAGCCCTTTCTCGTACAGGCCGCCAAGACGGAACTGCGCCGGAATGAGACCTTGCTTGGCGGCGCGCTCGAACCATTGGGCTGCCTCCGTGAGGTTTTGTGGGAGGCCGTGGCCTTCGGCAAGTCGCTTCGCAATCTCGTACTGTGCGGCGGCCTCCCCTCTTCCCGCCGCGGCGCGCAAGCTGCCGCTCAGTGTCGCCGGAAGCTTGTCGGTGCCCGACGGCGAAAGCGTGGACGTTTGCGCCGGCACCTGCGCAGGCGATGAGGCCGGTGGGGCGGGGTGCGTGTGTGCAGCAAGGGCGGGAGGCTTCGGCGGAGCCGGGGCCACAGCGCCTGCATCCGGAGTAATCGAGCCCGTCACCTCGCGTTCCCCGGGATTGTCATCCCCGCTCGCCGGTGACGGAGTGCTCGTGGTCTGGCGCGCGCTGTCGCGTGCGGTCACTGCGCCGGGAGGCACCGGCAGCGTGCCGCTGCCGAAGGGCAACACCATCGACTGGCGCGACCTGGTCGGTTCGGGCGACGCCGGCGGCGCCGGGGCAGGTTCGCGAGCCGAAGGCGTTCCTTCTTTCGCGCCGGTCGCGTTCGGATTGGCAAGGTCCACGGGATGTTCGGGCGCCACTGCACCAGCAGGGTGGTGCACTTCGGGCGCCGGCGCCTGGACCTCCTGCGGAGAGCTCAAAAAGTTCCTCGCGATTTGCAATCCGCCAATGACAATCACGATTGCCGAGCCGGCAATAATCAGTGCACGCGTCCTGCTGCCGCGGCCGGCAGGCTTGCCGACGAAAAAGCCATTCTCGCGCGGCCCGGACGCCGCCGTCTTGGCAGGAGGCTCGCGGCTGGCCGCCTGCGCGGCGCGGCGCGCGGCAGCGATGAAGTTGGACTTGCCACCAGGATCAGAAGCAATCGCTGTCGTTGCTCCGATGAGGATCGCTTCCGAGGCGGCAATGCGATCGGCGGGGGAGCCCGGAGGGCCCCGGCGGGAGCCGCCGGAGCCTGGCTCCAATGGGTGATCGGGAGGAAAGGTCGGATCGATAGTGCGGCGCTCGGCATCCGATGGCTCGTCGAGCCTCGAAGGCTCGGTCAGAGCAGATTGGACGTGTTGCGAGGCGTGATCGAGCCGTGGTCGGGGCGCCTCGTGGCTTGCGGTTGCATTGACCAGATTGCCTGCGGCCTTGCTGACGCCAGTCCCGGCAACTGCGCCGGTGGTTGTCGATCTCGGGGACGCGGCCGATCTCAACATTGCAGCACCGATCGAGCTGGCCACGGTGCCGTCGTCAGAGCTTTCACCATGCCGCGCGAGCTGGCTTCGCATGTCGGTTTCGATCATGGCCAGCCGATCGACGAGGTGCCCAAGCGTGCCGTGCACGACTTCCAGCGACTCCTGGGTCTGTCTGCCCGCCAGCCTGAGGTCGGCAACGTCGCGCGAAAGGTCGTTCATCTCGGGAGGCAGTGATTCCGCGCGCGCCGGCGGCACCCGCTGTTGCTCAAGGTAGATCAGGAGTTCCGCAAGCGCGCGCTCGATGCCTTCGAGATGGTTGAGCCTTGCGTCCGATGCATCGAGTTTCTCGACCAGCTTGGCCATCCGGTCCTCAAGATGGCCCAGCGCGGCGTGATCGGCGCCCGTGAGTTGCACCCGCTCGATCTTGTCGGCCAGTCCCTTGATGACCGTTTCCAGCTCGCGCGGCACATCCTGACCGACTTGATTGCGCGCAGCGAGCGCGTCGGCGAGCGCGGCAATGCGCTCCTCGAGCGCATTGAGAACATTATCGCTGCCGGTCCCGGAAGCGGCCCGGTCGACCTTGCCGGCCAGCGTCCGGACCTCATCGGACAAGCTTGCGAGGGCGTCGTTCGAAGCAATGTTGGAGACGATGCCGCGCACGCCGGTGACCGCCTCTTCCAGTTGCCGCAGCGCCGCCGGATCCTGGCTGTGGTTCGCGAGGCCATCGATTTTCTGCGAGAGCTGCTGCAATTCGTGATCGACCCCGGCAAGATTTTCGGCCGGGGCAAGACCACGCAAGGCATCGCGCACTTCGGCAAGGCCGCGCTCGACGCTTGCGAGCGCCGCTTCGTCTGCTCCTGCATTGCGGCTGCGGTCGATGCGCTCGGCGAGGTTACGCATTTCATGCTCGATCGCCTCAACCGATTTTCGCGGCAAGGCGTCCTGCAGCATGACGCCGATCTGTGCAAGATCGTCGCGCAAGCTATCGATCGCTCTGTCGACGCCGCAGGGCTTGAGCGTCTCGATATGGGCGTTGATCTCGCGAAGCTGTTGTTCGAGCCCGGACAGCTCCTGGGTGGGCGCACGCGGCAGCCCCCGGGAGGCGGCCGTGGGGCGCGCCGACGTCCCCTCTGAGCCGGCGGCATAGCTGTCAAGAACGCGCTGACGGTCGGCGATTTCGATCAGCGCCTGATCGAGGGGAGTGCGAGATTCGGCAGTGGTGATAGGATACGTCCGTTCGCGGCTGAGATCTGCAACTGCGCAGCTTACCGCATTGACGCGCTGCTCGATGTCGGTCCGAGTTGAGCGTCCCTCGGTGATCAATTGATCGAGCCTGCTGTCGAGCTTTGAGATGACCTCAATCAGCTGTTGTGATGTCTCGGCGTTGCGAGGATCAGGACGCGCCGCCTGAGTGGCGCTTGCCGCCACTTTGCCGAGCTGCCCGGTCAACTCGTCAAAGCGTCGATTGAGCCGCGCAAATTCCGCGCTACGAGGATCGGGGCTCGGCGCTTGCGTCGCAGCCACTGCCGCCACCTTGCCAAGCTGCCCAGTCAGAACGTCAAGGCGCCGGTTGAGCTCGTCAAATGCCAGCTGATTTGCCGAGCGATCTTCAGCATCATGGGGCTCCTGCTCGGGAGCCTCGTGTTCATCGGTCGGACGAGAGGGATAGGGGTGATAGCGCTCAAAGGAATTGTCGCGACGCCTGGCGTGCGGCAAGTCGGAGCGATCCTCGTATTCGAGGCGATCGTCATATTCGACATGCCTGACGCGCAGACCAGACGGCTGCTCGGGTTGCGGATGCGCCACATCATGGCGGAGGTACCCGCCCGCGGCGCCGTCATGATCATGGGCAAGGACAGTCCGGTCCGGCGGCTCAGGCTCAAGTGAGGGCTCGCGACGCCCGGCGGCTCGTAAACCAGGGTCGTCATCCTCGGCCTGCCAGTTCCGCAATGGATGGGTCTCATCCGAAAAAGCAGCGGGATCGTAACGAGGATGATCGCGCCCGGCTTGCGGCCCGGCTTCGACCTCATCGGTGTCCGCCGATTCCAGGATGATGCTGTCGAGCCATTCGCCAATTGACATGCCGGCACGGCGCGCAGCTTCACGCGCCGTCTGGCGCGCTTCGCGCCCGACCCCGCTCACCTGCCAAGGCATACTGGATTTCATGCCTGCATCCGACAATGGAGGCCAAAAGCGGAGCCCGATGGCTCCGGCGGGACCGGAGGGTAAACAGACAGTGGAAGGAGAAGCCCCTGTTCCTCGTCGGCCAGTTTTTCCCCTCGGAGTAAACAGACGGTTAACTCGGGTAATGTCGGTACAGTGGTATTTACAACAGGCGGCTGGTGTGGCCGATTGATCACGTGCAATTCGCGTTACGGCGGCTATGGCCGCATCGCTGCAGCCTTACCGCGCGGTCGGCAGTCCTGTCGCTTGTGATGGCAAGCACGCAGACAATGGCCGAACATCGCTAGGATCTGGCGCGTCCACCAGCCCTCGCGTCCCGCGCGGGCGGGCAGTAAACTGCGGCCCGCTGGACAATCATGAGCACGCTCAATCTTCCTTCTCCTGGCTGGATGACCGAGGACGTCGTGCTGCTCGAGGAGCAGGCGCGACGCTTCATCACGGCCGAATATGTGCCGCAGCTCGAGGCCTGGAGCGAGAAAGGAATGTATGACCGCGAGGTGTGGACCAGGGCGGGCGCCGCCGGACTGCTTTGCCCCGCGATCCCCGAGCAATACGGCGGCGCCGGCGGCACCTTTGCGCATGAGGCGGTGATCATTCGCGAGCTCAGCCTGGCGGGCTTCGATGCCTTCGGGGCGCCGCTGCATTCAGGGATCGTCGCACCCTACATTCTGCATTATGGAACGCAAGAGCAGAAGCGGCGCTGGCTGCCTGGGCTGGTGAGCGGCGAGCTTGTGGGCGCAGTTGCCATGAGCGAACCCGGCACCGGGTCCGACCTGCAGGGCGTACGCACGACGGCGAACAAGTCCGGCAATGGCTACGTGCTCAACGGATCGAAGACCTTCATCACCAACGGCCAGCATGCCAATCTGATCGTCGTGGTCGCCAGGACTGACGCGAGCGCGGGGTCGAAGGGCATCTCGCTGATGATGGTCGAGACCGAAAATGCGCCCGGTTTTCGCCGCGGCCGCAAGCTCAGGAAGCTTGGCCTGGATGCCGCCGATACGTCGGAATTGTTCTTCGACGACGTGAAGCTGCCGCCCGAGAACCTGCTGGGAAGCGAAGAAGGCCAGGGGTTCGCACAGCTGATGAATGACCTTCCGCGCGAACGGCTCATTGTCGCGGTGCATGCGCAGGCGATGATCGAGCGGGCGCTGGCGTTGACAATCGACTACGTCAAGCAGCGCCGCGCCTTCGGCAAGGCAATCATCGACTTTCAGAACAGCCAGTTTATCCTGGCCGAATGCAAATCCGAGGCTACGATTGCGCGGGTCTTTCACGACCATTGCATCGAGCGCTATCTCGCCGGCACCCTCGACACCGTGACCGCCTCGATGGCCAAATACTGGATCACCGATTTGCAGGGAAAAATCATCGATCGCTGTCTGCAGCTGTTCGGAGGATACGGCTACATGGAGGAGTTTCCGATCTCTCGTATGTACCGGGATGCGCGGGTGATGCGGATTTATGCCGGTACCAATGAGATCATGAAGCTTCTGATTGCACGCAGCCTGTGATCCGGCGTGCCGGTACCTTCCGGCAGCTCAGAATGAAACCCTTCCCACGATTTCGCGCGCATTTTGCCGGGGGTCCGCTTGCCGGCATTGGCTTGATGCTGGCGGGAATCTCCCTTTTCTCCTTCAATGATGCTCTGGGAAAGTGGTTGCTCGGCACCTATTCGGTGGGAGAGCTGTTGCTTATCCGCAGCGCCGCGGCGCTGATCCTGATCGCCCCGTTCGCCTGGCGAGCGGGGACGGCCGCTTTTGCGAACGCGCCGATGCCGGGACTGCAGATCGTTCGCGTCGCGCTGTCGACCCTTGAAGTGGCGATGTTCTTCTGGGCCGTCTCCTACCTCCCGCTCGCCGACACGGTGACGTTCTATCTGGCGGGCCCAATCTATGTGACGGCGCTATCGGTCATGCTGCTGCGCGAACCGGTCGGCTGGCGGCGGTGGAGCGCCGTGCTCGTCGGATTTGCCGGCGTGCTGCTGGCACTGCGCCCGTCTGCGGCGAGCTTGACGCTTCCGGCACTGATCGCGCTTGCCGGCAGCATGTTCTTTGCGGTGTCGATGATCACGACGCGGATGCTGCGCAAGACATCAAACACCGTGCTGGTGGCGGGACAGATCGCAGCGACCCTGCTGTTCGGGATCGTGGCAACACCATTTGCGTGGATGAAGCCCTCGACGCTCGACTTCGCGCTGATGTCGCTGTTCGGCGTGGTATCGATCTTGGCGCTCGCCTGCGTCAACCTATCGCTCAAGCTGGCGGCGGCGAGCGTCGTCGCGCCCTATCAATATACTTTTATGTCTGGGCCATTGTGCTGGGCTATGTGGTGTTCGGCGATGTGCCCGACCCATTCACGCTGCTCGGCGGGGCGGTTATCATCAGCGCGGGACTTTACATCTTCTGGCGCGAGCAGATGCACTCTCGCGCAGCCGCGCTCCTCGCTCACGTGCAATGAGGAAAGCATGCCGAAGATCGACCTCGCGAGGGTTCCTGTGCAGCAACTCGGATCCTATCCGAAGCAATTGCGGCGGCGATCGCCGGGCGCCAGAAGCAGCGGCTCGGCGACGCGGTCGGGCTCACTCAGTTCGGTGTCAACATCACGCGCATCAAGCCGGGCTCGGGGTCGGCATTGCGGCACTGGCACGAGCAGGAGGACGAGTTCATCTACATGCTGGAAGGTGAGCTGGTACTGCAGGAGGACGAGGGGGAAACGGTTCTCAAGCCCGGAGATGCCGCGGGGTTCAAGGCCGGAAGCGGCATCGGCCACTGCCTGATCAACCGCGGTACCGTCGATGCGATCTATCTGGAGGTCGGCACCCGCGCCACGAACGAGCGCGTGCACTTCAGCGACGTTGACCTGATCATGGAGCGGGACCGCGCTGGCCGACGGTATCTGAACAGATCAGGAGCGCCGGTGGACGACTGACGAAATACTCAAGGGACCCACAACGCGCCGCCGGGCTCTCCCATACCAGGTGGCCCGATTGCTCTCGCGCGCGCTCGCCGTGTATGGTCGCGGCCCTTTTGCCGGAAGCACCGAATGGCTCGCGACCAGACCGACATGACGCCCATCGAAACGCGCGAGGAGCTCGTTGCGTGGTTTGAGGCAGGCAGCAAGCCGAGGTCCCAGTTTCGCATCGGCACCGAGCATGAAAAATTCGTGTTCACGCTGGAGGATCACCGGCCGGTTCCCTATGCCGGGCCGCGCGGCATCCGCGCGCTGCTGCAAGGCATGCAGCATCTGCTGGGCTGGGAGCCGATCATCGAGAAGGGCAATATCATCGGTTTGTTCGACGTCACCGGGGGTGGCGCGATCTCGCTTGAGCCCGGCGGTCAGTTCGAGCTCTCAGGAGCGCCGCTCGAGACCGTGCATCAGACCTGCTCGGAGCTGATGGCGCATCTTGCGCAAGTGAAGGAGATAGCCGGTCCGCTCGGCATCGGCTTTCTCGGCCTCGGCATGACGCCGACCTGGAGCCTCGCCGAAATTCCGCAGATGCCAAAGGGCCGCTACCGGATCATGACGCAGTACATGCCCAAGGTCGGAAACCATGGCCTCGATATGATGTACCGCACCTGTACGGTACAGACCAATCTCGATTACCGCGACGAGGCGGACATGGTGAAGAAGCTGCGGGTCGCGCTCGCCCTGCAGCCGGTGGCCACCGCCATGTTCGCCAACTCGCCCTTCACCGAAGGCAGGCCCAACGGTTTTCTGTCGTTCCGCTCGGAAATCTGGCGCGATACCGATCCCGACCGCTCCGGCATGCTGCCGTGGGCCTTCGAGCCCGGGATGGGCTTTGAGCGGTATGTCGATTATGCGCTCGATGTACCGATGTATTTCCTCAAGCGCGGCGAGAATTACATCGATGTCGCCGGCCAGTCGTTCCGCGACCTGATGCAGGGGCGCCTGCCCGGGATGCCGGGTGAGCATGCGACCATTTCCGATTGGGCCAATCACGTCTCAACCATATTTCCCGAGGTCCGTCTCAAGCGTTATCTCGAAATGCGCGGGGCGGACGGCGGACCATGGCGGCGGCTGCCGGCGCTGCCGGCCTATTGGGCCGGGATTCTTTATGATGATGATGCGCTTGATGCCGCCTGGGACCTGGTCAGACCCTGGAGCGCGCAGGAGCGCCAGCAGTTGCGCGACGCGGTACCGAAGCTCGGTTTTGCCGCGGTGATCGCCGGTCGCGATGTGCTCGACCTCGCTAAGGCAACGATGGCGCTGGCGGAGCAAGGGCTCAGACGCCGCCGCCGGCTCGATCGCGCCGGCAGCGACGAGACCTGCTACCTCCAGCCGATTCAGGAATATATCTCGCGCGGCGTCACGCCGGCCGAGGAGCTGCTCGCAAAATTCGATTCCGAGTGGAATCGCAGCGTGGCGCCTGTCTTCAACGAGTACGCGTATTGAATGGGCAGGGGTTGGCGCGATCTTCTCGCCGGTGCGCGGTACTCGCCTCTCCCAGCCTTCTTCTCTAACATGCATCGGATGCGGGATGCGGCAGGCGGGAGGTCGCGTGTGCGGCGGTGCCAGTTATGTTCCGGCTTGCTGATATGTTCCGGCTTGCTGATTGCACTCATCCTGCCGGGACTGCCGGCGCGGGCGCAAGTCGGCTTCGATCGCCCGGGAGGCGATTACATGGGCTTTCCCCTGCGCTCGGCCGACCCCGCGCTATGCGCCGCGCGTTGCGAGCACGATGTGCGCTGCCGCGCCTGGGGCTTTTCCTATCCCGTCACTGAAAGCGCCAGCGCGGTGTGCTGGCTGAAGTCGAGAGTGCCTCCGCGGGTCGCGGCAGCGTGCTGCGCCTCGGGAGTGCGCGGCACCGGAGTCATCGAACCGCGCACGGGAGCGTTCGAGTTTGGTTTCGACCGGGCGGGAGGAGATTACAGGCAATTCGATACGGCGAGCGAAACCAACGGGAAGAGCTGCAAGCTCGCCTGCGAGGCCGAACCGGGATGCCGCGCCTGGACCTACGTGCGGCCCGGTTATGTTCACACTTCGGCCGTCTGCTACTTGAAGAACCGCGTTACCCGCCCGGTCCGCAAGCCGTGTTGCATCTCCGGAGTGATCAGATAGGCGCCCCGTGTCAACCTGTGCCGCCGACCGTGATGCGCTCCATGCGTAACGTCGGCTGGCCGACGCCGACCGGCACCCCCTGCCCGTTCTTGCCGCAGGTTCCGATCCCGGGATCGAGCACGAGATCATTGCCGATCATGCTGATCCGATTGAGATCGGTCGGTCCGTTGCCGATCAGCATGGCGCCCTTGAGCGGCGCCCGCAGCTTTCCGTCCTCTATCCTATAGGCTTCGGTCACGTTGAAGACGTACTTGCCGGACGTGATATCGACCTGTCCGCCGCCGAAATTCACGGCAAATATGCCATTCTTGACCGACGCGATGATCTCGCCGGGAGCGTGATCACCTGCCAGCATGTAAGTGTTGGTCATGCGCGGCATGGGGGAATACGCATAACTTTGGCGCCGGCCATTGCCGGTCGGCGTCATTCCCATCAGACGAGCGTTCTGGCGATCCTGCATATAACCTACCAGGATGCCGTCCTCGATCAGCACGGTGCGATTGGTCGGCGTACCCTCATCGTCGAAGGAGAGCGAGCCGCGCCTTCTGGCAATCGTGCCATCGTCAACTACGGTCACCCCCTTGGCGGCAACCTGCCGGCCCAGCAAGCCGGCGAAGGCTGAAGTCTTCTTGCGGTTGAAGTCTCCTTCCAGCCCGTGGCCGACAGCTTCATGGAGCATGACCCCCGGCCAGCCGGGCGCCAGCACCACATCCATCTCGCCGGCAGGCGCCGGCACCGCCTCAAGATTGGTCAGCGCCTGGCGCACCGCGTCATCGGCCGCCTCCTGCCAGGCGTTGACGGCCAGAAAGCTCGCAAACCCTTCCCGGCCGCCATAGCCATGACTGCCGGACTCCTGGCGTTCGCCCTCGCCCACGACGACAGATACGTTGACCCGCACCAGCGGACGGATGTCACGGAAGCTCTCACCGTCGACGCGCAGGATCTCGATCAACTGCCAGCTCGCACCGAAAGATATGGAGACCTGGCGCACGCGCGGATCCTTCGCCCGCGCATAGGTGTCGATGGCTTCCAGAAGCTTGATCTTGGTCTCGAAGGACGGCTCCGCAAGCGGATTATCGTCGCCATAAAGGCGCGTATTGGTGTGCGGCGGCGGCGCGGCATAGTGTCCCGAGTATCCGCCCTTAACTGCCCGCACGGCGTCCGCGGCCCGCGCAAGCGCGGCTTCCGACAACTCCGATGAATGGGCGTAGCCTACCGCGTCGTCCTTGACTGCACGCAGGCCAAAGCCCTGGTCCGTGTTGTAGGTTGCCTGCTTGAGCCGGCCGTTATCGAAGACCAGCGCCTCCGACTGGGAATATTCCAGATAGAGCTCACCGTCGTCGGCACCTTCCAGGCCGTGCGCGAGTTGGCGGCGCGCGTTGCCCCGATCAAGCCCGGCGCGTTCGAAGAGCGACGTGGTGGGTGAGCCCATCATGAAATCCGAATGCGAACCTGCGTGCCCGGAACATAGTCGTCCGCGCCTTCGGTTGCGAGAGGCTTTGGGGCGGGGTGGGCATTCCCACTGAAGCGAGGCAGCAGCGCCTTTTCGCGTGTCTGCGACACACCATGCCTTATCCGAAGGTGACGGGCCGTGGAGGGGCAGCGCCAGCGTCGCCCTCCTAGGAACGCTCTCAGGAAGGATGTTCCTGGCTCACGTCAGCTGCGCTGCACCGCGGAGCGCCTTCACGACAATTTGTCGAAACCTTCGCCGAACCCCTTGAGGCTCATTGGAAAGCCGATGCCCTCTTCGGGGGTCTGGAAAATGATGAAAGTCGCGGTCTGGCCCGTGCGCAACTGCTTGAGCAGGTTGTCGTCCATCACCACCTCGGCGACGCACCCGTTTGGCAAGCAGCGGACGAAGCCGGCACGGCCAACATCGACCTGGTCGATCTTGAGCCCCAGACCGGAGGGCAGCAGCACGCCGACCGGCGCGACAACCCGCATCAACCGCGATTTGTGGTCGGCGGTTTTGAGAACAATGACGGTAAGCCCCACATTGGCGCGGTCTTCCGCGGTGACACTCTGGATCAGGGCGCACTGCTCGGCTTGAGCGCCGGGCGGTGTGTCGCAACGCACTTGCCAGTCACTATGGACAGATTTGACTGCCCCCTGCGCCGCCGCCTGATTGGCGCAGACACCCAAAGCCGCGAGCATGATGGCGACAGCCAGCAAGAGCGGCCCTGCCGCGCGCGCGGACATTCCTCGAGCGAATGAAAGCATCCCCGTTCCCCCAACCGTCCCAAGCCGCGCAGCAACCCGGCTCGGCCTTACACCGGTCGGCCGACGGACCGGCTTGCGCACCATGGTGCAATCGACGTGTCAAGGATTCCTAAAGCAGCGCATTATGGCCGAAAGAGGGTGTCAAAAGCGCCTTTCCGGCGCGATCCATCGGCATATCCCGGTCCCCGCCGAGCCTCATGGAAGCATTGCGACTGGCCTGGAATTGTGGTTTGAGAAGCGTGGGATTCTTCCGGCGGTCAGGCCCCGCGAATGCGGAAGCGGGTCTCCAGCGGACCCTGAGATCGGCCGGTGCGACGCCTCCCCGCTCCGGGTCTTGGAGCGCCACGCTATCGGCGCGCGGAGCGCCGTCATTCGAAGGAGCAATACGCAAGATGCCCGTGCGCAAGCGTTCGGCTGCGTTGGCGATCATGGTCTGCGCGCTCTTGGCTCTGGTCGGTGCGGGTGCGGCAATGGCCGGGCTCGGCCAGCCTTCGCCCTGGCAGTTCGGCCTGCAGCAGTCGGCCACCCCGGTGATGGACAACATCGTCTGGTTCCATGATTTCCTGCTCTATATCATCACTGCAATCGCAGGCTTCGTGCTGCTGCTGCTGCTCATCGTGATCGTGCGCTTCAACGCGCGCAGTCATCCGACACCCTCGCGAACGACCCACAACACGCTGCTCGAAGTCGCCTG
>Ga0306918_10000031_pt1 | contig 45523 bp, 46 predicted proteins | sample tim00Cox0000000H_FD_203315 | JGI IMG/M metagenome (GOLD analysis project Ga0306918, IMG submission 203315) | Lab enrichment of tropical soil microbial communities from Luquillo Experimental Forest, Puerto Rico - timezero.00C.oxic.00.000.00H (v2)... | ecosystem: Environmental > Terrestrial >... | reverse complement strand
CGTTGGGCTACCAAGCGCGGCCAGCCTCGCCCGAGGAGGTTACGACCTATCTGGCAGAGGCGCAGCAGCGCTGGTCGCGTCTGATCGCGACGGCCCGGATCTCGATCGATTGACGGTTCGATCGATTGGCCCTCACGCCGCATAGGCGGTGGGGACGAAAGGCTCCTTGTCCCATCCGCCGACCGGATCGTAACCCCAGACCCAATCGGAGTTGCCGTGCACGCTGCCGGTGCCGGTCGCGATCGATGTCTTCTGCGCCGCGCTGTCGCGCATGTGCTTGAAGCGCGCATTGGACAAGGAGAGCCGCTGCACCCCGTGCACGCGCGGGATGCGGATGCGGCGAAAGCTGGCAAATGCCTCGACCGGATCGCGGCAAGCGTGGAGCCAGCGCGCGAGGATGTATGCGTCCTCGAAAGCCTGGCAGGCGCCTTGTCCAGCATTGGGCAGCATGGCGTGCGCCGCGTCGCCGATGAGCTCAATGCGGCCGCGGCCCCAATTCTGCGTCAGCGGCCGCGTGAACAGGCCCCATTTTGAGCACTCGGTCACGAGCCCCAAGAGCTGCTCGAGGCGCGGCTCGGGGTTGGGAAAGCTCAGCCGCATCTCGTCGGGATCGCCGCGGATCGACCAGCCTTCCTCGACCCATTTGTCCGTGTCCTCCTGGGTGACGATGTTCACGAGCTTCTTGCCGCGGATGTAATAGGCGAGGAGATGGCAACCCGGCCCGACCCATTGGATATGGCCGGTCGGCTCGAGCACCTCCTCCGGCGCATCGTCGCCGTCGAGCAGCGCGCGCCATACCATCTGACCGGTATAGGTCGGGCTGTCGTCGCCGTAGAGCGCGCGGCGGATGACCGAGCGCACGCCGTCGGCGCCGATAACGATCTCCGCCTCGACCCGAGCGCCGTTGGCGAAAGCGAGGATGGTGCGGTCGCTTCGCTCCTCGATTTCCGTTAGCCGGTGTGCCAAATGAATGGCGTTCCGATCGAGCCCGCTTGCGAATGCATCCAACAGGTCGGCGCGGTGAAAGGTGTAATAGGGGGCTCCGTACCGCGCCGCGGCCTTGTGCCGATCGTTGAATTCGAGGAACTCGCCGGTTTGCATGTTGCGCGTGTAGATTCCGGGCGACGCGGTCGCGACAGCGGCGACCTTGTCGCCCAGACCGATCGCTTGCAGCGCTTTAAAGGCTTGCGGACTTACGTTGACCGCGGCGCCGATCTCGCCCAGGGCCGCAGCGGCCTCGAAAACCTCCGGCTGCATCCCGAAGGTCCTTAGCGCATGCGCGGCGGCGAGCCCGGCGAGCCCGCCGCCGACAATCGCTATCGTCCGGCTTGATGACATTTGCTTCTCCGGACACGCCCGGGATCGATCCCAGGCACGAGCCTAGTGCCGCGAACCCGAAGTTCGCGCACATTATGCCGCAAGTGCGTTTGCGAACTTCGGGTTCAAAAGCGGCACTAGAATCATAGAGTTGCTAGTGTCCCTTTGATTCCGAAGTTCGCATTCGAGTCTGCCGCAACGACATGCGAACTTCGGAATTGGGACACTAGCAGAAGGCGACGCATCGCGCCGGCAGGCGACCAGTACCGGCAATGCGGCGATCTAACCGTGCCCGATATAGTCCATCCGCCCACCGTCCACCGTCAGCACCTGCGCCGTGATCCAACCCGACTCCGGTGCGGCCAGGAACCCCGCTGCGTTGGCGATGTCTTCGGGTTCGCCGATGCGGCCCATCATCGCGCGTGCGGCGAAGCGTTCCTGCGTGCCGGGCCAGTCCGCCGCGCCGCGGCCGCGCTGCGTCAGGTCGGTGCGCACGAAGCCCGGCGCGACGGCGTTCACGGTGATCCCGTGCTGGCCCAGCTCCAGGGCAAAGCGCCGCGTGAGAACTATCACCTCAGCCTTGGTTGCCGCGTAGAATGCATTGCCAGACAGGGCGGTGCCGATCCCTGCGATCGAGGCGATATTGACAATGCGCCCGTAGCGCTGCCTCTGCATGGTGCCCATGACTGCGCGCGTCGCATGGATCGCGCCGTCCACGTTTACGCGGTGCATCCGCGCGACCTGCTCCGGGTCGTAAGTGTCGAGCGTCCCCTGCCACGACATGCCGGCGTTGTTCACCAGAATTGTCACCGAGCCCAGCTCTGCTTCGGTGCGGGCGACCATTGCCTCGACCGCGGACGAGTCGGCGACGTCTGCCTTGACCGCGATAGCCCGTCCTCCCGAGGTCGCAATCTCGGCGACCAGCGCCTCGGCGGCTTCGGCTTGCACGGCATAGTTCACGCACACTGCGGCGCCTCGTTGCGCCAGGAGCCGCGCCGTGGCTCGTCCGATCCCGCGCGCGCCGCCCGTCACCACCGCCACTTGCTTGCGCCATTCCATCATGTTGCCTTTTCATGCGCCGGATCAGAATGCCGGGTAGTTATTCTATCGCGATACGGCGCGCGCAGGTGGAGGAACGGCGATGGAAATGCGGGTGTTCGGACGCACCGGGATGCAGCTCTCGGTGCTGGGCTTCGGCTGCGGCGCGGTCGGCGGGCTGATGGTGCGCGGCGATCCACGCGATCAGGAGCGCACTATCGCGCGGGCGATCGCGGCCGGCGTGAACTACTTCGACACCGCGGTGCAGTACGGCAACGGCGAATCGGAAAAGAATCTCGGCCGCGTCCTGCAGAGGCTCAAACCGGCCAACGCAGCGGTCGGCACCAAGGTGCGGCTGCCGAGCCGCGATTTCGGCCGCATTGCCGAGGCCGTGGCGAAGTCGCTCGAAGGCAGTCTCTCGCGACTGCGCCTCGATCGCGTCGACATCTTCCACCTGCACAATGCGATCACCGAGCGCGGCGGCGGGGAAGCGCTCGGCGTCCGACAGGTGCTCGACGATGTGGTGCCGGCGTTCGAGCGGCTGCGCCGGCAGGGCAAGACGCGTTTCCTTGGGCTCACCGCAATCGGCGACACGGCGGCGCTGCATCAGGTGATCGACGCGCGCGCGTTCGACAGCGCGCAGGTGGTCTACAATATGCTCAATCCGTCCGCAGCCGCCGCGCTGCCGGCGAATTATCCGGCGCAGGATTATGGGCGGCTGTTCGATCATACGCGGGCGGCCGGCGTGGGCGTCGTCGGCATCCGCGTGCTCGCCGGCGGCGCGCTGTCCGGATCGGCCGAACGGCATCCGATTGCCAGTCCGCCGCCCGAGCCGATCGGCTCCGCCATGAGTTACGACGCTGATGTCGCGCGCGCCGGCCGGCTGAAGCCGCTGGTCGAGGAGGGATTTGCTGCCAGCCTGACCGAAGTCGCCACGCGGTTCGCGCTCTCGCATCCGGCGATGGGCACCGTCCTGGTCGGCATGGCAACGCCGCAGCAGTTCGAGGATGCGCTCGCCGCGGTCGAGAAAGGCCCGCTTCCACAGGCCGCGCTCGAGCGGCTGTCAGTGCTGCAGCAGGAATTCGTTGGCGAGTCACGTTGATCGCCGGAATCGCCGCCCGCGAAAGCGGACCGCATTCCAAGCACTTGCAACGACTCTCGCGATGATCCCGAGCAGGCGGTGCACTTGCCAGACGTGATGAGAATTCGAATTACTGTCCCGCTTGGGCGCGCGCGTCGCCGGTGGTGACCTCGAAGACGAAGCGGAATCGCGGCAGGTCCTCGCCGGGATGGTCGTCCGCATAGGTCAATTGTGGAAGGCGGTAGTTGTTCGGCCGCGTCTCTTTGCCCTTGTAGATGGCGGGATAGAGATCGATGAAATGCCAGCCCGGCTCGCCGGTCGCCTGCATGAAAATTTCGACGTCACCCTGGCTGTTGAACGCGCAGGCATAGCCGCTCGTGGCGTTGTCGTAGACCACCGTATAGATGTTGGCGGTCTCGCTCCACCCCACGCCTTTGAGATGGATCCTGAAGGTTGTGCCTGCCGGCCCGCGCGCAACATCAAGGGGTAGCGCAGTCGGAGCAATCCAGTAGGTTCCTTGTTTCTTCGCCCCGTTAACCTCGACCCAAACGGTGTGAACGCCGCCGAGATCGTCCGGCACGTTGAAGCGGAACTCGGCGCGCCCTCCCGTGTCCGCGGTGCTTTCGGCGATGATGCGCGCCGTTTCCTCCCAGCCGGCGGCGGTCATGCGGTTGCCGATCACCGTGTTCCAATTGAGCCGGTAGGTCTTGCCGGGCTCGAAGCCGCTTCCCGCAACGACGATCGGCTCTGCGACGCCGGAAAAGGCCGGCGTGGCGACAAGGTCGCCCGGGGGCGGCAGCGAACGCACCTGCACCTGCTTCTGCTCTACCGGCGGCGGCGGCAGTACCGGAGCGCCCGGGGTGATGGTGAAGCCGAGCTTGAATTGCGGGCGGTCCGGCACCGGCGACTGCTGCGTATTGCGGTAAGGCGAACCAAAATCCGAGTGCAAAACTTCGATAACGTGCAGCCCGGTGTGGCCGGTGGCGGGAATGGTGAAGCGCGCCGTTCCGCCCGTTGTCACCGTTGAGATGAAGCCCGTGAACTTGTTGTCGTAGAGCAGGACCCAGCTTCCCTCCAATTCGCGCCAGCCGATGCCTTGCACTTCAATGGCGATCGGTGTGCCAATCGGCCCGCGGTCGGTGTCAAGCTTGACCGTCATGTCCAGATTGAACGCGGTCTGCATCAACAGACGCTTGCCTTGTTGCGCCACGATGTCATGCAGAAAACCGAAATCTTCGGGTGCGGGGAAACTGGCGGTGATGCGGCCGGCCTTGTCGCTTTTTACGATCCCGATTCGATAAGCAATCGGTATGTACTCGCGGCCATGATATTCGCTGATGGTGACCTTCCAGCGCCCTTTCACGGTACGCCAAACGAGCTCGATCTCCTGCTCGGCAGGGAAGCCATCGCCGGTGACCTCGAGTGGGGTGCCGACAGGGCCATGTTCCGGCTTGACGCTCAGCCGGCCGACGAACCCGCCTGAAGGCTCCGCCAGCACCGCTTCCGGGCCGAGCTCCGCGGCGCGCGGCGCTGCAAGCGCTTCGCTGCCGATTGCGGTTGCAAGTGCAAACAAGACAAGCGAAATCACTCGTCCGCCGCCGGCGCCAACGGTCATCCCATCCGCCTGCAATTTACGGCTTCTTGATCTCGACCTCGCCAGCGACAACCGTGAGCTGCGAGGTGTTGCGCTTAAACGGCTCCCAGGTCTGCGAGTTGCCCTCTAAGTCGGTGGCGACGACCTTGTAGACGAAGGTGCCACTCGGGTAGCTCGTCGGGATAATCCAGATCGCCGACCAGAAATGATCGGTGGCCGGGCCCTGTGCCGGCGGCGGATGCGGGCCATAGCGGGCATTCAGCTTCTGCCCATCGGACAGTTCAACGACCACGCTCTTGAGTCCCTTTTCATCGAGTGCCTGGCCGGCCTGATCGAGCACACGAATGCGCCAGACCACCTTTTCCAAGCGTTTGAACTGATTGTTGAGCACACAGAAAGGCCCGGGCGCGCCCTGTTGAGCGCCGCGCACCAAGTCGCCTTCGAAGAACAATTTTTTCGCGGCTTGAGCGTCCGCGGCCGTCGCCAATCCGAGACTTGCCGCCGACACGGCGACAGCGGACAGGATCGTGTTTCGCATGAAAGCCCCCATCTCCGCATCGCCATTGGGCGGTGATCATCATCGGCCGCACACGAAGATATTACGCCCCCGACACAGGATCAATCGAGAACGCCGCGCTTTTCAGGCGCGGCTACCTCGCGTACTCGTACGCCTGGTCGATCAGCCGCACCGCCCGCGCGCAGTCACGCACGCTGATCGGCGGGGGTGCGCGGCGCTGCCAGTGGTCGAGCGCGTCGCGAACTGCGGTGAAATACGGCGAGGTGATGCTGGCGCCGGCACCGGGAAGGATCTCGTCACCCTCGGCGGTGGCAAGCTTCACGATCCCGTCCTTCATCGTCAGAATGGCGTCGCGGCCGGCGATCTTCCACTCACCGTCGGTGCCGTCACGGGGGAAGCCGTTGCCGACCTCGACGGTACCGAGAATGCCGCTCTCCGAGCGGAGCATTACCGACGCGTAGTCCTCGACCGCGCGCTCATGCGCGCGGCGACTGAGTTGCGCGCCGGTGACTTCCGCCTCCTCGCCGGTCAGGTGCAGGAACATGTCCAGTCCGTGCGGCCCCAGGTTGCGCAGGCAGCCGCCACCGGCCTCGGCTCGATCGAGCATCCAGGCGCAATCCCAGGCTGGGTAGCGCGCCGGCCCGGGGCGATTGATCCGCACATAGATGTGCGACAGCGGGCCGAAGCGCCCCGCGGCGATGAGTTGGCGGGCGCGCGTTGCAAACGGCGAGTAACGCTGGGCAAGCGGGACAGCGATGAACGCCTTGAGTCGTGCCGCCTTGGCGGCGACCGCCTCCACCTCGGTCGCGTTGATCCCCATCGGCTTTTCCATCAGGAACGGATAGCCCTGATCGAGCAGGTCGTGGGCAATTGCGGCCATCTGCCGGTGCCGTCCGAGCGCCAGCACGAAGTCGGGGCGGGTCGATGCCAGCATCGTTCGGTAGTCGGTGAAGGTTGGTGGGCTCCCCACCTCGGCCGCTCGTTTCGCGACGAGACCGGCGTCCGAGTCTTGAATTGCGACCAGTTCGACGTCCGCCATAGCGACGAGGTGGCGGAGGTAAGCGGCGTCATTGAGCGCGTGCCAGTGACTTACCTCGATGGCGGCGACCCGCATCCTCATGGCGTCCTCTTCATGGATCCGCGGTCTCCTCGGCAGTGCGCGCGATATTGCGTCAATTTAGACGCCGATCGTTGGCAGTCGCGGCAGCTCGTTATGGCGTGCAACGTTTCCTCATCCGATCGGAGGATGCGTTCAACGAGCCGGGGACGCAGGAGAGCAACGCTCGTAACAGAGCATTCTCTCATTGATGCGTGACTTGGGCCCCGCTGTGCGGGGCCCATTTCGTGCTTGCCGCGGGATGCAGGCGGCGAAATTCTTTGGAGGCAAGCTACGCGGATCGATGTGTCCGATTTCGTCCGGCGCTACGCCGAGCGCCTTGCGGACAAACGCGCTGAGTGCAGCAATCTCAGCGCGGGGTCAGCCTGAATTACGAAGGCGCTAGCGTGAGCGTCCCGGTTAGCTTGGGCAGTGTGATCGATCTCCCGCACGCCTTCTGCACCGGAACTTCGTCCGGCAAATAGCCATCGGATTTGACGAGAAGGCTTTCTTGGACCACCCGTTCGTACTCTTCGAGCGGGCTTTTAATCCGGTAGAAGTGATCGCCGTCTCGATCCGGCATCGCGGCGATAATCTTGTAATCGCCGGGAGCCGCATGGCGAAGTGACATGTCCGAAGCCCAGGTCACCACTTGACCAACGTTGAATTGGTGCATTGCGCTTTCCCCCGATATCAACGACCCCGATAGCAACGACTCCGTGGCGCCTCCTCTTTAGTTGCCGTCCAAGCCTCGGCAGTGACTGAGACGAAAGGAAGGAGAAAAACGGATTATTTGTGGGCGTAGGGGGAAATCGCGCCGGCCCGGATACGCCTGGCAGCGCCCCTCTGCGGACGCAGCGCTAGTGCGGCGCTTCTGCCGCTGAAGGTAGGCCGCACTGGTTGTCTCGGTCCGAGGATGAGAAATCGCGAACCGATCGCGATGCGGCTTAGTCCATTCGCGATTGCCAGCCCGGGACCCCCCAGCGTACAAGCCGAATACGCCGATCCGCCTTCACCTCTGCGGTGCGGCTCGCTGGCAGCAGGTCTCGGCATGCTCCAGGAAAAAGCAGCGACCTCGGAGCCGGCGCTCGCCGGCTTGCGAGGAGAAGATGGCGCAGTCCGCGCCGATTATGTCGAGCGCGTCGCGCAAGCGATTGCGGCTGCCGATTCGACGGTGTTGCGCGAACTCGTCAGCGATCTGCATGAGTCCGATCTCGGTGACCTGATCGAGGTGCTCGATCCGGAATTGCGGCCGCGGCTGGTGGCCTTGATGGGCCACGATTTCGATTTCACGGCTCTCACCCAGGTCGATGACACCGTCCGCGAGGAAATTCTTGAGGAGCTCCCCGCCGAAGCGGTCGCCGAAGGCGTGCGCGAGATCGATTCCGACGATGCGGTCGCGATCCTCGAGGATCTGCCGAAGGACGAACAGCGGGAAATTCTGGAACAGCTTCCGCCGCACGAGCGGGTCGCGCTGGCGCGCAGTCTGCTCTACCCGGAAAACTCCGCCGGCCGCCGCATGCAGACGGAATTCATTGCGGTGGCGCCGGCGTGGACGGTCGGGCAGGCGATCGACTACATGCGCGAGACGCCGGACCTGCCGGATCGATTTTGGGAGCTTTATGTCGTCGATGCCGAACACAAGCTCAAAGGGACCGTCGCGCTCGATCGCGTGTTGCGCACCAAACGACCGGTGCCGATGGCCGATCTCCTCGACGAGGAGCTGCATCGGGTCCGGGTCACCGACGACCAAGAAGATGTGGCGCGCCTGTTCGAGCGCTACGATCTCGTTTCCGCTCCGGTCGTTGACGAGAGCGATCGTCTGGTCGGGGTGATCACTTTTGACGACATCGTCGACGTGATCGAGGAGGAGGCGGAAGAGGACATCAAGGCGCTCGGCGGCGTTCGACGGGAGGAGGAACTGTCGGACCCGGTCTGGGCCATCGCCCGCGGCCGGTTCAATTGGCTGCTCGTCAATCTGGCCACGGCGTTTCTCGCCTCCTCCGTGCTGGGCCTGTTCGAGGGGGAGCTGCAAAAGATGGTGGCGCTTGCCGTGTTGGCGCCGATCGTGGCGAGCCAGGGCGGCAATGCCGCCACGCAGACCATGACGGTGGCGGTGCGTGCCCTCGCCACGCGCGAACTGTCGACGGCCAATGCGGGCCGGATCATTTTTCGCGAAGTGCTGGTCGGCCTAGTCAATGGTCTCGCTTTTGCCGTGATCACCGGAGTTGCCGCGGCCGCCTGGTTCAAGGTCGCCGATCTCGGGCTGGTGATCGGCCTCGCCATGATCTGCAATCTCCTGGCGGCGGCGCTCGGTGGCATCCTGGTGCCGCTCGTGCTCTATCACTTCCGCGCCGATCCCGCGGTCTCCTCGGGCGTATTCGTGACCACTGTGACCGACGTCGTCGGGTTTTTCTCGTTCCTTGGCATCGCCACGCTCTGGTTCGGGTTGAAGTAGGGCGGACCCGTTCCCCGAGGCTGAGCAACCGCTGCGTGGAATAGCCGAGCAATAGGTCAATGACCGAGTAGGTCAAAAACCTATTCGTCCATTGGCCCGGAGCCACTTGTCCATTGGCTGCATAAAGCTTGGCGATTCACGGAGAATCACATAGGCCCGGCGGCGCCATGCTGCGGATCAGACTGAAGGCCGACGGCCGGGTGGTCGAAATACGTCCCGACGGAAGCGAGCGCGCTTTCGCCAACGGATTCGATTGGGCTGTGGCTCAAGCCGGGTTAAGCGCTGGGACGACGGCGGCTGCGAACGGGCGGCGCTTGGCTGCGGTTTATGTGCGCAGCGTGCGCGCCCGTACCAAGCTCACGCAGGCCGAATTTGCCGCGCGCATCGGCGTGCCGATCGAGACCGTCCGCAACTGGGAGCAGGGCAAGCGCTCGCCGCGCGGACCGGCGCGTGCTCTGCTTCGGCTCATCGATCAGGCCCCGGACGTTGCTTTCGCGGTGCTGGGCGACGGTGGCCGACGGTGGAGTCCGGAGGGCTCGCCCAGCCCTGCCGTTGCCGGCGGACAGACCGGCGCGTAGGGCTCGCTCGACCGCGCTGCTATGCCGTACTGCGCGCTGCGGGCGCCGGCGTGGCTATCCACGTCAGCGCGGTCATCACCGCAAGCGTGGCAAGATAAGCGATCAGCTGCAGTTCGGTCGGCCGGTCGGTATAGCCGATCAGCGTGTGCAGCAGCCGGCCGATGATGCTGTCTTGCGGGAGCCAGCTGGAGCTGTCCCAGAGCTGCCGGCCGAGCAGGTCGATGGTGCCCGCGGCGTCGAGGTACTGCACCGCCTGCGCCGCCATGCCCGCTGCGAGCAGCGCGATGAGAATTGTGGTCACCATGAAGATGTGCCGCGCCGGGACCGCCAGCAGTCCATAATACGTCAGCGCCGTGAAGGCCGCGCCGGCCGCTAGCCCGAGCGCGCCGCCGACGAGCAGCGACGCGGCGGAGGTGCCGGTCGCGACGACGCCATAGAGAAACAGGACCACCTCGGAGCCTTCGCGCAGCACCGCGAGACCGACGACCACTGCCAGCGCGGTCAGCGGCCGTTGCCCGGCGGTGACCGCTTTACCGACCGCCGCCATTTCGATCGTCATCTCGCGGCCGTGCTTCGCCATCCACGCATTGTGCCACATCAGCATCACCACCGCGGCGCCTAAGACGCTGGCGTTGAGCAGTTCCTGGCCTGCCCCCTCGAAGGCATTGGCGATTGCCTCCGCGAACAGCGCAATGATCCCGGCACCGAGAGCGCCTGCGGCAATGCCGAGCGAAACCCAGGTTCCGCGTTCAGGAACGCCACGGGTGGCGGCGAGGACAATACCGACGATGAGCCCGGCCTCGATGACTTCCCGCAACACGATCACGAGGGCGCCGAGCATTTGCGTTATTCCGCGATCACGACACCCTTGGCGGTGTCGGAATGGAAGTCGCCGATGAACTCGTAACGGCCCGGCGCAAGCGGTCCGATCCGCACGAGGCCTTTCGATTTGCCGGGAATGACTTTCTCCACCTTGAGGGCAGCGCTCTCGAATTCTTCCGGCGTGGCGTCTTCATTGCTGACGTAGATCGACACGCGCTTGCCCGCGGGCACGCGGATCTCGGCCGGCTCGAATTTGTGGTTGCGAATGGTGAGATTGAACTCCTGGGCGGCCGCCGCGCCGCCGACGCTGGCTCCCGCGCTGAGCATCAGCACGAGTGCAAGAGCAAATCCGCGCATCATCGTCCGGGTATATGGTGGCCGCATGAAAGCTATGAAAGGCTTCGCGCGTGTTCATGCAAGCGCGTTGGCGTATGATTGAACCAATTCTAAGGTGCCCACGAACATGCAAATGCCTGTCGTCGAAGCAAACGGCGCCAAAATTCCCATTATCGGCCTCGGCACATGGGAGCTGCGCGGCCGGACCTGCGCCCGCATCGCGGATGCGGCACTGCGGCTTGGCTACCGCCACATCGACACCGCCGAGATGTACGACAACGAGCGGGAAGTCGGCGATGGTCTGCGCGCGTCGGGCATCGATCGCGACGAGGTGTTCATCACCACGAAGATTTGGCCGTCGCACTTTGCGCCGCGCGAGCTCGAGCGCGCCGCCAAGGCAAGCCTGACCCGCCTGCGGCTGGCGCAGGTCGATCTGCTGCTGTTGCACTGGCCCAATCCGCAGATCCCGCTGAGCGAGACGCTCGATGCGCTGAGCAAGATCAAGCGGATGGGACTCGCGCGCCATATCGGCGTGTCGAACTTCACCGTCGTCCTCGTGGAGCAGGCGGTAAAGCTCGCCGCCGAGCCGCTCGCGTGCAACCAGATCGAGATGCATCCGCTGCTCGACCAGTCGAAAGTAGTGGCGGCGTGCCGGCGCCACGGCCTGGCCGTGGTCGCCTACAGTCCGATCGCGCGCGGCGGCGCAGCCAATGAGAAGGTGCTCGCGCGCATCGGCAAAGCCCACGGCAAGACCGCAGCCCAGGTGAGTCTGCGGTTCCTGGTGCAGCAAGGCGTCGTGGTCGTTCCGCGCACCAGCCGGATCGAGCGGCTCTCGGAGAATCTTGCGATTTTCGATTTCGAGCTGTCGGCGGCCGAAATGAACGAAATCGCCGACCTTGCGCATCCGGGTGGACGCATCGTGGACTACGCCTATTCCGGATCGCCGCAATGGGATTGAAGTGCGGTTGATGTCGCATCGATCCGACGCGGCACTTGTCCTGTTTTCCGGCGGACAGGATTCCACGGTTTGCCTGGCTTGGGCGCTGGAGCGTTTCGCGCGCGTGGAAACCATTGGATTTGATTACCGCCAGCGCCATCGCGCAGAACTCGAGGCGCGACCGCGCCTGCGCGAGCGGATGATCGCATTGCGGCCGGAATGGGCAGGCCTACTTGGCGAGGATCACACGGTTAAGCTCGATGCACTCGCCGAAATGTAGGAGACCGCGCTCACGCGCGAGGCCGCAATCGAAATCGACGCGAGCGGGCTGCCGACCACCTTTGTTCCCGGCCGCAACCTCGCGTTCCTGGCGTTCGCGGGCGCGCTCGCCTATCGGCGCGGGATCAAGCATCTCGTGGCCGGCATGTGCGAGACGGATTATTCCGGCTATCCCGACTGCCGCGACGACACGATCAAAGCCATGCAACTCGCGCTCAATCTCGGCATGGAGCGCCGTTTCGTGATTCATACGCCATTGATGTGGATCGACAAGGCGGCGACCTTCGCGCTGGCGCAGGAGATTGGCGGGGATGGATTTGTTGATCTTTTGATCGAGGACACCCACACCTGCTATTTGGGCGACCGCACGCACCGGCACGACTGGGGATTTGGCTGCGGCGAATGCCCAGCCTGCGGGTTGCGCGCCGAAGGTTTTGCCAGATGGAAGGGAGCGCGATGAACGAGTCCAGTCAGCCTCTCTTTGAGATCCTGCGGGGGATTACCACTGCGACGATCACCACCATGCTCCTGAAAAAGGGCATCCGCCGCTGCTGGATGAAAGGGCCGCAGCCGCTCATTGCCATTGGCGCGCGCCTGGTTGGTCCCGCCTTCACCTTGCGCTTCGTGCCCGTGCGCGAAGACCTCGCCACCCCGGAGAGCTGGGCCAAGCCGACCTCCACCCGCGGTGCGATCGAGGAAATGCCGGAGGGCTGCATCGCGGTCGCGGACGCGATGGGCATCACCTCGGCCGGAATCTTCGGTGACATTCTCACCGTCCGCATGAAGAAGCGAAACGTCACCGCGCTCGTTACCGATGGGGTGGTTCGCGACAAGGCCGGCGTGCTGGCCTCCGCGCTGCCGGTCTGGTGTGCGGGCGTCGCGGCGCCCGCCTCGGTCAATGGCCTTACCTTCGTCGGCTGGCAGGAGCCGATCGGTTGCGGCGGCTGCGCAGTCTTTCCCGGCGATATCATCGTCTGCGACGGCGACGGCGCCGTGGTTATCCCGCAGGATCTCGTGGCATTCGTGGCGGAGGAGGGCGCGGAGCACGAGCGCATGGAAAGCTTCATCGTCGCCGAAGTCGAGCGTGGCGCCAAGCTGCCCGGGCTCTATCCCATGAATGCGGAAACCAGGATGCGGTATGAAGCCTGGAAGAAAAATCGCTGAGCGAGGCGCCGTGGGCGACGGTCATGTTCTTCGTCATTTCCAAGATTCTCGGCTTCTTCGCGATCCCGTCCAATTTGGTCATCTCGATAGGACTGCTCGGCGTGTTCTTGCTGCCGACGCGGTTCGCGCGCGCGGGACGCCGATTGGTCGCAGCCAGCATCGTCATTCTGGTGATTCTCGGCCTTTCGCCGATCGGCAATCTGCTTATCCTTCCTCTCGAGCAGCGGTTTCCAGCCTGGGACGCCGCCGGCGATCCGCCTGACGGGATAATCGTGCTCGGTGGCGCGATAGCGCCGGACGTCTCGGGTGCCCGCAACGAAGTCGCGCTCAACGAATCCGCCGAGCGGGTGACGGCGCTGGCGGAATTGGCGCGCCGCTATCCCAAGGCGCGCATCGTGTTTTCCGGCGGCAGCGGCGCGCTTCTCTACGACGAGGGCACCGAAGCGGAATTCGTGCTGCGCCTGTTCGAGAGTTTCGGCATTCCGGCATCGCGCGTGATGCTCGAGGATCGCTCGCGCAACACCGTGGAAAACGCGGTGTTCTCGAAGGAGCTATTATCTCCGAAGCCGGGCGAGCGCTGGCTGCTCGTCACCTCGGCCTACCATCTGCCACGCGCGATCGGTGCGTTCCGCAAGGTCGGTTTTGCAGTGGAGCCCTATCCGGTCGATTGGCGCACGCGCGGAAACGAGGACGCGTGGCGCCCATTCCCGACGCTCGGCGACGGGCTGCGTCGAACCGACACTGCGGTGCGTGAATGGGTCGGACTTGCCGCCTATTGGCTCACCGGCCGCAGCTCGGAATTGTTTCCCGGTCCGGATGTTGGATCACATACTTGAATATCCGGCACGACTGATTGCACAGGAGAGCGCATGCCCGTCAAACTGATCATCGGCAACAAGAACTACTCGTCCTGGTCGCTGCGGCCGTGGCTTGCCATGAAAGTCGCGGGCATTCCCTTCGATGAGGAAGTGATCTCGCTCGATGCCGCCGATTTCAAATCTCGGGTCGGCAAGGTGTCCGGTTCCGGCAAGGTGCCCGCGCTCCTCGATGACGATGTCCAGGTCTGGGAATCGCTGGCGATCCTCGAATATCTCGCGGAGCGATTTCCGCGCGCCGGGCTCTGGCCTTCCGATGCCGCCGCACGCGCGCGGGCGCGCGCGATCGCCGCCGAGATGCACGCCGGTTTTGCGCCGCTGCGGCGGCTTCTGCCGATGAACATGCGCCGGCCGGTTCGGCCGCGTGAACTCACGCCGGAGGCGCAGGCCGATCTACGGCGCATCGAGTCGATCTGGAGCGATTGCCGCGGCCGCTATGGCGCGGGCGGTGCATTTCTGTTCGGGGCCTTCGGCGCGGCCGACGCCATGTACGCGCCGATCGTCTCGCGGTTCCACACCTACGCCGTCGCAGTCGGCCCGGTCACCCGGACCTATATGGCGTCGGTCATAGAACTGCCGGCTTGGAAAGAGTGGGGGACTGCCGCCAGGCAGGAAGCGTGGGTGCTTCCGGAGGACGAGGTGGACTGGCCGACCGTTCTGCGGGAATGACCTGCGCGCTTTTGCAGCGGGGCGTGGCGGTCCAAAAAATCTCGCGGAAGTGTATTGATTCCGGCCCGGGGACGAAGGAATACACGGCCATGCTGTAGCACCCCCAGCCACTTCGGTGCTGCGGGGGAGGGGTCTTTTCTAACCACGGAACCACCTGCATTCCGTCTGGAGCTGTCACATGCGATATCGAGTTATCGCGCTATGTTCGGCTGTCCTCTCGCTTGCCACCGCCTGCTGCGTTGCAGCAAAGGCCGAGGATGCCAAGCCGGATATCAAGGGATTCTTTTTGCTGACCGACTATCCGGCAGTCACGCTGCGACCCGGATCCACATCATCCATCAATCTCAAGCTGCAGAACTATGGCCTCCCGCCCGAGCGCTTTACGTTGTCGGTCGGCGGTGCGCCCCCCGGCTGGACCGCGACCCTGATCGGCAATGGCCAACCGGTGGCGGCAGCGCTGCCGCCAACCAACGGCAGCGTCGCGCTCGAACTGCGTCTCGATGTACCCAAAGATGCGCAGATCGGAACCACGAACCTGACGGTGAACGCGGACGGGCCCACGACGAAAGCTTCGCTTCCCGTTGCGGTGACGCTTGCCACCGATCTGCCGGCCAAGCTTGCGCTCAATCCGCAATTGCCGGAACTGCGCGGCACGTCCAAATCGAGCTTCGAATTCCAGCTCAACATCAAGAATGACAGCGGCAAGAAGGTGACAGCGAGCCTGTCGGCGCAAGCGCCCCAGAATTTCGACGCCACTTACACCGAGCAATACGGCAGCCAAGAACTCAATGCGATCCCGCTCGATCCGGGGCAATCGAAAGACGTCAAGTTGAAAGTCCGGCCGCCCAACACCGTGGCTGCCGGCAAATACGATGTGGTCGCCAAGGTCTCGGCGGAGGATGCGTCCGCGACCGCCACCCTCGTACTCGATATCACCGGCCAGCCGAAGATCGACATCACCGGCCGTGAAGGCCTGCTCAGCGCGCGCGCGTCGGCCGGCACGGAAACCTCGATCCCGGTCGTGCTCACAAATTCCGGTACCGCGGCGGCCGATCAAGTCGAGCTGTCGGGCACGGGGCCGTCCGGCTGGAAAGTGAACTTCGAGCCGAAGACGATCGATCGCATCGCTCCCAACGAGAACAAAGAAGTGCAGGCCCTGATCACACCTCCTGCCAAGGCCATTGCCGGCGATTACGTAGCCACGCTGCGCGCATCGGCGCGTGGCGAATCTTCGTCCCAGACGTTCCGCATCGCGGTGGTGACGTCAACCATGTGGGGAGTCTTCGGCGTCGGGCTGATCGTCGTCGCGCTGTTGGTTCTGGTCGGCGCAGTGGGATGGTTCGGACGACGATGAACGGACACATCATCGAGGCGAAAAACCTCACCAAGCGCTACGACGGGACCGCGGTCGTCAACGGCGTCTCGTTCGCGGTCGAGCGCGGCGAGATCTTCGGCGTACTGGGGCCGAACGGCGCCGGCAAGACAACCACGATCCTGATGTTGCTCGGCCTGAGCGACATCTCGGACGGGCAGGCGAGGGTGCTCGGGCATGATCCAGTGCGCGAGCCGCTCGCGGTCAAGCGCCGGGTCGGCTACCTCCCCGATCAGGTCGGCTTTTATGACAATCTCACCGCCGCCAACAATCTGCGCTATACCGCGCGCCTGATCGGACTGGAGCGCGAGGAGCGCGAGGAGAAGATCGAGGCGGCGCTGACCCACGTCGGATTGACGGACGTCGCCGAGCACCGGGTCGGCACGTTCTCCCGCGGTATGCGCCAGCGCCTCGGCCTGGCCGAGATCCTCATGAAGGACGCCGAGATCGCGATCCTCGACGAGCCCACCTCAGGCCTTGATCCTCAAGTTACAGTCGAGCTTCTCGACATCATTCGCAACCTCAAGCAACGCGATGTGAGCGTCCTGTTGTCATCGCACCTGCTTGAGCGGGTGCAGTCGGTCTGCGATCGCGTGGCGTTGTTCAATGAGGGCAGCATCGTCCTGATGGGCACCGTGCCGGAACTTGGCAGGCAGGTGCTCGGCGGCGGCTTCCGCGTCGAGGTGGAGGCCCTGGGGCAGGGGCTTGCCGCGCGCTTCGCCGCGGTCCCCGGCGTGCAGAAGGTGGAGGCGCTGGCGCCCGACCGCTTCCGGCTCCTTTCCGAGCGCGACGTGCGGCCGGAAGCGGCTGCGGCGGTGGTCGGCGCCGGCGGACGCCTGTTGCGCCTCTCCGTCGAGGAGCCAAGTCTCGAGGCGATCTATACGCGCTATTTCCAAAACACGCGCGAGGGAGAGCGACATGCGGCGTGAAGGCTCCGCCCTGCACGGTCTCGGCGTCGTGGTCATGAAGGAACTCAGCGATCACCTCACCAGCGTGCGAATGCGCGTCCTGGAATGGCTGGTGGTGCTGTTCGCACTGGCGGCGGTCTACCTTGCCATCCAGCAGATCAAAGATGTCACAGCGGAGGATCCGTTCCTGTTCCTGCGCTTGTTCACGACCGCGCGCGAATCGATTCCGATCACATTCATTTCATTTTTGAGTATTTTGGTTCCACTGATGGCGATCGGAATGGGATTTGATGCCGTCAACAGCGAACACAATCGGCGGACGCTTTCCCGCGTGTTGTCGCAACCGATCTATCGGGATGCGCTGCTGTTCGGAAAGTTCTTTGCCGGCCTTATCACCATCTCGATCAGTCTGCTCGCATTATGGCTGCTGGTGATCGGGCTCGGGCTGGTGCTGCTCGGCGTGCCACCCAGTGCCGAGGAAATGGCGCGTGCGTTCATTTTCCTCTTGGTGACCATTGCCTATGCAGGGGTATGGCTGGCGCTCGCACTCCTGTTTTCGATCGTGTTTCGCTCGGCCGCGACCGCGGCGCTGGTCACGCTGGGGCTGTGGCTGTTCCTGACGTTCCTCTGGCCATCGGTGCTCTCGTCGATGGTTGCCGCAGCGATCGCGCCGCCCGACCCGCGCTACATGGCGATCGGACTGCCCACTCCGGAAACCGTCGAGTGGGAGCAGGTGCTCGCACGGCTCTCGCCGAGCACGCTGTACGCTGAGGTGGCGCTGGCCCTGCTCAATCCCGCGCAACGGGCGCTGGGGACAATCTACTTGGTTCAGCTACAGGGTGCAGTGCCTGGCGCGCCGCTTCCCCTCGGCCAAAGCTTGGTGATCGCGTGGCCGCAGATCGTCGGCTTGATCGCCGGCACGATTGTGCTGTTCATCGTCGGTTACGTCGTGTTCCAACGCCAAGAAGTTCGCGCCTGACGCAAGGCTTCCTGCTTGCGGAAATGAAAGGGGCGGCTCGACGGCCGCCCCTTGGTGCTGGGCCTATGCAGCTAGGCTAAACCGCGATAACCGCCACGATCCGGTGGCCGCGGTCCACGATGATGATCTCATCGCCGACCACGAAGTAGAAGAAGCCGCGCCACTCCGGATGGATGTTGACGAGCACGATCGGCACCTCGACCACGTGCACGCTGGTCGGGACGCTGGTGCCTACCCGGACGGCGAAGTTCGGATTGTTGACGCGCGGAACATTGCTGCCCGCCAACACGGTCTGCCTGATCTGGGTACGTTGCTCAGAGCTCAGCTGGACGTTGCCGCCCGCCTGTCCTTCGCGCGCCTGACCCTGTGAAGGCTGGGTTTGCTGGCCTTGCTGGGGCTGCATCTGTTGGCCCTGCTGACCCTGCTGACGTTGCGGACTTTGTGCGCCGGGCTGGGTCTGGCCCTGGCCTTGACCCGTGGTGTGATCGCGCTCCCGCTGCGAGCGCTGCGGCTGCGCCTTCTTCTCCTGCTGCGGCTGCGCCTTCTCCTGCTGAGCGCCGCGATGCTCCATTCCCTGCTCGCGCTGCGGCGCTTGTCCGGTGGTCTGCCCTTGCTTGCCCTGGCCTTGCGTTCGCTCCTGTGCTTGGCCAGCACGTCCTCGCTCGCGATCCTGCGCCGTACCGCCCTGTGCGCCCTGACTTTGTGCGCCCTGATGCTGCGCGGGGGCGGATTGGCCACCCGGCATGTTCTGCGCGGTCGCGAAGCCCATGCCTGCCAGCAGCATAGCGGTACCGATTAAGAATTTGCTCCTCATGCCACGATTCTCCTCTTTCCCCGTACCGCCGACATTCGGCCTCGCAAGGGGAAACAAGGGAACCTGCGTGTGGTTCCAAACATAGTTCCAGGGAATCCCGGCTTACCGGATACCGGGTGAGCAGGTTGTTGGCGGAGGAAGGCCGCGGGGCGACCGTGCCAAGGACGCCCAAAGTGCTATGCGCGACGCGGCCGATCAGCTGGTAATTTTTTTCCAGCTTTCGCGCGCCAGCGTCGTGACGTGGTCCCAGTTTTTGGCGACCACATCCCAGTTCACCATCGGCTTTGCGTCAGGCGTCGAGGCTGTCACCTTGTCGGAGACATAAGCGGCGCCGACCGTCAGCAGGCAGCCGATGATTAGCCCGAAGATGAAACGCATCTGGCTGTCTCCGCTCCGATTGCGTGGAAACGAGGCCGATAGGAGACGAAGCGGGCGCCATTGTGGTGCGGCCGGCGGCGGCCGGCCGCATGGCCGCCATGAGATCATCACCGGTGCCTAGAAGTCACTCGAGGTCCGCCGCGCAAGATATTGACAAAGAATGTTTATTTTTGCTGGCGGCATACCGGCGCCGAAACCGTAGAAAAGCAGGAATTTTTGCGGCAATTCTGAGCGCGCCTTGCTATATTTGCGCGCCATCGGGGGAGCGCGAAGGTCCTGTCAGAGTTAGGAGAACCGCGTTGAAAGAACACAAGTTTCAGATTGGTGAGACCGTCTACTTCACGTCGCGTCCGATCGGCCACATGATTGCGAACAGCGCGTATGAAGTTGTGAAACTGCTCCCGTCCGACGGTTCGGATTACCAATATCGCATCAAAAACGCGAATGAGGCCTTCGAGCGGGTCGCCCGGGAAAGTCAGCTCGAATATACTGGCTGACACGGCAACGCGTTCGTGGCCGGATCCCTGCCGATCCGGTCGGCGCCAATCCGCAAATCTGCCATGGTTAGGGGCGGTCATGCACCGCCTGCGTAGCCGTGCTGTCCGTGGGGTGGTTCGTGGCCATGTCGGTGGGAGAGTGGTTTTCGGGCTTGCTCGACGCCGGGCCATTGCCGACGTTGGCGCTCGGCCTCGCTGCGATTTTTGCGTTGTTCGCTTCCATCCTCGTGCCGCTGCGCGCCCCTACGGGCGCGGCGCGTGAACGATTGCTGCGCATCAGCCTGATCGTTCTCGTCGTGGCGGTCGGATACTGGCTCGTCGACCGTTCCATCCGTCGCGACATCACAGGCGAACAGCAGGCGCTCGATGCGCGCGCATTCGAACTTGTCGCGCGCGCCTTGGTGCCGGGCTCGCCGTTGGCCTGTCTTGCCGGCCCGATCGGCGAGATGGTCGAGGAGGCGTGCGAAGGGACGCTCTTTGCCACCCCGGAGACGACGGCTGCCGCCGTGTCCTACGTCGCGGCGCAGCTTTCGTTGTTGGCCGATGCGCGTGACCGCGCGCGCCGCGGCGGTGCGAATTACGGCAGCGCGCTCACGAACCTGCGGCGCATGATCGAAGCCGACCGGTTTGGCATCGTGGCGCACGTCCTCGCGACCCGGGACGGCTGCACCCCGAAGCAATGCGCTGCGTTTGGCTTTCTGCAGGGGCCCGGCCGCGTCAGCGCGAATCTCGCGGAGCGCCCATTCGAGACGCACGTTAACACCCACATGGCAGCTTGGCAGAGTGCTGGCGCCCGAGCGGCGGGATCCGTGTCTTCGCCCGGTGTTGGACCCACTGCGTCGGTATTGCCGACAAAACCGGCAAGTAGTCCCCTCTTTCCATCGTCTGCCACGACTCCCCAGGTCAACATCATGGCGGCCGAACCGCTCGCGTCCCAGCCGAGCCGAGACGCAGCCGCCGAGCCGCGCAAGCCCAGTTCCGCAGGCGCTTCGCCTGCGCAGCCTTCCAGTCCCAAGGCCGGGGCGGCGGCAAGCGTGCCGCTGCAGCTCGCGCCGAATGCTCAGTGAGACTGCGACCGGCTGAGCACCGTTCCGCGTTTCCCACAGCGGCCCCTTGATCTCGTCCGCGTTGCTCCTGCAGTCTTTCCCGCCGTGGCCCTTCATCTCATCAAACTTTGCGTCGGCTGTGATTCGGTCCGGGATCTGGAGGATTGGATCCGCCAGAAAATCAAAGAGCGCAGGAAACGCGGCCTGCCCCGCGAGCACATGCACAGGACGCGAATGGTGCCGAAGCGCGCCGACGAGCTGTGCGACGGCGGATCGCTCTATTGGGTGATCCGCGGCGAGATCATGTGCCGGCAACGCATCCTCGATGTGCGGCCGTTCACCGATCGAGATGGAATCGGTCGCTGCTACCTGGTGCTCGAGCCGAAGCCAATCTTGGTCGAGCCACGCCCGTTCCGGGCGTTTCAGGGCTGGCGCTATTTGCAGGGCAAAGATTCGCCGCATGACCTGGATCGCGCCGCGCCCGGCGCTAAGAATATGCCCGAAACGTTGCGCCGCGAGCTGCGTGAGCTTGGTCTCTTGTGAGTGCCGTGTGAGGGCCGCTCCAGACGCTCGCCTGATCGCACATGATGGATTAACGCCGGAATAAAATGTCACACCATCGCCCACCGGAGGGAAACACCATGGGACGCCGTCAAATCACCGTTGCGCTCGGGGTCGCGCTTGCCGCCGTGTTGGCGGCGGGCAGCGCCAGTGCCCAAGACGTCGTCAAGATCGGCATGAGCTTTTCGATGACCGGTGCGGGCTTCAATGCCGCCGGCCGGCAGGCCTGGGCCGGTGCGCGGCTCTATCTCCAGCAGCACGGCGACCGCGTCGCGGGAAAAAAGATCGAGCTGATCCTCAAGGACGACGCCGGCGTCGCCGACAACGCACGGCGTCTCGTTCAAGAGATGATCGTCAACGACAAGGTGCACATCATCGGCGGCGGCATCACGCCGACCGCGCTTGCTTACGGCCAGCTGGTGACCCAGGCAAAGATCGCAACAGTGGTCATGATCTCGGGCGCCTCGGTGACGACGACGGCGTCGCCCTATTTCGTGCGTACCAGCTTCATCCTCTCCCAGTCGTCCTGGATCATGGGGGAATGGGCGGCGAAGAACGGCAGCAAACGGGTGGTCACGCTGGTCAACGAGTGGGCGCCCGGCACGGAAGCGGAGACCGCATTCAAGCAGCGCTTCACCGAATTGGGCGGCCAAGTCATCGAATCCATTCGCATCCCGCTCGCCAATCCGGACTTTGCACCCTTCCTGCAGCGCATCCGCGACATCAATCCCGACACTGCTTTCATCTACTTCCCCGGTACCCAGGCCGGCATCTTTGCCAAGCAATTTGCTGAGCGCGGCCTGGCCAGCTCCGGCATCAAGATCATCGGGCCTGGCGATCTCACCGACGACGACGAGCTCAACAACATGGGCGATCAGATGATCGGGATCGTGACGGCGCACGACTACTCGGCCGCCCACGGCTCCCCGATGAACAAGAAATACGTCGAGGAGTTCAAGAAAACCTTCAATTTCCGCCCGAGCTTCGTCACTGTCGGCGGCTACGACGGAATGCACCTCATCTACGAGGCGCTCAAGAAGACCGGGGGCAAAACCGACGGTGACAGCCTCGTCGCGGCAATGAAAGGCATGCGCTGGGAGAGCCCGCGTGGAATGATGTCGATCGATCCGGATACGCGCGACATCATCCAGGCGATCTACATTCGCAAGGTCGAGAAGATCAACGGCGAGCTGTGGAACACGGAGTTCGCCAAGTTCGACGACGTCAAGGACCCGCTCAAGGCGAAGAAGTAGTCGCGGCAATTTCGGTGACACTGGCCATCAGCGGCCGCGCGACTTCGCCGACCGCACTGGCGCGATCGGCACGGCAACATTGTCGATCAGCCTTGTCTTGCCCAGGCGTGCCGCCACCAGCAGCCGCAGCGGGCCGTCCCCGAGCGAGGCGACCGGTTGCAACGTTTCGGCGTGGCGAGCGTCGAAATAGTCAAGCGTAAATCCGGAACGCTCGATGGCTGCGCCCCCCTCATCGAGCACACGGGCAAGCAACGCTCCGCGCGCTATTTTGTCGGCGCTCTCGCTCAGCACCCGGTAGAGCATGGGCGCGACCGTTCGCTCGTCCGCGGACAAATAGGCGTTGCGCGAGGACAAGGCGAGACCGTCGCGCTCGCGCACCGTCGGCACCGGCGCGATCTTCACGGGAAGATCGAGGTCGCTGGCCAGACGCATCACCACCTTGAGCTGCTGATAGTCCTTTTCGCCGAACATCGCGAAGTCGGGCATGCACTGAATCAGCAGCTTGCCCACCACGGTCGCGACGCCCGCGAAAAAGTGCGGACGAAATTTGTCTTCCAGTCCAACCGTGGCGGGGCCCGCGGGTACGATGCCCGTGGCAAATCCCGTCGGGTACATCACTTGGATGGAGGGGGCCCAAACGAGATCGGCCCCCAATTCCTTCAGCGCGGCAATGTCGGTTTCGAAACGGCGCGGATAGCTTGCCAGATCTTCATGCGGCGCAAATTGTGCCGGATTGACGAAGATCGAGACCACCACGTGGCGTGCGCACCGGCCGGCTGCCCGCACGAGCGCGAAATGGCCGCCGTGCAGCGCTCCCATCGTGGGTACGAGGGCAATCTTCTCGGCCGCTGTTCGCCACGGCAATACCGCGCGGCGCAATTGCGAAATCGTGCGCGCCACGCGCAATTGCCGGGACTTGCGAACGGATTTCATGATCACGTGAGGCGGCCAACCTGCGGCAAAGTAGCAAAACGGGAAGAGAGAGACCACGCGCACCCTAGTGTCCCGATTCCGAAGTTCGCACAGTCTTGCGGCAGCCTCGAATGCGAACTTCGGAATCAAAGGGAAACTAGCCAACGTTATGATTCTAGTGCCGCTTTTGAACCCGAAGTTCGCAAATGCGCTTGCGGTACGGGGTGTGCGAACTTCGGGTTCGCGGCACTAGCCACGAGGCATTGCGTCGAGAGACCGATATGGCCACTTTACAACCGCGTTACCCCTGTCGACGTCGTCTCCATGGCCGATGACCCAAAGCCAGCAACGAGCCGCAGCCGCGCGCCGGCAGCCAGCTCCACGCGCGCGGAGATCGATTCGTTTCTTGCCAAGGTGAAGGGGCTCACGCCGGGCGGTGCGCCGGGGCAGCGCGGACGGCTGATCTTTGCACTCGATGCCACAATGAGCCGACAACCGATGTGGGATACGGCCTGCCAGCTGCAAGCCGAGATGTTTCGCGAAGCGGGCGCGATCGGCGGCCTCGACGTCCAGCTCGTCTATTACCGAGGTCTTGGCGAATGCCGCGCGTCTCGCTGGGTGTCGCAGGCCGAGCGGCTCGCGGGCCTGATGGAGCAGATCGATTGCCGCGGCGGTCACACCCAAATCGGCAAAGTCATCGCGCATGCCAAGCGCGAAACGCAAAACCAGGCGGTGCAAGCCCTCATATTCGTCGGCGATGCAATGGAAGAAAAGCTCGATGATCTTTGCCATGCCGCGGGCGAACTCGGCATTCTCGGCGTGCCCGCGTTCATGTTCCAGGAGGGTGTCGATCCCATTACCGAGCAGGCGTTTCGCGAGATCGCGCGGCTGACGCGGGGGGCGTATTGCCGCTTTGATCCAGGCGCGGCGCACCAGCTCGCGGAGCTTTTGCGCGCGGCCGCGGCTTACGCCGCGGGCGGACTGCGGGCGCTGGAAAATCTCTCCCGGCAGCATCAGGGCGGTGCCGTCAAGCTGCTAGCGCAAATGAGATAGACATGGCCACGCTGATCTTTGGGATCGTGGTGCTGGTCTTGGTGCTGTGGGCGCTCAACGCCTTCACCAGGATCAACCCGCAGACCGCTGCCGTGGTGGTCAAGACCGGCGGTGGGCTGGGCGCGCTGGCGATTGCCGGGCTGCTCGGCGTGCGCGGCCGTCTCGACATCGCCATTCCGCTCGGCCTTACCGGGCTTGGTCTGCTCGGGTGGTTGCCCTGGAGCATTCCCGGCTTCGCGGCGCGCACGCACAAGAGCGCGGGGCAGGTTTCGCGCGTGCGCTCGGCCTTCATGGAGATGGAGCTCGAGCACGATACCGGCGCGATGCGCGGTCATGTCCTTGCCGGCCCGCACGAAGGTGCGACGCTGGACGCGCTCGATGTTCCAACGCTTGTCGGCTTGCTCAGCGAAATCGACGATGAAAGTCGCGCGCTATTGATGGCCTATCTCGATCGGCGGGAGCCGCGCTGGCGGGAACGCGCCCAAGGCGATGCGGCAGCGGGTGCGGGCGGCGGTGGGTGGCGCACCGGCAAAATGACCAGAGAGGAGGCCTATGAGATCCTTGGCTTACAGCCGGGCGCGAGCGCCGAGGATATTGGCCGCGCCCATCGAAACCTGATGAAGAGGCTTCATCCGGACCAGGGCGGCTCGACGTATCTCGCCGCCCGCGTCAACGAGGCGAAGGATGTGCTGTTGCGCTCGCGCCGTTGACGGCTTTGTTCGGTCGAATTCTGCCCGTCCTGTTCAGGCGCTGTCTGTGCCAGCGAGTCAATTCTTGATCGTCACGCACTCGACGTCGTTGCGTTTGAGATACTTGCAGGCCGCTTCCGCCTTGTCCTTGTCGAAACCGGCAAAGCGCGCGCGATAATAGGTGGTGCCGCCTTTTTCGATCGGCTCGGTGAACGAATCCGCGCCGGTCAGGATTTTGGCTGCTTTGCTCTTCACCGCCGACAAGCGCTGCTTCGCCTCCCGCTCTCCCGGATAGGCGCCCACCTGAATCATCCAACCGCTGTGGGCAGAAGGCTTGTTCGCGGCGGCCGGGCTCGAGGATGGCGCAACGGCAACGGCGCGCGCCGGTGCGGCGTTCGCGCTGTCCGACCGTGCCGAACTCGGTTGTGTCTGCGGGCCTGACTGCGGCGAGGGCGGCGTTGGTTGTGACGCCGCCAACGCAGGCGATGCGGAAGGCTGGGGCGGCAACGGTTCCGGTTTTGCCATCGTCGCCGGTACCGCCACAGAGGTGATGGGCGCGCTCGGTGTCGCCGTCGGCGCAGGCTCGGGATCTACCGAAGCAACCTGCAGCGCCGCGGGCGAGAGCGCGTGCGCTACCGCCCGGACAGAGACGGTTTTCACCAGAACCGGCCGGATCGGATCCATCGAGCCCGATGTGGCACGGCCTGCCGTCGCCGACGGCTCAGCGCGTGAAGCCGCAAGTTGCGCCTGAGCAGCCGGTGCGGGAACGGGCTGCGCCGCCGCAGCGGGCGGAGTAAATCGCATTGGCACGCTAATCGCACTGGCAACCGCAAACCGTGGCTCTGTCTTACCTTCGGCGTCCGGCCCTGCCTTGGCAACGGAGGGCTTGGACGCAGGCTTCGGCTCGGCTTTGGCAGCGAGCTTTGGCTCGGGCGCCGGCGGCGGCGCACCAGCTTCGGCGACCATGGGTGCGGTCCGCTTCGTCGAGGCTACGGTGATCTGTTCGCTGATCAACTCGCGCATGCGCGCATCGCGGCTGCCGGCGCTGCTGCCGCCCATCACGACCGCCATGAGATAGCGATTGCCCCGGTGCACAGATGTGACGAGGTTGAAGCCTGACGCGCCAATGTAACCCGTCTTGATGCCGTCCACCCCTTCGACCCGCCCCAGCAGATGGTTGTGATTGGCGATCGACTGACCGCGAAAGGTGAAGGACTGGATCGAAAAATACTTGTAGTAGCGGGGAAAGCGCTCCTGGATCGCGCGCCCAAGGATCGACTGATCGCGTGCGGTGGTGACCTGGTCGTCATCGGGCAGGCCGGAGGCGTTTTTGTAAACGGTACGCGTCATGCCGAGCGCGCGCGCTTTGCGGGTCATCAGCTTGGCGAAATCGTCTTCGTTACCCGCGATCGCTTCCGCTACCACCACAGCGGCGTCGTTGGCGGAACGGGTGACCATGCCCTTGATGGCATCTTCGACTTGAAGCGTGCTCCCGGGCCGCAGACCGAGCTTGGTGGGACTCTGTCCCGCGGCTTCTTGCGAGACCTTGAGTGCGGTGTCGAGCTTGAGTTTGCCGGTTTCGAGCTGCTCGAACAGCAGATAGAGCGTCATGATCTTCGTGAGCGAGGCGGGGTGCCGCTGCGCGTCCGGATTGGTCGCGTGCAGGACCGCGCCGGAATTGCCGTCGACCACGATGTCGGCATAAGGCGCGGCAAGCGCGGTAGAGCTCGAGCTCACAACAACGGCAGCAAGAAAGCCAAACACGCCCCAACGAAGCCCGGCGCGGGCTCCGGTCCGGATGCGCAGCATGATCGTCCCCCGTCCCCGTTCCGCCGGGCGCTCCAGGCGGAGCGCCAACACCCCTGTCGTGCCGAGGTGGAACGATTGGAGAGGTCAAAAAGGGCGGTTTTCTGAAGTTTTCCGGCCTTTTTGGAGCTCCCGTTCCTCCTTTGGGTCCGTCAGTGTTCGCGTCCGACATGTTCCCAACGGCACGTACGGGAAGCGTAGAGCCTCTGCGTTTGCAAAACCGTTAAAAGTACCGCCCTCAGGCGGTCAAATGCTGCATTGCAAAATGAGCCTTGACGTTTTTGTGCGCTGCAATATATTTGCTGTACTGAGCGCAAGGCACAGGGAAAGCTCAGGTGGATCGGCGATCCCCGCCGGGAAAGGCTCGAAAATGGTCAAAAATCTCGAAGACGTGCAGCAGTTCGGCAAGGACAGTATGGATGCGACGCTAAGGTCGTTCGGCGCATTCACCAAAAGCGCCCAGGCGATCGCGATCGAACTCGCCGATTACGGGAAGAAGGTGTTCGAGCAGGGCACCGCCGCGACGGAGAAGCTGATCGGCGCGAAATCGCTGGAAAAAGCGATCGAAGTGCAGAGCGACTACGTCAAGAGCTCCTATGAGGGCTTTGTCGCCGAGGCTACGAAACTTGGCGAACTTTATGCCGATTTGGCGAAGGAGGCGTATAGACCCTTCGAGTCGCAGTTCACGAAATCGGCTGGCGTGCGATAGCGACCAGGCTCCGTGAGGTGAAGAGCCCGACGCGCTCCGACGGGCTCTTTCGTTTCGGTCGCGACAGCCGAGGAACGGCGCGCAAAAGCGCGCTCGTGTTTAGCGAGCGAGGGTGAGTGCGTCTGAGCTCAAGCGTGCGCTTGGCCGCCTTGAATTGCGCGCCCACGACAGCACGCAATGCGGGTCGACCCGGTTCAGCGCCCCTCCTTCGAGAGGGCGATTTATGCGTTCGCCGGCTCGCCCGGTGAATTGTGCAATAGGGCGATAAATTCCATTCCGTTGCCGTTGCGGCGGCGCTTCCCACGGAATTCGCGACACTCTACATGAGATAGAGGGCGCGACATAGAGCCGTGAAGGGCGCGGCCGAATAGCAATTCGCGCCAAATTCCCCCTAGAATCCATAGCCCTTGCAAACTCGCGAGGGAATGTCGCAGATTTCCAAGCAATTGCCGCGAATTGTCCGCATTGAGTCGCGACGGTAAAAAAACAGGAACGGGCAGGCGGCACGGGAATTGCAAATTCACATGCGAATCCCCACCAATCGAGAGATGCGCCGATGTGGCACCGCGCTCGGGTGGTCCTTATGATGCTGTCGGGCGTGCCCAATGTTGGCGTCGCGAATGCTGCTACGCCTGTTCAGTAAGTCGACAATGAGCCGAGGATCAGTTGACCAGAATGCAAGGCCTCCCGGTGCACCGGGCGCGCCGCGCCTTGCCGGGGAGGACAACAATAAACGCCGCGGCTCGGGCGCGCCCGGCACCGCCGTCATCACCAAGACCAAGCCGCAGACCAAACGCCCCAGTCTCTACCGCGTGCTGCTTCTCAACGATGATTACACGCCGATGGAATTCGTGGTTCACGTGCTCGAGCGGTTCTTCAACAAGGATCATCCGACCGCCCATCGAATCATGATGCACGTGCATCAGCACGGGATCGGGGAATGCGGTATTTACACCTACGAGGTGGCGGAAACCAAGGTGACGCAGGTTATGGACTTTGCCCGCAAACACCAGCATCCTCTGCAATGCGTAATGGAAAAAAAGTGACCACAACGGATATGCGGGAACGCCGGGGCTATCCAGAACGTTACCACGAGACCTGACATGCCCACGTTTTCGCGCAATCTCGAGCAATCCCTCCACCGGGCATTGGCGCTGGCCAATGAACGGCACCACGAATACGCCACGCTCGAGCATCTCCTGCTTGCCTTGCTCGACGATCAGGATGCCGCCGCGGTCATGCGCGCGTGCAACGTGGACATCGACAAGTTGCGCCGGAGCCTCTCGGCCTATCTCGAAAGCGAGCTCGAGAATCTCGTTAGCGACGGCAACGACGACTCCAAACCCACCGCCGGCTTCCAGCGCGTGATTCAGCGCGCCGTCATTCACGTCCAATCATCGGGACGCGAGGAAGTGACCGGCGCGAACGTGCTGGTGGCGATTTTCGCCGAGCGCGAGAGTCATGCCGCTTACTTCCTGCAAGAGCAGGACATGACTCGTTATGATGCCGTGAATTACATCAGCCATGGCATCGCCAAGCGGCCCGGCATGTCGGAAGCGCGGCCGGTCCGCGGCTCCGAGGAAGACACCGACACCAAAACCGGCGACGAGACGAAAAAGAAAGGCGACGCGCTCGAGGCCTATTGCATCAATCTCAACAAGAAGGCGCGCGAGGGCAAGATCGATCCGCTGATCGGGCGCGACGCCGAGATCAGCCGCACTATTCAGGTGCTGTGCCGCCGGCAAAAGAACAATCCGTTGTTTGTCGGCGACGCCGGTGTCGGGAAAACTGCAATCGCAGAGGGACTCGCACGCCGTATCGTGCATGGCGAGGTGCCTGATGTGCTCAAGAACGCCACCGTGTTCTGCCTCGACATGGGAACGCTGCTGGCCGGTACGCGCTACCGCGGCGATTTCGAGGAGCGCCTCAAGCAGGTGATCAGGGAGCTTGAGGCGTATCCCGGCGCGATCATGTTCATCGACGAGATCCACACCGTGATCGGCGCAGGCGCGACCTCCGGTGGCGCCATGGATGCGTCCAATCTGCTCAAACCGGCGCTCGCCTCCGGCACGCTGCGCTGCATCGGCTCCACCACCTACAAGGAGTACCGGCAGTATTTCGAGAAGGATCGTGCATTGGTTCGCCGGTTCCAAAAGATCGACGTCAACGAGCCGACGGTTCCGGACACGATCGAAATCCTCAAAGGGCTAAAGCCATACTTCGAGGATTATCACAAGCTCAAATATACGACGGAGGCGATCAAAGCCGCGGTCGAGTTGTCCGCCCGTTACATCCATGATCGCAAGCTTCCGGACAAGGCGATCGACGTGATCGACGAATCCGGCGCGGCGCAGATGTTGCTGCCGGAAAGCCGGCGCAAGAAGACCATCGGTCTCAAGGAAATTGAAACGACCATCGCGACGATGGCGCGCATCCCGCCGAAGACGGTTTCCAAGGACGATGCGGCCGTGTTGCAGCATCTCGATCAGACGCTGAAGCAAGTCGTGTACGGTCAGGACAAGGCGATTACCGCGCTCTCCGCGTCGATCAAGCTGGCGCGCGCCGGTCTGCGCGAGCCGGAGAAGCCGATTGGTTGCTACTTGTTCTCCGGCCCGACCGGCGTCGGCAAGACCGAAGTTGCGAAACAGCTCGCGATCGCGCTCGGCGTGGAGATGATCCGCTTCGACATGTCGGAGTACATGGAGCGACACACCGTTTCAAGGCTGATCGGCGCTCCGCCCGGCTATGTGGGCTTTGATCAAGGCGGCTTGCTCACCGACGGGGTCGACCAACATCCGCATTGCGTGCTCCTGCTCGACGAAATCGAGAAGGCGCATCCCGACCTGTTCAACGTGCTGCTGCAGATCATGGATCACGGCAAGCTCACCGACCACAATGGCAAGCAGGTCGACTTCCGCAACGTGATCCTGATCATGACTACGAATGCCGGTGCCGCCGATTTGGCGCGGCAGGCCTACGGGTTCACGCGTATCAAGCGGGAAGGCGACGACGTCGAGGCAATCAATCGCATGTTCGCGCCCGAGTTCCGTAACCGGCTCGACGCGACTATCACGTTCGCGCATCTCACACCTGAGATCATCGCCAAGGTGGTGGAAAAGTTCGTCCTGCAGCTCGAGGCCCAACTCGGCGACCGCGATGTCACCATCGAATTGTCGGAACAGGCCACGCAATGGCTGATCGCGCACGGCTATGACGAGCAGATGGGCGCGCGGCCGATGGCGCGGCTCATTCAGGAGACGATCAAGAAGCCGCTTGCCGATGACGTGCTGTTCGGCCGGCTCAAGGCTGGCGGGCATGTGCGCGTCGTGGTCGTCAAGGACGAAGTGGGCCTGGACAAGCTCGGCTTCGAATATCCTGACGGACCGGTAACGCCGAAACCGGAAAAGATCCCGGAGGCGAAGCCCAAGCGCCGTCCCCCCCGCCGCAAACCGTCCGGACCGAAAGGCGATGGCGGGCCGCCCACCTCGCGCGGCTCGGTGCCGAAGGTGCCATTGGTCAAGGTGTGAGCGGACTTACCTGACGCCGTTCACGAATATCCGCCCCCATTCCGAAACGGCCCTACCGCTGCTGCGGCAATGCGCCCGCGTGCTTATGCCAGAGCCGCAGCCAGCCGTTTGGCATGCTCGGCGAGCACGTCCGGCGCCTCCTTGACGCTCGCCGGCGGTTTGAGCGGCACCCCTTTCCTGCGCGGAATGACGTGCACGTGGAGATGAAACACGACTTGACCCCCGGCGCTTTCGTTGAACTGCTGGATGGTGACCCCCTCAGCGCCGAAGGCCTGCATACTGACGCGGGCGATCTTCTGGGCGACCTTCATGACATGCGCAAGATCGTCAGGCGCGACATCGAGAATGTTGCGCGCTGGAGCTTTCGGCAGGACCAGCGTGTGGCCCGGTGCACGCGGCATGATGTCGAGAAAGGCGAATGCCTTGTCGTCCTCGTAGATCTTGTAGCAAGGTAGTTCGCCGCGCAGGATCTTGGCAAAGACGTTGTTTTGGTCGTAGGCGGGCATCGTTTCCTCACGTGGCAAAGTGTTTCGATTGCGACGGGTAATGGCGGATCAGCTCACGCTTTGCGGAATGGGGCGGCCTCGCTTAGCTCGGCGCTGGCGGCAGCCACATAGGCGCGCTCGCGCTTGAGGAAATCGTCGATCGCCCGACGCAGCCCCGGATCGAGGACGTAGTGCGCCGAGTACGTTGTTCTCGGCAAGTAACCGCGGGAAATCTTGTGCTCCCCCTGCGCCCCAGCCTCGACACGCGCGAGCTTGTGCTCGATGGCATATTGGATCGCCTGGTAGTAGCAGAGTTCGAAATGCAGAAACGGATGATGCTCGATGGCGCCCCAATGGCGGCCATAGAGCGTGTCGCTGCCGACAAAGTTGATGGCGCCGGCGATCCAGCGGCGGTTGCGCCGGGCCATCAAGAGAACGATGCGGTCGCGCATTTTCTCTCCGACCAGTGAATAAAACGAGCGCGTGAGGTATGGGCGGCCCCATTTGCGCGATCCGGTCTCCATGTAGAACTCAAAGAAGGCGTCCCATGCGCTTTCGCTAAGGTCCGCCCCGGTCAGCTTATCTACCTCGATGCCAGCGGCCAGCGCATCCTCGCGCTCACGGCGAATGGTTTTGCGCTTGCGCGAGGCCAAGGCGCCGAGAAACGAATCGAACGTGTCGTAGCCGGCATTTTCCCAGTGAAACTGCTGGTGAGTGCGCATGAGAAAGCCATGCGAGCCGAGCAGGCGCCATTCCTGCTCGGTCGGAAACGTGATGTGCACCGAGGATGCGTTGCAGCGACGGCAAACCTCGACGAGGGCATCCGCAAGTGAGGCCTGCACCGCTGGCGCCTGCGCTCCGGAGCGCACCAAAAGCCTGCGGCCTGTTGCCGGCGTAAACGGCACCGAGATCTGCAGCTTTGGATAATAACTGCCGCCGGCGCGTTCATACGCCTCGGCCCAGCCGTAGTCGAAGACATATTCGCCGCGCGAATGCGATTTTGCGTAGCAGGGAACCGCTCCCAAAAGAGCTCCGCTGGCATCCTCGGCCAAGAGATGCATCGGTTGCCAGCCGGAGCGGCCGCCGACCGAGCCCGAGTCCTCGAGGGCGGACAAGAAGTCATGCGAGATGAATGGGTTGTACCCGGCGCCTAATGTCGAAGGGCATGCGTCGTTTTGGCCCTCGCGGGCCTCCAAGGACCTCGGCTCGCGCTCCGGATTGGCGCAAGCGTTCCACGCTCCGGCGGGAACATCGCCGATCGAGTGAACGAGGCGCACCGTCAGTTCGATCGAAGCCATGGCAGACGAGGCTTTGGTGTCCCTGCAATTTTACGGCCGAAATCCTTCAAAGATGATCTGATCGGCGTAGCGCGCGGCCGTTTGTTGCTCCTGCGCGTTGCGGACGACCCAGGCCAGCAACGGCAGCCGGAAAACTCGGCGCGCGATGGCAGGCAAGGCCGCGGGCAGGTCGTCGACCGAATAGGCGAGGAATTGCGGCCCGGCACCCATCGCATCCATTAAATAGGTCGCGGCACCCAGCAGCGCGGACCGCCCCTTCTCCTCACGATAGGGGGAGTGTCGTTGTGCCGCCATGCCCCGCGGCAATGCAGGCGCGAGTGCACGCAAGCCCGCCGCCTGGGCTGGATCGAACGACATCGCCGCGGCCGGTCCGGCGTAGCGCGACAGCGTGCTCGCCACGCGCCGAGCGAGCCGCTGGTCGCGGTCGAAGCGGCTCTTGAGTTCGACGAGGAGCGTCACCCGCCCCGACACCAGGTCGCACAAGTCGCCAAGGGTCATCATGTGGTCCGTCGTGTTCTTGAACGAAACCTGTTTGAGCGCGGCAGCGGTCATGGAATCGAGCCGGGCGGCTCCTTCGGTCAACCGACCGAGCACGGCATCGTGATGCACCATGGCTTCGCCGTCGGCACTCACTTGCAAATCGCACTCGATGCCGTAACCGGAAGCGACCGCAGCGGCAAACGCCGAGGGCGTGTTCTCGATGATGTTCCGTTGCGTGTCATGCAGGCCGCGATGCGCCACCGGTCGAGCAATCAGCCAATCCAGCCGCCCCGACATCGGCCGGTCAGGCGACCTCGAACACGCCGTCGACCTCGACTGCAGCGTCTCCCGGCAGGACGGCGACGCCGACCGTGGTGCGCGCATGGCGTCCTTTGTCTCCAAAGACCGCGACCATCACATCTGAAGCGCCGTTCATGACCTTTGGACCGTCGAGAAAACCAGGATCGGAATTGATGAACCCGCCGAGGCGAACCACGCGCGCGACTTTGTCGAGATCGCCAAGCGCGGCTTTGACTTGTGCCAGCACGTTGATCGCACAGACCCGCGCTGCGTTTTGGCCATCCTCGATCGATACCCCGGCGCCGAGCTTGCCCTTTGCCACGGGCTTGCCGCTCGCGTCGAGACAGATCTGGCCCGATACGAACAGCAGCGACCCGGTGCGTACGAATGGTATATAGTTGGCGACCGGGGTTGCCGGGGTGGGCAGAACAATCCCAAGCTCGGCAAGCTTTTTTTCAACGGTTCCGGCCATGATGTTCTCCCTGGTGATATGCACGGTCTCGGCTTTGTCTTCGCCGATCGGGCGTATCCATGCAAGTCACGGCGACTGCATTACGGGAGACCCTGCTTGGTGAGCCGCGTTGCAGGAACCAAACGGACTTCTTATGTTGCGCCGCAGGTGCTCGGCGCGGAGATCAAAGGATGACGACCACCAGGAAATCCGTGCTCTACGCTGGCGCCATCGGCATGGCGGGCTTTGCGCTTGCTGCCAGCCTTAGCGGGTCGCGACCAGCAACGGCTTTCACGCCCGTCGACGAGCTTGCCTCGCACCGTGCGATCTACGATCTCAAGCTTGCGCATGCGCGCGGCAATCCTGCGGCCGTGTCCGCGCGCGGGCGAATCCTTTACGATTTCTCCGGCAGCGCGTGCGATGGCTACACCTTGCAATTCCGGCAAGTGTCGGAGCTCGACAACGGCGAAGGCAAGGTGACGTTGAGCGATCTCCGCTCCACCAGTTGGGAAGACGGCGGGGCCAAGAAGTTCATCTTCAAATCGCAGAACTATCTCAACCAAACGCTCGTCGACTCGGTCGACGGTCAGGCCGAACGCGAGGCGAACAAGGTTGAAGTCGGCCTCACCAAACCGGTGGACAGGAAATTCGATCTCGACCGGGCGATCGTCTTTCCCACCGACCACATGCGCCGGATCATCGAGGCCGCGCGCGCCGAGAAGAGCCTGCTCGAAGTGCCGGTCTATGACGGATCGGACAAAGGCGACAAGGTGTACAATACGCTTACCGTGATTGGTCGGGCGATCATGCCCAACGAACGCGCCCCGACGGACGCGGCAGCGGGTCAGCAGGCGTTCGCCGGCCTCAAGCGTTGGCCGGTTACCGTGAGTTATTTCGACAAAGCGGCCAAGGGCGGGGATCAGGTCCCGGTGTATTCGATCGCATTCGAGCTTTACGAGAACGGCGTCTCCCGTGCGCTCATGCTCGATTACAACGACTTCGCCATCAGCGGCGAGCTCACCTCGATCGAGCTCAGAGAGACCAAACCTTGCAACTGAACGCCGACAGAAACAACTAGAGCCCTGCCAGCGCCTTCTCATAATACGACAAGTCGAGATACTTCTCGGCCGGCGGTGGCGTGCCGCCCCACTGTCCTTCGATTTCGGCGCGCAGCTTCAGGACGTTGTTAAATCCCGCCATGTCGAGTTTGGCGTCCTTGGCCATACCCTCGGATGGATCGGTGGCGACTGCATAGGATTGTGCGGCGATGTCCGGCGGCAGCTTGAGCCGATCCGCCAGCAACGCGATCGCTTCCGTCCGGTTTTTTGGATCGAGCGCCCACCGGCGTCCTTCAACATAGGCCCGGATATAGCGCACGACCGTGTCGCTGTTCGCCTTTGCCCATTCGCGCATGACGAAGGCGCCGTCGGATTGGTAGGAGCCGATCGCTTTCGCCGCCGCACCCATGTCTTTCAGGCCGGCCTGCGCGGCGCGGAATGAAAACGGCGGATTGAGAATGCCGGCGGCGGCGTTGGCCTTGTCCTTGGTCATGGCCTCGAGCCGCGTCGGTGTCCCGCCCACCGGTCTGACCGCGTAGTCGCCTTTGTTGAGCCCGCTGTCTTTGAGTACCTTGTAAAGCAGCAACGCGAATGCGGTATTCGGTGCATCGACGACCACCGTTTTCCCGCGCAGATCGGCGTACGAGTTGATCTCCGGCTGTACGAAGACGCGATTGAATCCGTTGTCGCCGCCGGTCACGATGGCGATATCCGCGCCGGTAAGCTCCGCCATCGCGACCGCATTGTCGACCGCGGCATGGGCGATTTGATGCTCGCCTTTGGCAAGGCCGTTGCGAAGCACGTCGGAGTTCGGCGTATACAGCAACTCGACGGTGAGGCCGCGCTTGGTGAACAAATTGTTGCGCTCGGCCGCATAGATCGAGAGGTTTGACAGACCGGGAAAGACCATCACCTTGACGTGCGTCTGGGCACGCGCGGCGCCGCCTGCAAGCATCGCCGCCGCGGTGAGTGCCCCGATCACGAGCTTTGAACCTGGTCCGGATCGCATAGAAACTTCCTCCGATCGCATGACTTGGAAAGCGAGGCGCGGGCGTGCGGTCGGGAATCATTCGTCGTGATCCTCGATCTCGTGCTCGAGCGCAAGCCCCTTGATGACGGCGTCCTCACCAAATCTCTCGCGTAGCCGATCAATGGCCTGTTCGGCCTCGGCGGCCCGCCGGTCGATGAGATCGGCAAAATCCGCTCCGTCCGCATCGGTGAGCGAAGAAACCCCGATGCCGATCAGGCGGAACATGGTGCCGCTGGATTCGTGCGCGAGCAGTTCGCGCCCGACGCCGAAAATACGAGCCGCAAGCTGGGTGGGGTGCGCGAGCGATTGCGCACGGGTGCGGATACGGAAGTCGGCGCTCTTGAGTTTCAGCGTTACGGTCGAGCCGGCGAGCAGATTAGCCTTGAGCCGCGCCGATACTTTTTCGCACAGCGGCCAGAGCTGCAATTCCAAGGATCGGAAATCGTTGAGGTCGCGATCGAAAGTCGTTTCCGCGGAAATGCTTTTCGCCTCCCGCTCTGCGCTCACGCGCCGGTCGTCGAGCCCGCGCGCCAGGCGCGAGAGTCTCATCCCTTCGGCTCCGTAGCGGCGCATCAGTTCGTTTTCACCGGCGCGTTGCAGGTCGCCGATGGTGTGCAGGCCGTCGCGCGCGAGGCGTTGCTGGGCGATCTTCCCGACGCCAAAAATCCACGTCACCAGCTTGGGCGCCAACAGCGCCGCTGCCTCGCCGCCGCCGAGAATGGCAAACCCGCGCGGCTTCTCGAGATCGGAAGCGATCTTGGCCAGAAACTTGTTGCAGGAAAGTCCGATCGAGACGGTAATGCCGAACGCCTTCTCCACGTCGGCAGCAAATTGCGCGAGTGACTTCGCCGGTGACATTCCGTGCAGCCGCGCGGTACCGGAAAGGTCCATGAACGCCTCGTCGATGGAGACAGGCTCGACCAGCGGGGTAAGCTTGAACATCAACCCGCGCACCTGGCGTCCCACGCGCCCGTACTTTTCCATGTTGGGACGCACGATCGCCGCGTGGGGACACAGCCGCCGCGCCTCGAACATCGGCATGGCCGATTTCACGCCGAACGTGCGCGCGATGTAGCAAGCGGTCAGCACGACACCGCGCTGGCCGCCGCCGACGATCACGGGCTGGTCGGCAAGCGACGGATCGTCACGTTTTTCGATCGTGGCGTAAAAGGCGTCGCAATCGACATGGGCGATCGCAAGCGTATCGATCTCGCGGTGGCGCAAGAGTCGGGGCGAGCCGCAGCCGGAGCATCGGCCACAATCGTCCGGCACGTCACGGCGGCAATCACGGCAAAAACCGGGCATGATATCGGAGCCGAGTCGCTACGCAGGTGCGAAATTCAATTCTGCCGATTCTCAGATCAAGCTTAACTCCCTCGACGTGCGTACGAAATGTCGGTTAGCTGGGAAGCCGGGCGTTTCATAGGAGGTTGACTATGCGCAAGAGCCATCTATCGGCAGCCGGGCTGAGCGTTCTCTTCGCATTGGGGCTTGCGGTCTGGGAAGTGTATTTCTTCTGGCTTGCCGGATCATTCCCGAGCCTCGAAGGCCTGCTCGGCTTTTTCACGCCGGAGCGACTGGGCTTCAATATGGCCTGGCTCGCGGCAATCTACCTGACGTTCCAGCTCATCTCAATTCCGTTCAGCTTGCCCGCCGCTTATAACCGCTTCGTCGGCGTGGTGGACGGCATGGCCTCGCTGGTGCCGCTCGCGGTCGTGTTGATCGCTGTGTTTGGAAAGCCGCATTTGATCGGCAGCGCGCCGCGGTGGGAAGCGGCATTTCTGCTGATTTTCATTACCGCCGTAGACCTGTTCGGAGGATATACGTTTAACATCGCGCTGAGTCGCCGAACCATGGACATCACTCCGGCCGCGCCGGCGTGAGTTGATCGTAAGCCGCCGGCAGTACGGCCAACGCCGCCGATCGCAGTCGCGTCAGCCTATTCATCGTGAATTTCGAGAACTCATCGAGGCGAGCAAGATGGCCAAGACGGTGATGATCGTGGAGGACAATGAGCTCAACATGAAGCTGTTCCACGATCTGCTGGAGGCGCAGGGCTACCGCACGGTAACCACGCGCAACGGGATCGAGGCGCTTGAGCTTGCGCGCCAGCATCATCCCGACCTGATCCTGATGGATATTCAACTTCCCGAAGTGTCCGGCCTCGAAGTGACGAAATGGCTCAAGGAAGATCCCGCCCTCAAGAGCATCCCGGTCGTCGCCGTTACCGCCTTTGCGATGAAAGGCGATGAGGAGCGTATCCGCGAAGGCGGGTGCGAAGCCTATCTGTCGAAGCCGATTTCCGTGGGCAAGTTCCTCGAAACCGTGCGCCAGTTTCTCGGGAGCGCCTGAGCGGGCCAGTCGGCGCATCAGGTCAATCCCCCGCGCGCTGGCGGGAGGTAATTCTCTCCACTATCCACAACCTAAATTGTTGATTTCCAGGGCGGTTGCGCTACCTTGCCGACCCGGTGGAAGCTCCTCGTAGCCCGGATAGCAGGGGCGGCGAGGGCCACGATGCCTGCCTATTCTATTGATAACCCTGCGGAATGCTCAGGTCCGCCGCATCTCCTGGGTCCGTGGGGTTCGGCCGGTCCGGGGGCGGTACGAGTGGCCTCCTCATGACGCCGTCCCCGGCCGGCCACCTTCCGGCAGCCGCCGATCGCGCTGTTTATTCACAATTTGGCCTTGGAAATACGACGCTCGTTTCGGTGCGCGTCGCGACTGACGCCTGCGACTATTTGATCTTCGACTCGCGAAACTCGACGTGCTTCTTGGCCACCGGATCGTATTTCTTCTTCACCAGTTTGTCGGTCATTGTGCGCGAATTCTTTCTGGTCACGTAATAGAAGCCGGTATCGGCGCTGGAAACCAGCTTGACCTTGATCGTGGTGGCCTTTGCCATCGCAAACCTCAATCGCGTTGATGCGTGCGCAACCTAATCCGTCGAGTGCCGATGTCAATCGGTGCGATATCGATCAAAGCAATTCCCGCATGAACCGTCCGCGCGGCATTTGATAGAAGGGAACCGGCAGATCGTGGCCAAACCCCTCGGCGATGCGCGCGTCGAGCTCTTCCAGCATCACTCCCGTGACGGCGGGCATGTCGAGCTGCTGTGCTTGCGCCAGCGGCATCCACACGAGCTCGACCAGTTCGGCATCGGGGCCGGTGACTCCCTCGACGCGGTGGGCAATCGCCGTCGCATCCATGGTGAAGAAGCGTGCATCGAACCGCCGCGGCCGACCGGGCGGGGTGATGGCGCGCCCGATAAAATGGACAAGCCCGAGGTCGGGAAGGATTTTTGCTTCTCCGAACGCCGTCCAGGGACCGTCCGGTATTTTGCCGATATCGCTGCCGCGCGTGCCAAGCAATAGGCCGGTCTCCTCGAAGGTTTCGCGGATGGCGGCAAGCGCAAAGCCACGCGCCTTGGCCGCGCTTGGACGTTGCACGCGCTTCAACAATTGCGCTTCGGCGCGTGGATTGAGCGGCCGCGCGACCGGCATGAACAGATCCGTGCGATCCACGCGACCACCGGGAAATACGAACTTGCCCGGCATGAATTTGTGCCGCTGGTGCCGTTTGCCGAGCAATACTTTCGGTTCGCGGCCCGACCGGTCGATCAGGATCAGCGTCGCCGCATCCTTCGGCCGCACATAAGGCGACGTGAGGTCGCGCTCGACCTCGTTCATGCGCTTGACGAAACGATCCAAGCGGTCGAGCCGCTCAGCCTCATTCATGGCCGTCGACCCGCACGCGCCGTGCGAGTGGCGCCGGCAGCACGATGCGGCGGCGGTCGGTGGCCGCGATCGAGGCGGCTGACGCGGCCCGCGGATTGCAGTTCGAAACGAAGCGCGCCGGCAACCGGCGCAGCTTCGACCAGCCGGACCGTCACGCGATCACCGAGCCGGTGCGTTTCACCGCTGCTTACCGCGCGCAGCGCATGCCGGTCCTCGTGGTAGCGAAAGTATTCATCCCCGATGGTGCGCGCCGGGATGAAGCCATCCGCGCCGGTCTCGTCGAGCTTCACGAACAAGCCCGCGCGCGTGACCCCTGAAATGTGACCTTCGAACGTCGCGCCGATCCGATCGGCCAGGAAATGCGCGAGCAGGCGATCGAACGTCTCGCGCTCCGCTTTCATGGCGCGCCGCTCGGCGGCCGAGATTTGCGCGGCGATCTCGCTCAAGGCGGCGAGATCCTGCTCTTGCGGCAGCGCGCCTTGGCCGAGCTGCAACGCGCGCATCAGCCCGCGGTGAACGACGAGATCGGCGTAGCGTCGGATCGGCGAGGTGAAATGGGCGTAGCGGCGCAGGTTGAGGCCAAAGTGCCCGTAATTCTGCGCCGAATATTCCGCCTGCGCCTGGGTGCGCAGCACCACCTCGTTGACCAACTTCTCGACCTCGCGACCCTTGACCCGATCGAGGATGCGATTGAACTGCGCGGCGCGCAGTGCTCCGCTCTTCGGCAGCGAAATACCCAGGCTCTGTAGGAATTCGCGCAGCGCATTGACCCGCTCGGGATCGGGCTGGTCATGCACCCGATAGATCAGCGGCACGCGCAGCCGTTCCAAGGTTTCCGCCGCGGCGACGTTGGCCAAAATCATGAATTCTTCGATCAAGCGGTGCGCATCGAGCCGTTCCGGCGTCACCACCCGATCCACCGTGTTGTGCGCGGTCAATACGATCTTGCGTTCCGGGAGATCGAGATCCAGCGGCGAGCGTTCGTCCCGGGCACGCTTTACCACGCGATAGGCGCAATAAAGCGGCTCGAGGACGGAAGCCAGCAGCGGGCCGGTCGTCTCATCGGGCCAGCCGTCGACCGCGGCCTGCGCCTGCGTGTAGCTCAGCTTTGCGGCCGAGCGCATCAGCACGCGATGGAAACTGTGCGAGCGCTTGCGGCCGTCGCTGCCGACGACGATACGCACGGCCAACGCCGCCCGATCCTCGCCGGGCCCGAGCGAGCAGAGATCGTTGGAGATGCGCTCGGGCAGCATCGGCACGACGCGATCCGGGAAATAAACCGAGTTGCCGCGCAACAGCGCCTCTCGGTCGAGCGCGGAGCCGGGCCGCACGTAATACGAGACATCGGCGATGGCGACGCTGATGACGCAACCGCCCGGATTTTTCGGGTCGGTATCGGGCGCGGCATGCACCGCATCGTCGTGATCCTTGGCATCGGCAGGATCGATGGTGATCAGCGGCAGATCGCGCCAATCCTCGCGCTGGGCAAGTGTGGGCGGCTTGGCGGCATTCGCCTGCGCCAGGACGGCGCTGCCGAACACGTGCGGAATCGAATGGGCGTGGATAGCAATCAGGCTCACCGCCCGCTCGCTCTGGAGTGCGCCGAGCTTCTCCGTGACACAGGCGCGCTTGAGGCCATAGCCGCGGGCGCTCGCGGCCACTTCGACCGCGACCAGATCGCCATGCCCTGCGTCGGCTTCGGCGCCCGGCGGAATCACGAGCTCCTGGCTCAGCTGCCTCTTATCGATCGGCACCAGGCGGCCGCCCGCGGCGGTTTTCTGGAAAATCCCGAGCACGCGCTGCCTGGCGCGCTCGATCGCCTTGATCACCCGCCCGCTGTACTGGATCGGATCGTTCTTCTCGCTGGACTCCTCCACGCGCAGCAGCGCGCGATCACCCACGCCGACAACTTCGCCGCGCTGGGCGCGGCGCGGGATGCGGACACGGATCTTCGGCGCCGCGCCGTGCTCGGCCTCGTCCCATTCGGTGGGAAGTGCGATCAGTTCCCCGTCGGCGTCGCGCGCGGTGATGTCCGCCATGACGACCTGCGGCAAGGTGCCCGGACGATGAAATTTTCGCCGCCGCCGTTCGACGCGACCCTCGTCGGCAAGCTCGCGCAGCATCCGCTTAAGCGCGACGCGATCGATGTTTTTCATGCCGAAGGCGCGCGCGATTTGACGCGTGCCGATCTTGCCGGATTGCCGAGCGATGAATGCGAGAAGGTCGTCTTTGGAGGGGAGGGAGGCTTTGCTCATTGGGTCTGGCAACTAGTGTCCCGATTCCGAAGTTCGCACGTGCTCGCCGCAGTCTCGATGCGAACTTCGGAATCAAAGGGACACTAGCAACTTTATGATTCTAGTGCCGCTTTTGAACCCGAAGTTCGCAAACACGCTTGCCGCCCGATGGTGCGAACTTCGGGTTCGCGGCACTAGCGGTCGGGTTTATCGCAAGACCCGGATTCGTCGCTTGGTTCCAGCGATCGCCCACTCCGACTACTGGCTTTTGGCCTTCCGCGCCGGTTTCTTTTCTGCTTGCACTGCCGGCCGCGGCTTTGCTGCGCCCTTGCGCTTGGCGGCAGCCCGACGCGGCGTCGTCGACACCCCGTTCCCTCCGGTCCGAGCCGCGCGCGCGTCCAAAAGCCCGATGGCTTGCTCGAGCGTGACGGTGTCCGGCGAGATGTCCGAAGGCAGCGTGGCATTGACGCCGTCGTGGCTCACATAGGGTCCGTAGCGGCCAGTCTTGGCGACGACGGGCCCACCTTTGTCCGGGTGCTCGCCGAGCGGCCGGCCCGGATTGGCGCCGAAGCCGCCCTTGCGCGGTCCCTTTGCGCGTTTTTCTTCGATCAGCGTCACGGCGCGGTTGAGCCCGACCGTGAGGACGTCGTCCCCGGGCGTGAGCGTGGCGTACGTCTTGCCATGCTGCACATAAGGACCGAAGCGGCCGATGCCGCCAACGATGGGCTCGCCGTCTCCAGGATGCTTGCCGATCTCGCGCGGCAGCGAGAGCAGCCCGAGTGCGCGGTCGAGACCGACCTCGTCCGGATTGGTCCCCTTCGGCAGGCCGGTTCGTTTCGGCTTTTCACCGTCGAGTGCTTCGCCGAGCTGCAGGTAAGGCCCGAAACGGCCGGCACGCAGCGTCACATCGAGCCCACTCGCCGGGTCCTGGCCGAGCTTCTTCATGCCGCCGTCAGGTCCGCCGTTCGCGCCGTTGCCGGGCACGAGCTGGCGCGTATAGCGGCATTCCGGATAGTTGCTGCAGCCGATGAAGCCGCCGAACTTGCCGAGCTTGAGCGAGAGGCGCCCAGCCTCGCAGCTCGGGCATTTGCGCGGATCGGTGCCGTCGGCGCGCGGCGGAAACAGGTGCGGCGCCAGCATTTCGTCGAGCGCGTCGATGACCTCGGCGACCCGCAGCTGCTTGATGTCGCCGACAGCGGCGGTGAATTCGCGCCAGAAATCCCGCAACAGGTCGCGCCAGGCCATCTCGTTGTTGGAGATGCGATCGAGCTGCTCTTCGAGTCCGGCGGTAAAGTCATATTCGACGTAGCGGGCGAAAAAGCTTTCCAGGAACGCGGTCAGCACTCGTCCCTTGTCTTCCGGCACGAGGCGCTTCTTTTCCAGGCGCACGTAGCCGCGATCCTTGAGCACCTGCAGGATCGAGGCGTAGGTGGAAGGCCGCCCGATGCCGAGCTCCTCCATGCGCTTGACCAGCGAGGCCTCCGAATAGCGCGGCGGCGGCTCGGTGAAATGCTGGCTCGCATCGATCTTGCGCTTGCTGAGCGGTTCACCGGCGCTCATCTCGGGAAGCCGGCGGGACTCCTCGTCGACGACGACGTCGTCTTCGCTTTCCTGATAGAGCGTCAGGAAGCCGTCGAACTTGACGACGGTGCCGGTCGCCCGCAGGTCGATCAGGCGCGCGCCGGCGCGCGCCGTGATGTCGGCCGTGGTGCGCTCGAGCTCGGCCGATTCCATCTGGCTTGCCATGGTGCGCAACCAGATCAATTCGTAGAGCCGCGCCTGATCGGCATCGAGATAGGCTTTTGTCTCCTTCGGCCGGCGCGCGACATCGGTCGGCCGGATCGCTTCGTGGGCCTCCTGCGCATTCTTGGTCTTCGATTGATATTGCCGCGGCGCCGATGGCAGATAGCGGCTGCCGTAGTCGGCACCGATCAGGCGGCGGGCGGCGGTAAGCGCTTCCTCGGCGATGTCCACCCCGTCCGTGCGCATGTAGGTGATGAGACCGACGGTATCGCCCTCGATGTCCACCCCTTCATAGAGCCGCTGCGCGATCCGCATGGTATGGGCCGGCGCGAAGCCGAATTTGCGGCTCGCCTCCTGCTGCAGGGTCGAGGTGGTGAAGGGAGGCGGGGGGTTGCGCCGGGTCGGCTTGGCTTCGACCGCAGCAACCTTGAATGCGGCGCTTTCCAGCGCTTGCTTGAAGGCTTGGGCTTCGGCACCGGAGCCAATGTCGAGGCGTTGGATCTTTTCTCCATCGGCGCCGACCAGGCGCGCCTCGAAGGTGTCGCCGCGCGGCGTGGCGAGGGTCGCCACCAGCGACCAGTATTCGCGCGGGACGAATTTCTCGATCTCCAGCTCGCGGTCGCAGACGAGGCGCAGCGCCACCGATTGCACGCGGCCCGCGGAACGCGCCCCCGGCAGCTTGCGCCACAGCACCGGCGAAAGGGTGAACCCGACGAGATAATCGAGGGCGCGGCGGGCGAGGTAGGCGTCGACCAGCGCCGCGTCGATCTTGCGCGGGTGCTTCATCGCGTCGAGCACGGCCTGCTTGGTGATCGCGTTGAACACCACCCGCTCGACCATCTGCTTCTTGAGCGCGTTCTGCTCCTTGAGCACCTCCAGCACGTGCCAGGAAATGGCCTCGCCCTCGCGATCGGGGTCGGTGGCCAGGATCAGCTTGCTGGCGCCTTTGACGGCGCGGGCGATCTCGTTGAGGCGCTTCTGGGACTTGTGATCGACCTCCCAGATCATCTTGAAATTGTGCTCGGGATCGACCGAGCCATCCTTGGCCGGGAGGTCGCGCACATGGCCGAAAGAAGCCAGGACCTCGTAGCCCGGGCCAAGATATTTATGGATGGTCTTGGCCTTGGCCGGCGATTCCACAACAACGATATTCATGCAATTCCAATATGTTAGGGCCGAATCTCCGGCCCGAAAGGGGCGCGCATGGGCGGCGTTTGTCGCGGCCAAAGGTGGGTATGTCAACCCTCCCTGTCAAACCGGGCTGCGGGATGGCGTCCCGATGGCCGTCCGAAAGGTGCGCCAAATCGGGGTTTTCGAGCATCGCCTGCAACTTTAACGTGCTTCATAAGAAAATACTCGCGTAGAGTTTCGGGCAGGCCCAAACGCCAAGGTGCCGCCGATTTGGGTTCGTTTTGTCACTTTGGGTTCGTTCTGCGCTCACCTGA
>Ga0306918_10000029_pt1 | contig 46361 bp, 45 predicted proteins | sample tim00Cox0000000H_FD_203315 | JGI IMG/M metagenome (GOLD analysis project Ga0306918, IMG submission 203315) | Lab enrichment of tropical soil microbial communities from Luquillo Experimental Forest, Puerto Rico - timezero.00C.oxic.00.000.00H (v2)... | ecosystem: Environmental > Terrestrial >... | reverse complement strand
GCGCGCTCGGCGGGCTCTGCGCCGGGCAGATGCGGCTCCCAGATGACGCGCCCGGCGACATGCTCCATCAGATAAAAGGGCGTGCCAACCACGCTTAGATCGGCGCAATAGAGAAGCGGCCGCGCCACGGGAAAGCTTTGCCGGTAAAGCGCACTGATGACGCGAAACTCGCGGTCAACCGCATGCGCGGATGGCAAGAGTTTTCCCGGCGGCTTGCGGCGCAGCACGTAGCGACGGCCAGGAGCCTCCAGCAGATAGGTCGGATTGGACTGGCCGCCCCTGAACTGGCGCGCGCGCAGGGGACCTTCAAATTCCGGCAGCTGCGCGCGCAGATAGGCCTCGAGCCGCGCGACCTCGAAGGCGAGTGCCGGGGCAACCTCTTTGGTACCGGAGAACGTCGCCTGACGATCGATGCGTGGCGTCATGGGAACCATCCATGCACCAGCCCCGTCGGCGCGCAAGCGACGGCGCGCCGACTCACGGGCCCGCGAAAAAATCGATCAGTGCCTTGGCAGTTGCCTCCGGCGCCTCCTCGGCCAGGTAGTGCCCGCAGTCGAGAGCAAAACCGCGCACGTCGTTCGCCCATTCCTTCCAGATCGCGAGCGGCCCCTCGGTCTCCGCCGCCACGCCCCCCGCCGCACCCCAGATCGCCAGCAGCGGGCAGCCGATCCGCTTGCCGGCGGTGCGGTCGGCTTCGTCATGGGCGAGATCGGTGCTGCGGCCCGCGCGATAGTCCTCGCAGGTCGCGCGAATGCGCAGCGGATCGTTGAAGAAAGCGTGATAGTGCGCGAGCGCGCGCGGATCGAATGCGGAGAGGCTCTTGATCTTGGTTCCCGCCGCCGCGCGCGAGTCGAAGAAGAACAGCGGGTCCTTGCCGATCATCGTTTCCGGAAACGGATAGGGCAGTGCGAGAAACATCCAGTGCCAGGCGCGGTTGGCGAGCCGCGCGTCCATGCGGTGCCACATCGCCCAGGTCGGCACGATATCGAGCACGGCAAGCTTCTCGAGCCGGCCCGGAAGATCGAGCGCGAGGCGATAGGCGACGCGCCCGCCACGGTCGTGACCGGCGAGATAAAAGCGTGCGTGGCCGAGCGCCTCCATCAACTCGATCATGGCGCCCGCCATCGCGCGCTTGGTATAGGGCGCGTGCTCGGCGTTGGCCGACGGAGCGTCTGACCAACCGTAACCCGGCAGGTCGGGAATGATGAGACTGAAGCGCTGCGCCAGTGCGGGCGCCACGCGATGCCACATGACGTTGGTCTGCGGGTAGCCATGGAGCAGCAGGAGCGGCGGTCCGTGCCCGCCCGCGCGCGCGAAAATGCGCCCGGCCGCGGTGTCGAGCCAATGCGAGGCGAAGCCAGGAAAGAGATCGGCGAGATCAGCCACGATTTAGAGCTTACGCTCCCGCGCGACCGCGCGAAATCCGATGTCGCGGCGGCAAAAGCCTTCGGGCCAACGGATGCGGTCGACCGCGGCATAAGCGCGTGCTTGCGCCTCGGTTACGCTCTTTCCGCGCGCGCAGACATTGAGCACGCGACCGCCGTTGGCAAGGATGCGTGCGCCGTCGGTCTTGGTGCCGGCGTGAAAGATTTCCACGCCTTCGATTTCCGCCGCTGCCTCGAGCCCTTCGATCACTGAACCCTTGCCGTAGTCGCCGGGATAGCCTTTCGCGGCCATCACCACCGCCACGGCCGCGTCGGTGTACCAGCGCAAATCAAAATTTTTCAGCACACCGTCGCAGCAGGCGAGCAACGCGGGCACCAGATCTGACATCAGGCGCGGCATGAGCACCTGGCACTCGGGATCGCCGAAGCGGACGTTGTACTCGATCAGCTTGGGCCCGGCGGCGGTGATCATCAGCCCGGCATAGAGCACGCCTTGATAAGGGGTGCCCAGCGCCACCATTGCCCGAACCGTGGGCAGGACGATCTCGTCCATCGCCCGGCGCGACAGCTCGGCCGTCATCACTGGCGCAGGCGAATAGGCACCCATCCCGCCGGTGTTGGGGCCTTCGTCGCCATCGAACACGCGCTTGTGGTCCTGCGCGCTGGCGAGTGGGATCGCAGTAGAGCCGTCGCACAGCGCGAAGAACGACGCTTCCTCGCCGGCGAGGAACTCCTCGATCACCAAGCCGTCTTCGCCCAGCCGGGCGGCGAAGATCATATCTATCGCCGCTTCGGCCTCGGTGACGCTGTTCGCAACGACAACGCCCTTGCCGGCAGCGAGGCCGTCGGCCTTGACGACGATCGGCGCGCCCTGCGCCCGCACATAGGCCTTGGCCGGCGCCGGTGCGCTAAATCGCGCATACGCGGCGGTGGGAATGCCGTTCGCTTTGCACAGATCCTTGGCAAAGCCCTTGGAGCCTTCGAGCTGCGCCGCCGCCCGTGTAGGACCGAAGGCTTTGATCCCGGCAGCGGCGAGATCGTCGACGATGCCCGCGCAGAGCGGCGCCTCCGGACCGACCGCGACCAGATCGATGCGATGCGTCTTGCAGAATGCGATCACCGCGGCGTGGTCGGCAGCATCCACGGCCACGAGTTCCGCCTCGCGGGCGATTCCGGCATTGCCGGGCGCGCAGTAGAGTCGCTCGACCAGCGGGCTCGCCGCCATTTTCCAGGCGAGCGCGTGCTCGCGTCCGCCCGAGCCGAGAAGCAGGATGTTCATGCGCTGCTCGATTGCGCCGCCCGACACCGATCGCGCTGATTTAGCATGACCCGGCACTCTGGCAACGCGAGGCGGGCTTCGGGCCGCTCTCAATCCATGCTAGGAGCTTGGAAACCAATGTTGATCGCTTGCAGAGGAACCGTCGATGGACATTAAGCCGCTCGGCTCGATGCCGTCGCGCCGAATGCCTGCGGAGTCGTTTACCGGCACCGTCTGGCAGGAGCCGATCATCGAGGCGCCGGCCCCGGCGCGCATCCGCGGCGCGTGGGTGCGGTTCGAGCCGCGCGCCCGTACGGCCTGGCACACCCATCCGCTCGGCCAGACCTTGCATGTTGTCTCTGGCGTCGGGCGGGTGGCGCTCTGGGGCGGCCCGATACGCGAAATCCGCGCCGGCGATACCGTCTGGATCGCACCGGGCGAAAAGCACTGGCATGGCGCCAGTCCCGGCACCGCTATGGTGCACCTGGCGTTGCAAGAGCACCTCGACGGTAAACACGTCACCTGGCTCGAGCATGTTTCGAACGAGCAATATGATGGCAAAGGCGGCTAGTGTTCCCGTATCGGAGTAGCGTGAAGATGGCGACGAACCACCGGGGTGCTTGCCTCCTTCTCGTGTTGGCGATGCTTGCCGTCAGCTCTTCGTCGGCGAGCGCGGAAACGATCGCCACCTTCACGCGCAATCCATCAAACCCGATTTTGCGCGGCGTGCGCATCGGCGGCGAGATCGCGGCGAACGCGCTCGGCGTCGGGATCGTCCACTTCATACCGCGCAGTGAAGCCCCGCCCGAGCAGCTCGGCCTCGTCGATGAGGTGATCCACAACAAGCCGGACGCGATCGTATTCGCGCCGTTCGATCCCAAGGCCATGGTGCCGGCGGTCGATAAGCTCAACGCCGCGGGCATTCCCGTGACCAATGTCAACGAGCGCCTCGAAGGTGGAACGGTCGTGTCCTATGTGGGAACCGACGATTATCAGCTCGCCCTGACCACGGCCCGCTATCTCATCAAGGCGATGGGCGGCAAGGGCAACGTCGTGATCCTGGAGGGTCCCGATAACTTGCCGACCAGCATTGCCCGGGTGAAAGCCTATAAAGATGTGCTCAAGGAATTTCCCGAGGTGAAGCTGCTCGCTTCGAAATCGGCGAACTATGCGCGCACGCCGGCGGCCGAGACCATGCGCAGCTTCCTGCGGCTCTATCCGCAGATCGACGGCGTGCTCGCGGCCAATGATCCCATGGCGATCGGCGCGGTCGAGGCGCTCAAGGCGGCCAACCGCAAGGCGCTGGTGGTGGGCATCAATGCCAGCAAGGAGGTGCTCGATTTCATCAAGTCCGGCGATATCATCGGCAGCGGCGACTACAACGGTTTCCTGCAGGGCTGCCTCGGCGTGGAAGTCGCGGTGCGCAATTTGCGTAAGCAGCCGGTGCCGAAGGAAGTCAACCTCAAGGCGTTGGTCGTCGACAAGACGAATTACCAGCCCTACGAGACGCCGATGGAGCGCCGGACCTGCCCGGCGCTGGAAAGCGTCGCGGTGAATTGACCAGCGGCGTTGGTGGCGGATGTGGCACCGCTGCTGGTAGTCAAGTTGACACAGCGCGAAGGAGCTGGCCCACGGGCCAAGCGATGAACGAACCGGCACGCCTCAATATCCGGGAATGGACGGTCTCCGAACTTTCCGCGGCGCTGCGGCGCACCGTGGAGGACGCGTTCGGCTACGTGCGCGTGCGCGGCGAAATCTCCGGTTATCGCGGGCCGCATTCGTCCGGCCACTGTTACTTCGCGCTCAAGGACGAAAGCGCCAAGATCGAGGCGGTGATCTGGCGGACCGCCTTCGCGCGCATGCGAATCAAGCCCGAGGAGGGGCTCGAGGTCTTCGTCACCGGGCGGCTCACCACCTATCCCGGGAAATCGCAATACCAGATCGTCGTCGACACGCTCGAGCCGGCAGGCCTCGGCGCGCTGATGATGCTGCTCGAGGAGCGCAAGAAAAAGCTTGCCGCCGAGGGGCTCTTTGACGCGGCGCGCAAGCAGTCGCTGCCGTTCCTGCCGGACTTGATCGGTGTCGTGACCTCGCCGACCGGAGCGGTGATCCGCGACATCTTGCACCGGCTCGCCGGCCGATTTCCGCGCCACGTCCTGCTCTGGCCGGTGCGGGTGCAGGGTGAGGGTTCCGCCGAGGAGGTGGCGGCCGCGATCCACGGCTTCAACGGCTTGCCCATGCATGGGCCGATCCGCAAGCCCGACCTCATCATCGTGGCGCGCGGCGGCGGTTCGCTGGAAGATCTTTGGTCGTTCAACGAAGAGATCGTGGTGCGCGCCGCTGCCGCGAGCGTCATCCCGCTGATCGCGGCGGTCGGGCACGAGACCGACGTGACGCTGATCGATTTTGCTGCCGATATGCGGGCGCCGACGCCGAGCGCGGCCGCCGAAATAGCCGTGCCGGTGCGGGCGGAACTGCTCGTGCGCCTTGACAGTTTGGCGCGGCGCTCCCTCGCCTGCTGGGAGCGCTGCCAGGACGCGCGCTGCCGCGAGTTGCGCGCAGCGATGCGCGCCTTGCCGACCGCCGAAGCCTTGCTCGCGCAACCGCGCCAGCGCCTGGATCATGCAAGCGCGCGCCTGCCGCGCGCGCTCATCGCCAATGCGCAGATTCATCATCGCACATTCTCGCGCATCGCCTCGCGGCTTGGCCCGCCGAGCCTGCGAGCGCGCATGGCGCGTTGCCGCGAGCTGGTCGACGCCTTGGTGGAGCGCGCCAAGCGCGCGCAAGAGGTCGCACGGCTGCGCCGCCAGGAACGGCTGGCGAGCGCGACGGCGCGCCTCGCGGCGGGACTGCGCGCCAATGTCGCGGCCCATCGCAACCGCATCGGCCGCCAGCGCGAGCGCGTCCTCGCGCTTGCCGAGCGCTCGCGGCGCGGCGTGTGGCAATCGCTGCACCAGCGGGCGGCGGCGGTCGAGCGTTGCGGACAGCTGCTGGTCGCGCTTTCGCATCGCGCCGTGCTGGCGCGTGGTTTTGCACTGGTGCGCGACCGCCGCGGCCGCCCGCTGCGGCAAGCGGCTGCGGTTAGCGCAGGCATGCAACTCGATATCGAGTTTGCCGAGGGCTGGGTGCGGGCGCAGGCGGAAAGCACATTCGCGGCTGGGCCCGAAAAGCCGGAACCCACGGTCATCCGCAAGGCGCGCGGCCGGCGGGACGGCGGCGATTCAGGCCAGGGCAGTCTGTTCAGCGGGTAGAGCAAAAACCCTTCAGGTCAGATCACTGCAACCGCAAACTGCCATCAAGCGGTCTGCCGAGGCGCGTGCCGCGAGTTTACCTCTCCTCCAGCGGGGAGAGGTCGCCCGCGCTTGTAAAGCGCGGGCGGGTGAAGTTGCCACGCGGGGACGAGTAGAAGCGCCCACCGCCCGGGTCAAGTCGCCGCGCAAGAGGGGGTAATCGTTCGGGACATGGCTTACATGAGCCGGCCCAAGCCATTATCTTGTGCCGTGGGCCGGCGCACGTGCACCGGCCCCGACTCGATGAGCCATGTCCCGTTCGGGCGCGCGGGGGATACGACGTGCTGAACCGATCCGACCGCTCTTCGCCGATGGCCGGCGAGGCCGAGGTCAAATATCTCGACGGCGATTTTCGCGTCGTACGACCCGGCGCATTCGTGCGCTGCGCCGTGACCGGGCTGCCGATACCCCTGGAGGAGCTGAAGTACTGGAGCGTCGACCGGCAGGAGCCCTATGTCAGTCCGGAGGCGGTTCTGCAACGCCACTTTCCCAACGCCAAAAGGCCGAAGGCGGATAACGGCCGCTAAACTTTGACGGCTATGGTCCGCCCTGGTGCGCGAACCGCTCCTTGGCGGCGGCCAATCTCTCGATCAGCAGCCGCTTGAATCCGGTTTCGTCGTCGAAGACCAGCCGGACAGGCAATGTCCGCGCCCGCGCCGCGAGCGATCCCACCTGATCGTCGCCGGTAATGCGCGCGAGATCCTTTTCCGTGGTCACCAGCATGAGGCCTGCGCGGTCCGCGTCGTCGCACAGCGCTTTCGCTTCTGCCGGGGTAAAGCGATGGTGGTCGGGAAAAGCTCGCTTCGCGATCACCTGCGCACCGGCACCAGCCAGCGTCGCGAAGAATTTCTCCGGCTCGCCGATACCGGCAAAGGCGAACACGCGGCGGCCGGCAAGCGCAGCGGCGGCTTCCGCCTCGGGCTGCAAGCGGGCGTAAAACACCGGAAGGTTGAGCTCGCGTGCAGCGCGTTCGACATGCGCGTCGCACCGAAAGCCGCCTACCACAACCAGCGCCTGCGCACGGGCAAGCTGCGCCGCGAGCGGCGCCCGCAACGGACCGGCCGGGATCACCCGCCCGTTGCCGGTGCCGCGCCGCGCGTCGATGACGAGCATGGAAAAATCCTTGGCAAGGCTTGGATTCTGGAACCCGTCGTCCATCACCACGACGCTGGCGCCGGCGCGGACCGCCATTCTTCCGCCGGCAACGCGATCCGCCCCCGCGATGGTAGGCGCGACGCGGGCAAGCAGGAGCGGCTCGTCACCCACTTCGCTCGCGCGATGGTGCAGCGGATCGACCTGCAGCGGTCCGGCAACCGTGCCGCCATAGCCTCGCGTCAGGAACGCCGGCCGCTCACCCAGCGCCGCAAGCGTTCGCGCCATGGTTATCGCTGTCGGCGTTTTGCCGGCGCCACCGGCGGTTGGGTTGCCGATGCAGACCACCGGCACGACGAGGTGGCTGCCGCGCCGTCCGAGACGCCACGCCGCGATCGCACCATAGATCGCGGCCACCGGCATGAGCAGGCGCGCCCGCGTCTGCGGCGCGCCCCACCAGAATTCCGGCTCACGCATTGGGGCGGCGGTGCTCGAGCCGGATTTGCATGAGATAGGGTTCGAGCGCCGTGAGAGTTTGCTCGAGCGCACCGCCGAGCGTGGCGACCGTGTCGCGCGCCGCGGCGACGACCGACGCGCGTTCGCGGGCATTGTTGAGCCAAGCACCTGCCCGGGTGACAAGCTCGTCGACGTCGCCCACCGGCTCGCCGCCACCGGCCTGATCGAGCGCGGCGTAGATTTCGGCGAAGTTCCAGACATTCGGGCCATGCAGGATTGCCGCGCCGAGCTTGATCGGCTCGACCGGATTCTGTCCGCCGTGGGCGGCAAACGAGCCACCGATGAACACGACCGGCGCCAGCCGATACATCAAGCCGAGTTCGCCCAAAGTGTCGGCTACATAGATATCGGTAGCGGCATCGGGCAATGCGCCGCGCGAGCGCAGCCTTGCTTTGAGGCTCGCGGCGTTGGCGATGTCCAGAATGCCGGGACCGCGTTCGGGGTGACGCGGCGCAATGATGGTGAGCAGTCGCGGGAACGCGCTGCGCAGGTGCCGATGCGCCTCGATCAACACCGTCTCTTCACCGGGATGCGTGGAAGCTCCGGCAAACACGGTGCGATCGCCGATCGCTGCCTTGAGTGCGGCGAGTCGCCCGGCGTCGGCGGGCGGATCGGGCACGTCAAGCTTGAGGTTGCCAGTGGTAACGACGCAGGGCGCCCCGAGCGCACGGTAGCGGGCGGCGTGCGCGGCGGATTGCGCCAGGCACAGATCGAAGCAATGCAGGAGGGCGGCAATCGTGCCAGGCACCTGCCGCCAGCGCTTGAACGAGCGTTCCGATAGCCGGGCGTTGACCAGGATCAACGGAATCTTCCGGGCGGCCGTGGTCACGATCAGATTGGGCCAGAGATCGGATTCGACAAACAGCGCCATGTCGGGTCGCCAATGATCGAAGAAACGCTTGACGAAGCGGGGCGCATCGAGAGTCACAAACTGGTGGATTGCGCCGTTCGGCAAGCGTTGCTCGGCGAGACTGGCCGAGGTGACGGTGCCGGAGGTGCAGAGGATATTGAACTGCCGCTCGCGGAGCCGCTCGACCAGCGGAATCACCGCCAAAAGTTCGCCGACGCTCGCGCCGTGCACCCATACCAGCGGCCCGGCCGGGCGCGCGATCTTGCTCCGGCCATAACGTTCGTTGACGCGGGCGACGTGTTCTTTGCCATGCCTGAGCCGATGGGAGAGCAGCGCGGGGGCGAGCGGGGTCGCCGCCGCGGTCAGCGCCCGATAAACATGGAGCGTGAGCGGCAGCCCTTCAGCCACGGCCGTCTCGCTTGCGGCGATCGGCGATGGCATAGGCGCGCTCGGTCGCCGCATTGAGCGAGGCTTCGAGTGTGCGCCGCGCCGCTTCGAGCGCCTCGCCATCCGCATTCGGCGCCACACGCAGCGGCGCGCCGGTTACCCCGGCCCCGCGACCAAAGGGAAGGTTGATGGCGGTGCGGTCCCAATTGTCGAGTTCGATCCGCCGCCGGGTCGCGATTGCAATCGGGTAGATCGGCCGGCCAGATGCGCTGGCTAACTTGACGATGCCAAGCCCGGCCACGCGTGCAATCTTTGGCACGTCGGCGGTGAGCGCAACGTTGTAACCCTGCTCCAGCGCCGCCAACATTTCCCGGAACGCGCTCACGCCGCCCTTGCCGAGGAAGCCGTCGCTGTGGTGACCGGAACCGCGGATCGTTCCCACCCCGAGCCGTTCGGAGGCGATCGCGTTGATCTCTCCGTCGCGATGGCGCGACACCAGCACCTTGGCGCGATATTTGCCGCGCCGGATGAAGGGCACCAGGAAATGCTGCCCATGCCACATGGCAATGATAGCGGGAACGTCACGCTCAAACTGTTCGTAGATTCCTTCCGGTTCGATGACGAAGGGGTTCGTCGTCTTCCACACCAGTCGGAGGTATTCGGCCGCCGCCACCCCGGCCGCCTGCTGAAAGCTGCGTGAGCCGACGACACGCTTCGTCCACGACATCTGGCTGCGCAGCGTCAGAACTTGGCGCCCCGATCCGTGTCCGGATCGAGCAGCCGGTGCAGGTGCACGATGAAGTAGCGCATGTGGGCGTTGTCGACGGTCTGCTGAGCCTTAGCCCGCCAGGCATTGTAGGCAGTGGCGTAGTTTGGATAAATCCCGACAATGTCGAGCTTGCCGAGATCGCGAAACTCGATCTTGTCGAGATCGGTGAGCTCGCCGCCGAACACCAGATGCAGCAATTGTCCGCGCGCGGGCTTCTCCGACATCGCTGCGTCCTCGTGCGTCACAACCCGCGTGACCCAATCACGCGAATTCCGCGATCCGGTCGCGAATGAGGCCGAGCAACGCCGCGTGACGGGCGCGACCAGCGGCGAGCAGCGCGTCGTGAACCGGATCGGGCTGATTGTAAATCAACGATCGGCCAGTCAGAGTTGTGATGATTCCGCCGGCTTCGTGCACCAAAAGATCGGCCGCGGCAAGGTCCCAATCATGGCTGTTGGGACCGGCGAAGGCGCCATCGAACGCGCCGGTCGCGACCCGCGCGATGCGCAGCGCAAGCGACGGCGTCAGCGGCATCATCTGGATGGTCGGCTCGATCGCCGCCAGGCGCTCGAGCCGCCGTTTGGCCCCGGAAAACCTTGCGCCGGCAAGTGCATCACCGGCGCTGGCACGAATCGGCATTCCGTTGAGCGTCGCACCGCTACCGGCGATGGCGAGGAACATCCCGCCCAGCGCCGGGGCATAGAGCGCGGCGACGACCGGACGGCCCCCGCTCACCAGCGCCGCGGAAACCGTCCACTCCGGCCTGCCCGCGAGATAGGCACGCGTGCCGTCGATGGGATCGACCACCCAGACCTCGGCACAGGCGAGTCGCGCCGGATCGTCCTCGGTTTCTTCCGACAGCCATCCGGCCGGCCGGATAGTCAGCAGCCGCTCGCGCAGCAGCGCATCCACGGCAAGGTCGGCTTCACTCACCGGCGACGAGGCGCCTTTGGTCCAGCTCCTGAGTTCGGCCCGGAAGGTTTGCAACGCGAGTGCCCCCGCTTCGCGCATGGCGGCTGCGAGGTGATCGCGCAATTCCAGCCGATTGTTGACGAGATCAACGCCCGGCAACGGTCAGCCCCTCGACGCGCAACGTCGGTGCGTTCGTGCCGAAGCGAAACTCAAGATCGTTGGCCGGGGCAAGAGCCTTGAACACATCGATCAGATTGCCCGCGATCGTCACCTCGCTCACAGGGTAGGCGCGCTTGCCGTTCTCGATCCAAAAGCCCGATGCGCCGCGGCTGTAGTCGCCGGTCACCTGGTTGACACCGACGCCGATGAGATCGGTCACGTAAAAACCCTCGCTTATATCCGCCATCAGGGCGTCCGGCGTAGCGTCGCCAGGGGCAAGGTGAAGATTGCTCGGGCCGGGAGAAGGCGTCGAAGAGACGCCGCGTTGGGCATGGCCGGTGGTCGTCAGGCCGAGCTCGCGCGCGGAAGCCGAATCGAGAAGCCAGGACTTGAGCACCCCGTCCTCGACGACGGCGAGAGATCTGCTCGCCACGCCTTCGCCGTCGAATGGACGCGAGCGCAGGCCGCGCCGCCGCAGCGGATCATCGACCACGCTGATGCCGCGCCGGAACAGCTGCTCGCCGCGCCGGTTTTTCAGGAAGCTCGTCTTGCGCGCGACCGCAGCGCCGTTGATCGCCCCGGCCAGATGACCGATGAGCGAGCCCGAGATGCGGCGGTCGAACACGACCGGGACACGCTTGGTATCGACCTTGCGGGGGTTGAGCCGCGCGACCGTGCGCTCGGCGGCGGTGCGTCCGACCTTTTCCGGCGAATCGAGGTCGGCCGCGTGGAGCGCGGAGGAATAATCGTAATCCCGCTCCATGGCAGTGCCGGCTCCCGCGATTGCCGTCATCGCGACGCTTTGACCCGAATTGAGGTAGGCGCCGCGGAAGCCGCCGCTGGTCACCAGCACCATGCCACCGATACCGGCGGAGGCGGAGGCGCCGCCCGACTTGGTCACGCCCTTGACCGCGAGCGCCGCGCTCTCCGCGCGCAACGCGCGTTCCTCGAGCTGGGCGACGCTGGGAAGATCGGGATCCAGCAAATCGAGCTCGGCAATGTCGCGCGCGAGACGGCTCGAATCGGCCAGTCCGGCGAATGGGTCTTCCGGCGCGGCCCGCGCCATGGCGACCGCGCGCTCCGCAAGCTGCGCCACGTCGATCTTGATATCGTTCGTCGACACCACCGCTTGGCGGCGGCCGACGAACACGCGCAGGCCGACGTCGTCGCCTTCCGACCGCTCGGATTCTTCGACCCCGCCGTTGCGCACTTCGACCGCCAGCGACACCGCGCGCACGGCAACCGCGTCGGCGGCATCGGCGCCGGCACGAGAGGCGGCGCCGACGAGCCGCTCGGCGAGTTCGGTGAGCGCGGTTTGGTCAAGCAGCGAGGACATCGGAGAAGAGTTCGCGGCGGTGGAAGAACCGCCTGTACCGCGGGGAAGATAAGCATGGCAGTATCAAGCCACAACCGGCGCGACTCATACCCGCAAGGCTTCGAGTCGGCAGGCGACTCGGCGCGCTACGCTCCACGACGAAGCGCCGCGTCGAGCACCATTCCCGCCAAGAGGATCAGTCCGGCGTCGCGATTGGACTTGAACACGGAGAGGCAGAGGAGCGGATCGTCGACGTCCAGCCGCTTAATTTGCCAGGCGAGATGCGCGGCGAAAGCAAGCAGGCCGATCGCAAAAACGAGGTCGGCGCCCGCGCTCCATCCGGCGAGCGCGATCAGCACGACAGCAAGCGAATAAAACACGACAAGCATCGGCTTGGTGCGCTCACGGAACAGCAGTGCCGTCGACTTGATCCCGATGAGCGCGTCGTCCTCGCGATCCTGGTGGGCATAAATCGTGTCGTAGCCGATCACCCAACAGATCGCTCCGGCGTAAAGCAGATAGGCGGGAAGATCGAGCCGCGCGAACGTCGCGGGCCAGCCCATCAGCGCGCCCCAGGAGAAGGCGAGTCCAAGCACGATCTGCGGCCAGTAGGTGACGCGTTTCATGAAAGGATAGATCGCGACCACCGCGAGCGACGCAAAACCCACGAAAACGGTGAACCGGTTGAATTGCAGCAGGACCGCCAGTCCGACCAGCGCCTGCAGGACGAGAAAAATCGCCGCCGCGCGGACGCTCACTTGGCCCGAGGGGATGGGTCGCGAGCGGGTGCGCTCGACCCGGCCATCGAGATCACGATCGACGATGTCGTTCCAGGTGCAGCCGGCGCCGCGCATGGCGAAGGCGCCGATGAAGAACAGGGCGCCATGCCAAAGATCGACGCGCTCGCGCGCGGCAATGGCGACGAGCGCAACCGACCACCAGCATGGGATCAAGAGGAGCCAGGAACCGATCGGGCGATCGAGACGCGCAAGCCGCAGGTACGGGCGCGCCCAGGCGGGAGCCGCGCGATCAACCCAGTTGCCGGTCGAATCAGCGACCGGGCCCGGGCCGTCGGTCATCGCGCCAATGGACTGCCGGTCAGCGTATCGAAGGTCCCCGCGCCGCGCTTGCTCGCGGTCGCGGAATCCGGCACTGTCGGTGTCGTGCCCAAGGCCTCGCTCAGGCTCGGCGCAGCAGGCTGAGCCCCGCGTTCCGCCATCTCGCAAACCTGCTTGCTCACCTGCGACGCCTTGCCGTGACCGGCTTTGACTTGCTTGATCACGTCGGCGGGAACGCCGCAGAGCACGCTATTCTCCTCGAGGCCCTTGATCAGCTTGCCTTCCGCCGCGAGGAACGCGTTGAAGAGCTTGCAAACCTCGTCGGGCGGGGCCTTCTTCTTCCCGGCCGCCTGCAAGGCGTTACCGTGCTTCTGCGTCTCATCGCGATAGGTCAAAAGCTGCTGGCAGGCGGGAGGCGGCGCCTGCGGTGCACCGAATCCCGCCCCGGGCATTCCCGGCATGCCCGGCATTCCTGGCGCCCCTGGCATTCCCGGAGAACCCGGCATACCCGGCATGCCGCCGAACTGCGCCACCGCAGACCCCACCGGCAAAGCGGCAAGCGCGAGCACGATCGGCAGAGCCCGGCTGAGCGTCATTGGCATAATCCCCGGCCCCCGGGCCGTCATCCGACCCCGGTCATCCCCAACCGTATTAACAGCCTATAAAATCTGGCGATAACAAGACCAGCCGGCCGAGGCCGTCGGTCAATTTTCGCCCTCCAACGGGCAAGAAAGCCGAGCCCAGAGGGCTGCACAGGGTTGCTCGGGCGCGCGCTCGAGTACCTTCATTAAAGGTCGGGTTCGCTCTCCCGCCACCTCGCAAACCTGCTTGCCGACCTGCGACGCCTTGCTGTGACCGGCTTTGACTCGCTTGATCACGTCGGCGGGAACGCCGCAGAGCGCGCTATTCTCCTCGAGGCCCTTGATCATCTTGCCTTCCGCCGCGAGGAACGCGTTGAAGAGCTTGCAAACCTCATCGGGCGGGGCCTTCTTCTTCCCAGCCACCTGCAAGGCTTGACCGTGCTTCTGCGTCTCATCCCGATCGGCCAACAACTTGCTGACAGAACGGCGGGCGGCGGCGGCGATGCCAGCGGCGAAGGTGGGCCATGACGGCATGCCCCCAGACTGCGCTAATGCCGGGCCCGACGTAAAGGCCGCAAGAGCAACCGCCATTGAAAAGGCCCGCACCGCCATCGCGCCAGCCCCAGGATCGGTGGATCGCGGATATAAGCTCCATGAATCCGCCGATTGTAAGATCAGGCACCCGATGCCTCGCTACGATTTCCGCACGCCCCGCCTTTACGTCGATTCCCCGCTTGGGGGCGGGACAAGCGTCGGACTTGACGCCGCACAGGCCCATTACCTGCGCGATGTTCTACGTCTGAAGGGCGGCGATGGGGTGCTGGTGTTCAATGGTCGCGACGGCGAATGGCGCGCCCGGATTGTGGAAGCCAGCAAGCGCAAGCAGCTGCTCGAAATCGAGAAGCAAACGCGCACGCAAACGAGCGCACTCGACCTGCATTATCTCTTCGCCCCGCTCAGGCACGCGCGCCTCGATTACCTGACGCAAAAGGCGGTCGAGATGGGCGTGTCGCGGCTGCAGCCGGTGATGACGCGGCACGGCCAAGTCAGGCGGGTTAACGCGGAACGCATGCGGGCGAATGCCATCGAAGCGGCCGAACAATGCGGCATTCTCACCGTTCCGGACATCGAGCCGCTGCGCCCCCTCGGCGACGTGATCGCGGCGCGCGATCCCGGCCGCGTTCTCGTGTTCTGCGATGAGGACGCGGAGGTGAAGGATCCGATCGCCACTCTCTCCGCGGCACGCGTGTCCGACCGCAACGCTCCGATGCCGATCGCGGTTCTCGTCGGCCCGGAAGGGGGCTTTGCCGCCGACGAGCGCGCCGCGCTCATGCAATTGCCCAACACGGTGCGGCTTGCCCTCGGGCCCCGCGTCCTGCGCGCCGATACCGCCGCGGTGGCGGCGTTGGCGCTGGTCGGCGCGGTGCTTGGCGATTGGCGGTGAGGCGCGGCAACCGCCTCGAACGACGCGACGCGTTTCGTTAAGGCCAGCGCGCGATTGGCGTCGAAATCCCTCGACAGGCGTGCTAAACGGCCGCCGCCGCGGGCATTTACCGACGCCGGCGCGCGCCATGACACGACCGGAAATTAACCATGCGGAACGCAGCGCCCGATGCGCAAGCGGATGCCCTGCTCGCGTCCTTCGAGGGCGCCGGCTATGCGCGCGCGACACCGGCGATCCTGCAGCCGGCAGAGCCGTTCCTCGATCTCTCGGGCGAGGACATCCGCAAGCGCATGTACCTGACGACCGACCCGCGCGGTCAGGAATTGTGCCTGCGGCCCGACCTCACCATCCCGGTCTCGCGCGACTATCTCGCCTCTCCCGTGGCCGGTAAACCGCAGGCATTTTGCTACCTGGGCCCGGTCTTTCGGCATCGGGGCGAAGCGCCCGGCGAATTCCTGCAAGCCGGCGTCGAATCGTTCGGGCGCCTCGATACGGCGGCGGCAGATGCCGAGATGCTCGCGCTCGGGCTCGAGGCCACCGCGCATTACGGACTTGCCGCGCCCGACATTCGCGCGGGCGATATCGGGCTGTTTTCCGCGCTGATTGCCGCGCTCGATCTTGCACCGGCCTGGAAGCGTCGCCTGGTCAAGGATTTCAACCGCAAATCCTCGCTTGCGCAGGACCTTGATCGGCTCGCCGTCAGCGCGACGCAAGCACGCCCCGAATACCAGGGCGTGCTTTCCGCGCTCGCCGGCTCCGATCCGGCGGCGGCGCGCGAGCTCGTTACCGATCTGTTGTCGATCGCCGGGATTACCGCGGTCGGCGGACGCTCGGTCGGCGAGATCGCGGAGCGCTTTCTCGAGCAAGCGGCGCTGGCGGCGCAGACGTCACTGCCGCCGGAAATCCGCGCGCTGATCGAAAAATTCCTCGCCGTGTCCGGCGATCTCGAGCAGGTCGCGAGCAAACTGCGCGCGCTCGCGCGCGACGCAAAGGTCAAGCTCGACGCTTCGCTCGACCTGCTGGAAGCAAGAACCGAGCGCCTTGCGGGCTGCGGCGTCAAGGTCGGGCGTATTCGATTTTCCACCGCGTTTGGCCGCGGGCTCGATTATTACTCGGGCTTCGTGTTCGAGTTGCACGACGGTGCATCGCGCCAGAACGGCCCGCTTGTTGCGGGCGGTCGGTACGACGGGTTGCTCACGCGATTAGGCAGTGCAAAGCCCATCCCCGCGGTCGGCTTTGCCGTCTGGATCGAACGGCTGGCAGCATTGCAGGACGGCTCGTGAGCGCATCGCTTATCATCGCGGTGCCGGCAAAGGGCCGGCTGCAGGCGAACGCCGAATCCTTCTTCGCGCGCGCCGGGCTCGACCTGGTCAAGCCGCGCGGAGCGCGCGACTACCGCGGCACCATCGCCGATCTTCCGAGCGTCGAGGTGGCATTCCTGTCGGCAGCCGAGATCACCGACCTGCTGGCCCAGGGCAGCGTGCACCTCGGGCTCACCGGCGAGGATCTCGTCCGCGAGATGATTCCTGATACCGACCGCCACGTCATTTTCATCGAGGCGCTCGGGTTCGGCCACGCCAATGTCGTGGTGGCGGTGCCGCAGGCCTGGATCGACGTGCGCAGCATGGCCGATCTCGACGACGTGGCCACTTCGTTCCGCAGCAAGCGCGAGCGCAAGATGCGGCTTGCCACCAAATACGTGAATCTCACTCGCAACTTCTTCTCCGCGCACGGCATCACCGACTACCGCATCGTCGAGAGCACGGGGGCGACCGAAGCGGCGCCGGCAGCCGGGACCGCGGAGTTCATCGTCGATATCACCACGACCGGGGCAACGCTCGCCGCTAACGGCCTCAAGGTGATCGAAGACGGCTTGATCCTGCGCTCGCAAGCCAACCTGCTGGCGGCGCGGAGAGCCCAATGGAGCGCGGCGGCGCGCGAGAGCGCGCGCATGGTGCTCGACCGGATCGCAGCGCAAGCGCGCGCCCACGCGTTCCGCGAAGTGCGCGCGCGCTTTTCCCGGTGCGACGACTCGCTGCTGACCGAGGCACGCAAACGCTTCCACGTGGAAACACCGTTCGGGGACTCGACGTCGTCGGGTATGTTCACACTGCACTGCCCGCCGCAGCATGTGCACGCCCTGGCAAACCTGCTGCGCAGCAAGGGCGCCGAGAGTGTGGTGGTGACAGACCTCGGCTACGTTTTTTCCGGCGTCAATCCACTTTACGCCAAGCTCGAGACCGCGCTCACCGCGCGATCCTGACCGTCCGATGATTGGCGATCATATCGCCGATGCGCGACCCCATCACAGTGTGGCGAAGTCGACGGGCCGCGAGCGGTCGAGCCGGCGGTGCATGGCGGGCATCGGATACTTCAATCCGGTCGCACAGTTGAACAGGACCACCTGCTCGCCGCGGCCGATGCGGCCGTCGGCGAGCGCGATCTTCAGCGCGGCATAGGTCGCCGCACCCTCCGGGCACAGCAACAAGCCTTCGTTGCGCGCGACCTCGTCGATTGCCGCGGTGATCGCCTGATCTGAGACCGCGATGGCGAAGCCGCCGCTCTCGCGGACCGCACGCAGGATCAGGAAATCGCCCAAGGCCTGCGGGACGCGGATGCCCGCTGCGATGGTGTGCGCATCTTCCCAACGCGGCGCGCAATCCTTACCCGCCTCGAACGCGCATACCACGGGCGCGCAACCCGTCGCCTGCACCGCCACCATGCGCGGGCGCCGCCTGCCGATGAATCCGATCGCTTCGAGTTCGGCAAACACCTTCCACATCCCGATGAGCCCGGTGCCGCCGCCGGTCGGATAGAGGATCACATCGGGCAGCTGCCAATCGAGCTGCTCGGCAAGCTCGAGGCCCATCGTCTTCTTGCCTTCCAGCCGATACGGCTCCTTCAGCGTGGATGTATCGAACCAGCCGACCTTGGCACTGCCCTCGGCGACGAGCTTGCCGCAATCGTCGATCAGGCCGTTTACGCGGTAGACGGTCGCGCCCTGCAGCGCGATTTCGTTCACGTTCACCTCCGGCGTGTCGTCGGGGCAGAAGATCGTGCTCCTGATGCCGGCGCGGCTGGCATAGGCGGCGAGCGCCGCACCGGCATTGCCGTTGGTCGGCATCGCCATATGCGTGACGCCGAGCGCCTTGGCCATGGACACGGCGACGACCAGGCCGCGGGCTTTGAATGAGCCAGTGGGCAGCCGTCCTTCGTCCTTGACCAGGATCTCCGCGGACCCGAGCGCCTTGGCGAGCTTCGCCATGCCGACGAGCGGCGTGATTTCCTCGCCAAGGCTGACGATGTCCTGCGCGCGCCGCACCGGAAGCAGCTCGCGATAGCGCCAAAGGTCGCGCGGACGGCGAGCCAGCGCTTCCTTGCTCAGCGCGCGGCGCACGCCCGCGAGATCGTAGCGCACCAAGAGTGGCTTACCGGCACGCGACAGGTTGTGCAGCACGTCGGCGGGGTGCCGTTCCCCGGTGGCGGAACATTCCAGATGCGTGACGAAAGTCGGCCGCTCGTGCGTGAGGTTTTCATCATCGCGCATGCGTCGTCCCTGTCGCAGGGTCCGGTTCATTCGGCGGAGGCTTCTGCCCCGCGGCCGCGCCCCCTGAACACCACGAAATGCGATAGCGAGAAATTGACCGCGAAACTCGCCGCGATTGCCAGGAGCTTGGCGATCGGAACCGGTAGCCACAGCGAGGCGACGACGAGCGTCGTAGTGTTGACCACCACCCCGGCAACGCCTGACGCCACGAATGCCGCATACGCACGCCACCGCAGCGTTCGCCCGGATTCGTGCGCGAAGGTGATGAACGAATTCATCACGTAGGAGCCCGACACCGCCACCAACCAAGCCAATACATTGGCCGGGACGAGCGGCAGCTTGAGCACATAGTAGCCGCCGAGAAATATCCCATAGTCGACGAGCGTGTTGACGACGCCGACCAGAGCAAAGCTTACCGCCTTGAGCGAGATCGCCCGCGCATGCCAAGCCTCGGCAAGGCGGGATTTGAGGCGATCGAGCAGAGGGGGCAGCGCCATGGGGGCTTCGCTTAGCACGTTCGCCCGATTCCGCCGAGGCTCCTCCGCGCGGGCGAGCGGCACGACAGCGGCCGACATCTGGGATATAACCCGCTCCCGGCGATCAAGGAATGACGGCCGCGCCGATGGCACCCGATGCAATCACCCGAACCGGCACTCCGGCGCGGCCGCGCGGCCGGGCAGAGGCTGGACTGTCGATCGTGGTGCCCCTGTTCAATGAGGCGGACAACCTGTCGGCGCTGCACGCCAACATCGTGAACGTCGCCCGCTCCCTGAGAACCATGTACGGCTTGGCGGCGGAGGCGATCTACGTCGACGACGGCAGCCGCGACGCGACACTCGCCGCCGCGCGCGGACTTGCTCCGGAAGCTCTCGACGTTCAGATCATTTCGTTGTCTCGCAATTTCGGCAAGGAGGCCGCGCTACTCGCCGGTCTCGATCATGCCCGCTTCGGCGCCGTGTTGTTCATGGACGGTGACGGCCAGCACCCACCATCCCTGGTCGAGAAACTCGTAGGCTACTGGGTCGATGATGGGTACGACGTCGTTTACACTGCCAAGGCACATCGCGAGCGCGAGCCCTGGCTGCGCCGGCTCGGCGTCAAGGTGTTTTACACCCTGATCAACTGGGGAGCGCGGCAAAAGATTCCCGAGGACGCCGGCGATTTCCGGCTGCTCTCGCCGCGCGCCGCCGGCGCGCTCAAGCAGCTGCCGGAGCGCAACCGCTTCTTCAAGGGGTTAGCGAGCTGGATCGGATTTCGGCAAATTCGCGTCGATTACGAACCGGCGGAACGCATCCACGGGCGCACGACCTGGAATCTCCATTCGCTGATCGGCCTTTCGATCGAAGGTCTCACGTCATTTTCCGTCGCGCCGCTGCGGCTCGCAAGCCTGCTCGGCCTGCTGCTCGCCGCGGCGGCATTCATCTTCGGCGTGCAAATCCTGATCGAGACGGTGGTGTTCGGGGAATCGGTTCCCGGCTATCCGTCGGTTGTTGTGGGCCTGATGGTGCTCGGCGGCGTGCAATTGATCATGATTGGAATCTTGGGAGAGTACATCGGCAAGATCCTCTTCGAGCTCAAGGCGCGGCCGGTCTATTTCGTGGCCGAGCATACCGTGAAGACCGCCGAAGCTGCGGAGCCGGTCGATTCAGCGGCACGCTCCGCGGCCGAATAACGCGACAGTCCAAACCGTGACCGCCACAACGCGCGCGGATGCAAATACGAGCGCGCCCGTTCGACCGCGGCGCATCTGGCTGTGCGCGGATGATTACGGCATCTCGCTCTCCGTCAATACGGCGATTCGCGATCTGGTCGCACGTGGACACCTCAACGCCACCTCGGTGATGGTGACAGCGCCGAGCTTTTGTCGCTCGGAAGCGATTGCGCTGAGCGCGCTTAATACCGTTTCGCCGCGCGTCGCGATCGGGCTGCACCTCACTCTGACGGCGCCGTTTCGGCCGCTGAGCACGAACTTCAAGCCGGTGAGCGAGGGAATTTTCCTGCCGCTTGCCGCGATGTTCCTTTACGGCGTGTTGCATCGATTCGAGCATGATGCCTTGACCGCCGAGATCGCGGCGCAGATGCAGGCATTTCGCGAAGCGTTCGGCCGCGCCCCCGATTTCGTCGACGGGCACCATCATGTGCACCTGTTCCCGCAGATCGGCGCCGCCTTGCTCGACGTGGTCAGGGCGAGCGTGCCGACAGCGTGGCTGCGTCAATGCGGACGCACGGCACCGCTCGCCGCGCGCCTGGCCGACCGCAAGGGCCTGTTCCTCGACCTCTTGAGCCACCGATTCCGTCGGCACGCGGCGGCGGGCGGCCTGCGCACCAACCCCGGCTTCGCCGGTACCTATGATTTCGCGGAGAAGACCGATTTCGCAGCCGTGTTCCCGCGCTTCCTCGAAGGCCTCCCCGATGGCGGCGTGGTCATGTGCCATCCCGGCTTCGTCGATGCGGAATTGCGGCGGCTCGATCCGCTGACGACCTTGCGCGAGCAGGAATACGCCTATTTCGCCGGGGAGACCTTTCCGGTGGTACTCGCCAACCGTGGCTTCGCCCTGGCCTAGAGGGCTTTAACGCAAGCGCCTACATGACTTGGACGGCACGGGACCATGGAGAGCACGATGACCCCAGAGGAACGCGATCTCGTCACCGAATTGTTCGATCGCCTTGCCGCGCTGGAAGACGCCCCGCGCGATCCCGAGGCGGAACGCTTGATCAAGGATGGGCTGCGACAGGCTCCCAACGCGCCCTATGCCCTGGTGCAGACGGTCCTGGTGCAGGACGAGGCGCTCAAGCGGGCGGACGCGCGTATCCGTGAGCTCGAACAGGCTGGCGGTGCGGCGCCGCAGGACACCAGTTTTCTCGGCGGCATGCGCGATGCCCTACTCGGGCGGCGCGAGACGCGCGGGTCGGTGCCGTCGGTGCGGCCGGACGAATCCGCCTCCGAGATGTCGCCGGCCTGGCGCACTGGGGCGGGCGCGGGAACGCAGCCGATGCCCGCTCAATCGGCGCCTGGGCCGATCGGACAAGGCGGCTCGTTCCTCGGCACCGCAGCCGCGGCGGCGGCCGGAATGGTCGGCGGCTCGCTATTGCTCAGCGGCATTCGCTCGATGATGGGCGGACACGCCGGGTTGGGCGGCATCAGCCCGGCCGCCGCAGCCGGCGGATCACCCTGGAGCGGCGGCAGCGCCGCCGGCAGCGAGCTTTCTCGCGAAGCGGGCCTCGACGACATCGGACGCAGCCCCTCCGGCTCGCGTGATCCCGGCGCAAGCGGCGGCCAAGGCCTGTTCGACAGCGGCGCGGATGACACGGAGCAGGATCAAGATTCCGATGACAGCGACGACTCCGGCGATTTCGACGACGACAGCGACTTCGATGGCGATGACGGCGGCGGTGAAGAATAATCATTCATGGATCAATGCCCGCTCCCGGGTCGGCGGATTGCCATAAAACCCAGGAACGAAACCAGCGCGAACACGGCCACCACCGCGAGCACCATCGAGTCGGCAGCGCGTTCGGCAACGAATGCGAGCGCCAACGGCGCGATCGCCTGCATCAGCAGGAAAGCTCCGCCGATGCGGCCAATGAGATGTCCGTAACCCGCGGCGCCAAACAAGGCGAGCGGTACTGCCCCGCGTGCGATGGTGATCAGTCCGTTGGCCATTCCAAACATCAGCGCAAAGCTCGCGGCGGCGGCAACGGAGAAACCAAGCAGCGCGAGCAGCGCGAACCCGGCGAGCAACAATCCGACGGCAAAGCGCGCCACATTGAGCGGATGGATGCGGGACGCGAAGAGAAGTTCGCCGATGCGCGCAGCCACCTGGGCGGGCCCGAACAGCGCACCGATCGCAACCACGGTGGCGGCGTCGATACCTGCGCGCCCGAATACGGCAAGCAGATGCGCTGACAGTCCCGAGGGGACGAAGGCATAGGCGGCAAACGCCGCCGCCACGAGCGCGAACGGCCAGCCCTTCGGCAGCAGGACGGTTTCGGGCGGCGACACCTCCTCGTCAGGGCGCGGCAGCGAATCCGCGCGCATGCGCGGCAGCGCGAAGGCGAGGAGCGGCGCGGCAATGAACGCGAGCAGTGCCGCATAAACGAGATAGGTCCCGCGCCAATCAAACGCTTCCAGGAGAACATGCGTGGTGGGCCAGCTCACCGTCGAAGCGAACCCGCCGGCCAAGGTGAGCGCGGTGATCGGACGCCTTGCGGCAGCGCCGAAGATGCGGCCGAGCGTGGCAAAGGCGGGATCGTAGAGCGAGGCAGCGGTGGCAGCGCCGAGCAGGGTCCAGACCGCGAGATAGGCCGCAGGATGCGCTGCATAGCAAAGCAGGGCGAGACCAGCTGCGGCGATAAGCGAGCCGACCGGCATGACGCGATGGCCGCCGTAGCGATCGATCAGCCGTCCGACGCGCGGCGAAGCGAGCCCAGCCGTAAGAAGCGCGAGGGAAAAGCCGCCCATGGCAAACGCCATCGACCAGCCGCGATCCGCGGCAATGCGCGGCACGGTCAGGACCGGCGGATAATAGATTGCGCCCCAAGCCAGGATTTGCGTGACGCCAAGCACCAAGACCGCGCGCCAGGGGCCGGCAATGATGTTTGCAATCGTGGCCATGATAGTGGGCGTGGCGGGCCGCTCTAAGCCCTAGCACGGCTCTTTTCAGAAGGAATGGCCGAAACTGCGAACCAGCCTTGATTGCGGTTCGGGAAAACCTCTGCGCCGGAGGTTCGCCGCGCTACACCCGTTTCACCATCGCATTCGCGGTCGATGGGCAGAGCGTGGTGAACTGGCGGCTCTGCCGCACGGCATCGGGCACCTCGCTGCGCGCGCATGGCGCGTAGCCCAGGCCGGCGAAAAAATCGGCCTGCGACGTGGTCAAGAGATAGATCGCGCGACAGTTGCGCGCCCGCGCCTCCGTCTCCAGGATCTCCACGATCGCGGAGCCGATCCCGACTTGGCGGAGCGGAGGAAGCGTCACCACCGAACGCAACAGCGCGTCCGGCCCGTAGATTTCCAGCCCGCCGAAACCTCCCGGAATGTCCTGGTAACTTTCGAAGCGCCAGAACAATGGCTGCGGGTTCTCGATGTCATCGGTCGGCAGTCCGGCCTTGATCAGCGCGATCTTGAGGCCGTCGCGTTCCCATGCCGCGAGCGGTACCGCGAGCAGGCGGCGGGTCACTGCGGACCTCCCTCATCCGCTCGGAGTTCGCGATCGGATGGCGCCCGGACCTTATGCGCCTAAGCGCGCGGCGCACAGCGCACGAAGATTCCGGTGCCGTAACGGCCGTTGATCTCCGGGTCGACGTATTTCAGCAGCATCACGCGGCCGTCGAAAGAAACGATCTCACGATCCTCCTTGCCCGGCGTCTGCCCGGCCGGCCCGATATAGTCCTTGCCCTCTTGCGAACCCTTGAGACGAAGCTCCTGCAACTGGTTGGAGTCGGCAAGGTACATCATGACCCCACCGGTCGGGCCCTGGCCGATCACGTAAGGCTGCTTGCACTGGCCGCGCGCGTTGGCCTCGGTGCGCGCCCGGTCCTCCGGCTTGTGATAGGCGGCATATCCCCAGCGGCCGACGATTTCGCTCGCCCGGATCTTGGCCGGGATTTCAGGCTGCGGCAGCGCCGCCTGTGTGGCCTCCGGGGGCGTGGTGCTGCACGCGGTCAGGCCGAGCAGCGCCAGCGCGAGTGCGCCGAGCACCGCTCGTGCGAGAACGTTGAGCTGCTCCATAGCGTACCCTTCCCCTTTAGACTGCGCCGACGGCATCGGGAGCGGCCAAGGCCGCCATGCGGCCTTGCGACCGATTACCGCTCGCGGGTTAACGGGATGGCAATCCCGTGAATTGCCGCAACCGAACCCCGCGATCGCAGCAACGGTATCGCAGGATATGGCGGCGGGAAGGCAGATGTGAGGCAGCCGGGTTCCCTACCCCGCGCGCGGGTCGCGCAGCGGCGGGTCTATCTTGATGTTGAGGCGCTTTGCCGCCTTGGCATCGAAATCGGCGTCGGCGCGGAAACCCGCGGCGTGGATGCCATCGATGGCGCAGAGATCATCAACCTCGTTGACGTCGCCGGTGACCCCAAGCGCCCCTACGATCTCGCCGGACGCATCGCGGACCAGTTGGCCGCCGGCCTCGAGAAACAGCGGCCCATCGGCGAGCTCGGCCAGCGATTGCATGAATGCAGGCTTCTCCTTCGCCTTCTGCAACACCTGGCGCGAGGAGCGATTGAGCGCCAGCGACCCAAACGCCTTCCCATAGGCGATTTCGAAGCGCATCAGCGAGGCACCGTCCTGCTTCTGAAACGCCTTCACCCGGCCGCCTGCATCGAGCACGATCGCCGCCAAAGCGTGCGCCTTGCGTTTTTTGGCCGACGCGAAGGTCCCCTCGATGATCGTGTTCGCTTCGGCGAGCGTGATCGCGCGCATTGCTGTCTCCCCCTCCAACCGGCGGTGCGATAGCATAAGCGTTCGCGAGGACTGCTCAAATGCTTGCCCCAAATGTTGAACACGCACCGCTCGCGCGGTTGGCTCGAGCGGCAGGCTGCCTGGTGACCTGGTTCGCGGTTGCGCTCGTCCCGCCGACGATGGCGGCGGCAGAGCCGGCCTATTCGTTCGAAACCACGCCGGGCAAGCTGCCGAAGGCCGTCGTTCCCGTTCACTACGCAATCGAGCTCGAGCCGAATCTGGAGGGCCTCACGCTCGCGGGTCGCGAGACCGTGGACATCGAGGTGCGCGAGTCGACCGCGCGCCTTGTGCTCAACGCCGTGAACATGAGCTTGGCCGAAGCGAGCATCGACGAAGAAACGCAAAGCGCGACGATCGCGCTCGATGCCGCCGCCGAAACGGCGACGCTGACATTTCCGCAGCCGCTCGCCGCCGGCCGCCACAAGCTGCGCGTCAGCTTTGCTGGCCACATCAACAAATTCGGCCGGGGACTTTTCTACGTCGATTATCCGACCGAGCACGGTATGAAACGGATGCTATCGAGCCATCTCGAACCCGCCGATGCGCGCCGCATCTTTCCTTGCTGGGACGAGCCTGCCTTCAAGGCGAGCTTCGCGCTCACGGTTACAGTGCCACGTGCGCACCTCACCGTGAGCAACATGCCGGTCGCGCAGGAGGAGCCGGTCACGCCGTCGCTCAAGCGGGTCGCATTCGCCGCAACCCCGAAGATGTCGAGCTATCTGTTCGTGCTCACGACGGGCGAGCTCGAGCGCGTCACGGCGCAAGCAGACGGCGTCACAGTCGGCGTCGTCACCACGATGGGCAAGCGGCTGCAAGGCCGGTTTGCGCTCGACAGCGCCGTCGATCTGCTGCGCTACTTCAATGACTATTTCGGCGTGAAGTATCCGCTGCCCAAGCTCGACCTGATCGCCGTGCCGGGCGGGTTTACCGGTGCGATGGAGAACTGGGGCGGCATCACGTTCTTCGAGAGCCGTCTTCTGTTCGATCCGGCGGCGCACCCGATCACCGCGCAACGCGGCATTTTCATCGTCCTCGCCCACGAGATGGCGCACCAGTGGTTCGGCAATCTCGTCACCATGGGGTGGTGGGACAATATCTGGCTCAACGAGGGCTTCGCCAGCTGGATGGAGGCCAAGGCCGCCGAGCATTTGCATCCGCAATGGCAGACCTGGCTCAACGGCAACGAGCGCAAGCAATTCGCGATGAATCTCGATGCGCGGCGCTCCTCGCACCCGATCCAGCACCCGATCGCGAATGAAACCGAAGCGATGGCGGCCTTCGATGGCATCACCTACAGCAAGGGGCAGGCACTGATCCGCATGCTCGAGCACTATCTCGGCGAGGAGGAGTTTCGCGCCGGCATTCGCAAGTACATGGCCGGTCACGCCTACGGCAACACCACGACGGCCGACCTGTGGCAGGCATTGGAGGCGTCCTCGGGCAAGCCGGTGGCAACGATTGCCGCGAGCTTTACCGAACAGCCCGGCGTTCCGCTCATTATCGCCGAGGTCACGTGCGCCGGCGACGAGCAGCATGTGCGCCTGCGTCAGGATCGCTTCACGCTGCACGACCCCACGGCCGCGATGCAGCGCTGGCCGGTGCCGGTCACGCTCGGGTCTGCCGCGGCGCAGCGCGCAGCCTTGCTGCTGGAGGGGCGCGAGGACATCGCCGCGGGCCGATGCGGCGAGCCGATCAAGCTTAATCTCGGCGATATCGGCTATTACCGGGTGGAGTACGACGCCCCGAGCCGGGCCGCGCTCGTGAAATCGGCGCCGCTGATGGCTCCCGCGGACCGGCTCAATCTGCTCGCCGACAGCTGGGCGCTGGTGGAAGCGGGACGGGCCGAGCCGCGATCTTACTTGGAGTTCACCGAGCAGATCCGCGATGATGACAGCCGCGCGGTCTGGGAACAAATCGTCCGCACGCTCACGCGTCTCGATCATCTTGCGCGCAATAGCCAAGAGCGAGCAGCGATCCAAAGCTACGCGCGGGCAAAGCTGCGCCCCGTTTTCGAGCGGCTGGGTTGGGACAGCCGCCCAGGTGAGCGCGAGGACGACACGCTTTTGCGCGCGCGGCTGATCCGCGTGTTGGGCGAGCTTGGCGACGCGCAGATTGTGGCCGAGGCCAAGCGGCGGTTCGTCGGCTTCTTGGAAAATCCGGCGGCGCTGGCGCCGGCGCTGCGCGATGCGGTGACGCACATCGTCGGCGTCACCGCCGAGCGCAGCAACTATGACTCGCTGCTCGCGCTGGCCCGCAAGAGCACGGGCACAAACGAGCGGGTGCGGTATTATTCCGCAGCGGCAAGCGCGCGCGATCCCGAGCTCGCGCGTGCGACGCTCGCGCTGACGCTGACCGACGAGCTCCCGAACAGTTTGGTCGGCAGCGTGATCAATACCGTCGCGGCGGCCGGTGAGCAGCCCGAGCTCGCCTGGACCTTTATTCAACGGAACTTCACCGCGCTGTCCGCGAAGCAGGGGCCCTCATTCACCCACTATTTCGTCTCGAATTTCATGATGAATTTCACTGACGCCACCCATGCCGCCGAGCTCGCGAGCTTTGCGCCCATGCACGCCACCTCGGGCGGGCGGATCGTTGCCGCGCGCGCGCAAGAGACGATCATGATCGCCGCCGATTTCAAGGCGCGCGCACTGCCGGCAGTTGCGGAGTGGATCAGAGAGCGAAGCGAACGGCGGTAATTGGACGCGCCATCGGTAACGCGGGCGAGGAGCATCTCATGGGGTATCACCGTAATTGCGTCGCGCTCGCCAGGGGGTGCATTCGGCGGTGCGGCATCCTTGCATTCGGACTTGCCCTGATCGCCAGTCCCGCATGGACCGATGAGGCAAAGGTGCTGCGCGTCAACGCGTTTCCCAATGCCAAGGTATTGCCGCTCCATGCCGGCATTGCCAACGGCATCTTCGCAAAGCACGGGCTGAAGGTCGAACTTCATCTCACGGAAAACTCGCGCAGCCAGCGCGACGGTCTCGCAGCGGGCACATTCGACATCGTGCATTCCGCGGTCGACAACGCGCTGGCCATGATCGAGATTGGCAAGCACGACGTGGTGATCGTTGCCGGCGGCGACAGCGGGATGAACGAGTTCTTCGTCCAACCGGAGATCAAGTCGTTCGCCGACCTGCGCGGGCGCACGCTGGTGGTGGATGCGCCCAATACTGCCTATGCGCTGCAGGCCAAGAAGATCCTGCTTCAGCGCGCGGGGCTGCGCGCCGGCGCGGACTACACGGTCAAGCCGGTCGGCGCCGGCGTTTTCCGCTTGAAGGCGATGGCGGAGAGCAAGGACAACGCGGCCGCCATCCTCAACCTGCCGTTCACGGTGCAGGCGGAGCAACGCGGGATGCGCAGCCTCGGACGGACCACCGACCTCGTCGGCCCGTATCAGGCGGCCGGCGCCTTCGTGATGCGCGCCTGGGCGCGCGAGAATGGCGGCGCGCTCGAACGGTACCTCGAGGCCTATATCGAAGCGCTGCGTTGGGTGCGCGATCCCGCCAATCGTCCGATCAACGTTGCGCTACTGACTGACAAACTGAAGATTTCCGCTAGCGAGGCGGAACGCACCTACGAACTGCTCATGGACCCCGCCTTCGGTTTCACCCCCGACGCCAAATTCGACCTAGAAGGTTTCAACAACGTCCTGGCGATGCGGGCGGAGATCGAAGGCGGCCAGCCGGCTTCGCCGCGGCGTTACCTCGATCTCGGCTATTACGAGCGGGCGGTCAAACGAGCCGACCGTTGAGAGGCACGCCCTCCTTCGGTTAACCCTCGCGCCAGGCGCGTGCTTGACAGTGGCAACGCCAATCCTTATGTCCCGCGCAGGCTTTGGCACTCTCGGGCACGGAGTGCTAAGAGCCGCGGTGGCATCCGAAGTCATCCGTAATTCCCATTATTAATCAGCGGCTTAGCAGGTCGCAACGCCGCGCCGGTGAGGACCCGTATGGCCAAGACCAAGTTTCGACCACTGCACGACCGCGTGGTCGTCAAGCGCATCGATGCCGAGGAGAAGAGCAAGGGCGGCATCATCATCCCCGACACCGCCCAGGAGAAGCCGTCGCAAGGCGAAGTCGTTGCCGTTGGGCCAGGCGGCCGCGACGAGAGCGGCAAGATCATCAAGCCGGAGGTCAAAGCCGGCGACCGCGTCCTCTTCGGGAAATGGTCGGGCACCGAGGTCAAGTTGGAAGGCGAAGAACTCCTGATCATGAAGGAGTCCGACATCATGGGCGTGATTGCCTAAGGCCCGAAGCAAAGACGGAGTAAATTGAAATGGCTGCGAAAGAGGTACGGTTTTCCGACAACGCGCGCGAGAAGATGCTGCGCGGCGTCGACACGCTGGCGAACGCGGTGCGGGTGACGCTCGGTCCCAAGGGCCGCAACGTGGTGCTCGACAAGAGCTTCGGCGCGCCGCGCATCACCAAGGACGGCGTGACCGTGGCGAAGGAAATCGAGCTGGAAGACAAGTTCGAGAACATGGGCGCGCAAATGGTGCGCGAGGTCGCCCAGAAGACCAACGACCTGGCCGGCGACGGCACCACGACCGCGACCGTGCTCGCCCATGCCATCGTCAAGGAAGGCGCCAAGTCGGTCGCCGCCGGCATGAACCCGATGGACCTCAAGCGCGGCATCGACATCGCGGTCGGCGCGGTCGTCAAAGACATCGAGAAGCGCGCCAAGAAGGTCGCCTCGTCCGCCGAGGTCGCCCAGGTCGGCACGCTCGCCGCCAACGGCGATACCAAGGTCGGCAAGATGATCGCCGAGGCCATGCAGAAGGTGGGCAACGAGGGCGTCATCACGGTCGAGGAGGCCAAGGCGCTCGAGACCGAGGTCGAGATCGTCGAAGGCATGCAGTTCGACCGCGGCTACATCTCGCCCTACTTCATCACCAATGCGGAAAAGATGGTGGCCGAGCTCGAGGACGCGTTCGTGCTGTTGCACGAGAAGAAGCTCTCGGGCCTGCAGGCGATGCTGCCGCTGCTCGAATCGATCGTTCAGGCCGGCAAGCCGCTCTTGATCGTGGCCGAGGATGTGGAAGGCGAGGCGCTCGCCACCCTGGTCGTCAACAAGCTGCGCGGCGGGCTCAAGGTCGCGGCGGTGAAGGCACCGGGCTTCGGTGATCGCCGCAAGGCCATGCTCGAGGATATCGCGACCCTCACCGGCGGCCAGCTGATCGCCGAGGATCTCGGCATCAAGCTCGAGAATGTCACCACCGCGATGCTCGGCCGCGCCAAGAAGGTCATCATCGAGAAAGAGAAGACGACGATCGTCGACGGCGCCGGCAAGAAGAAGGACATCGAGGCGCGCGTGCAACAGATCAAGGCGCAGATCGAGGAGACCACCTCCGACTACGACCGCGAGAAGCTGCAGGAGCGGCTGGCCAAGCTCGCCGGCGGCGTCGCGGTGATCCGCGTCGGTGGGGCGACCGAGGTCGAGGTCAAGGAGAAGAAGGACCGCGTCGAGGACGCGCTCAACGCCACGCGCGCCGCGGTCGAGGAAGGCATCGTGCCCGGCGGCGGCGTCGCGCTGCTGCGCGCCAAGAAGGCGATCGGCAAGATCACCGACCGCAACCCCGACGTCCAGGCCGGCATCAACATCGTGCTCAAGGCGCTGGAAGCGCCGGCACGGCAGATCGCCGAGAACTCCGGGGTCGAAGGCTCGATCGTGGTCGGCAAGATCCTCGAGAACAAGTCGGAGACCTTCGGCTTCGACGCGCAGACCGAGGACTATGTCGACCTGGTCGACAAGGGCATCGTTGATCCAGCCAAGGTGGTGCGCGCCGCGCTGCAGGATGCCGCCTCGGTGGCCGGCCTGCTGGTGACCACGGAGGCGATGGTCGCCGAGGCGCCGAAGAAACAGACGCCGGCACCGGCCATGCCTCCTGGCGGCGGAATGGGCGGCATGGACTTCTGATCAGTCGAAGAACCGCCAAGAACAAGAAGGGCGCGGCTTGTGCCGCGCCCTTCGGCTTTCATGCGGGTTACTTTAGGCGGCGATCGCCTGCGGCAGGATCGCGGCGTCCGCGTCATAGCGCCTGCCGGCGCGCAGGCAGAACAGCGGCTGCAGCAGGCGTTCCGCCACGACCTGCGTCTTCTCGTTATCCTGCAGGAGAAACCGGCCGCACTCATCCGATAGCACGGACACGTCGGCGATCATCCCGGAACGCAGCGCACCGATCTCGTCGCTCAGCCCGAGCATGTCCGCGGCGTTCGATGTGACCATGGGCACCACCTGCTCGAGCGACAAGCCGAGCGCGAGCATCGAGCTCATCGCCTGGGTCAGGCTGAACTTCGCCTGGCCGGCAAACGGATGCGCTTCGTCGTCGGAGTGCTCCGCCGGCGTGCCTGGAGGCGGCGGCACGTAGGTGTTGTAGCCGTGCATGTCCGCGCCCAGCGTATGCGGCACGATGCCGGCATCGAGCGCCTTGCGGGCGATCCGATAGGAGAAGTGGCTGCCGTGCCCGACATCGACCTTCAGCCGGCGGTCGAGCGCGGCGCGAATGACCTCGTGCACTTTCCCGTTGCGGTCGACGAAGCCGCCGGGATGACGGGTAAAGGGATGCGCGAGGATGTCGCCGGGCTGCAGCAGCGGGATCACCCGCTCCAGAATGGTATCGGCATCTTCACCATTGGCGCCGCTGCGCGGCAGGCCCCAGAGCTGGCCGAAATGGACGTAGACCGGCAGCGAAGTTTTGCGCCCGATCTCCGCCGACAGCTGAATGACCTTGATGCCCCAGCGCGCGAAGCCGCCGATCTCGGCGTGGCCCTTGATGCCGCGCACAAGATCCCGGTTGGCGTCGGCGGCCTTCACCGTCGCATCGACGTCGATGCACTCCGGGCTGTAGAGGTTCGGATAGTAGTGGCCCTCCAATCCGCCCACGAGATACGAAGAGAGGAAGGCGTAGACCCGCGTCTTTGCCGGCTCCGCCACGAATGCAGGAAGGGCCGCCCTGATCGATGACGGTGGTGACGCCGGAATGAACGCCGACCATGTCGGCATCGAGACCGAACCGGCCGCTCACGTATTTGTAGACGTGAGCATGGGTATCGATCATTCCCGGCAACACGAGGCGGCCGCGCACGTCGACAACCTCTTTGGCGCTGGACGGTAGAATATCGCGCTGAATGGCAGCGATGCGGCCGCCGCGGATCGCAACATCCATCACGCCACTGAGTCCGGACGCCGGGCAGATGACGTGTCCCCCGCGCAGCAGGAGATCGAATGGTTCTTTGTCGGACATGGGCGAAGCTCCGTAAACCGGCTGCCGAGTGATGTTGCAGATCAGTATACGGTATGGTTGCCGGCGTTTTCCAGCATGGCCAGTCTACGCCCAGCTTCGAGTCATCCGGCGGTGCGCGCTTTCGATAACGCTGCCAGAACACGTGCCGGAGTAATCGGTATCTCGCACAGCTCGACAGCGAGCGGCGCCAAGGCATCGTTGACCGCGTTGGCAATTGCCGCCGCCGGCCCGATGGCACCGCCCTCGCCGACCCCCTTCTGACCGAGTTCGGTGTAGGGCGACGGCGTTTCCATGTGCAGGATGCGCATGCTCGGGACCTCAACGCAGCCCGGCAAAAGATAATCGGCGAGCGTCGAAGCGAGCGGCTGGCCGCGCGTGTCGAACGGCATCTCCTCGAACAGCGCCGAGCCGATGCCCTGGGCGGTACCGCCCTGGATCTGGCCGTCGACGATCATCGGATTGACCAGCACGCCGGCGTCCTCGGCCACGACGTAATCAAGAATCTCGATGCCGCCGGTCTCGGGATCGACCGCCACGACCGCGGCATGGGTCGACCCCGTATGGACCCCGGTGAGCCGCGTCGGCGCATAACCGCCGACGAGCTCCAGCCCATGGGGATCGACGTCGCCTGGCAGATCGGAGGGCGTGAGGTAGAACGCGCGCGCGATGTCGCTCAACGTCACGCTGCCGCGCGGGCCGAACACCGCCGCGTCGCGCACGGTGACCGACTCAACGCTGGTCTGCAGCATCGCCGCGCCGATTTTCGCCACGCGCTCGGCCAATTCCTTGCAGGTGCGCGCGGTGGCGCCGCCCGCCCAGACGATGCCGCGCGAGCCCCAGGCGCCGCTCGAATAGGGTGAAAGCTCGGTATCGCCCAGCTTGACCTGCACATCGGCGGGATCGAGGCCGAGATATTGGCTGGCGATCTGCGCCAGCGTGGTTTCGAGCCCCTGGCCGATGCTTTGAATGCCGGCGCGGATCTCGAGCCGGCCGTCGGGAGTGAGCCGGGCAAAGACCTGCTCGTAGAGCGCACGCCGCTTGCCGTCGGCGGTGAAGCCATGGGCGGTCTGCTCGGAAAACACGGAGATGCCAACGCCGATCATCCGTCCATCCGCTTCCCCGCGCTTCTGTCGCGCGCGCACCGCCGCAACATCGATGGCATCGACCGCCATGCGCAGGAGTTTCGGGTAGTCACCGCTGTCGAAATGCTTGTCGGTGATGTTGTCGTAGGGCATCTGCTCCGGGCGCACGAGGTTGGCGAGGCGGACCTCATAAGGCTCGCGGCCGATCCGCCGGGCGATGGCGTCGATCATCAGCTCCATCGCGTAGCAAACATGCGGCCGCGCCACGCCGCGGTAGGGGAGTTGCGGACATTTGTTGGTCACGACCCCCGCGGTTTTGCAGCGATAGACAGGAATATCGTAGGGGCCCGGCAGGATCGCGCTCACCTGCGACGGTTCGATCGCCGCGGTGAACGGATAGGCCGAATAGGCGCCGCAATCGACCGCGGCCTTGGCGTCGAAAGCGAGCATCCTTCCGTTCGCGTCGGCATAGGCCGACATCAGGTAGTGGTGCTCGCGGCAGTTCGCATTGGCGATGAGCTGCTCGCGCCGGTCCTCCAACCAGCGAACCGGATGGCCGCAGCGCATCGCTAGCCAGCTCAGACATACCTCCTCGCCGGCCAAGATCGCCTTGTAGCCGAAGCCGCCGCCCACATCGGTGGAGATGACGCGGATTTGCATCTCGGGCAGTTGCAGTACCTGCGCGAGGCCGGTGCGAACGACATGGGGAAACTGGGTGGCGCCGTAAAGGATCAACTGCCGCACCCGTGCGTCCCATTGCGCGACGAAGCCGCGGCATTCGATCGGCGACATCACCTGGCGCGCGGTGCGCAGCTCGCGGGTGACTTTTACCCGCGCAGACTTTGCGGCCTGCTCCACCGGACCGTCGAAGTCGACCTCGAGATGGACGTTGCGCTTGAAATGATCGTGCACGAGCACGCAGCCGGGTTTCTGCGCTTCGAGCATGTCGACGACCGCCGGCAGCTCCTCGTATTCGATCGCGATCTCGGCCGCCGTGTCTTCGGCTTGCGCCCGCGTATCGGCGACGCACATGGCGACGAGTTCGCCAACGTGGCGGAGCTTGCCGGTGGCCAAAACCGGCTGCTCCGACGCCTGAAAGCCGGGGCGCGTGGAAACCGCCCGGATCGGACGCACATCGGCGAGGTCTTTGGCGGTGAACACGGAGGAGCGCAAATGATCGGGGATGCGAACGCCGAGCAATCGCGCATGTGCGACCGGACTGCGCACGAAGGCCACTTCGCGCATGTTCGTCAGGCGCAGATCCGCGATGTATTGGCCATTGCCGCGCAGGAAGCGGTCGTCCTCCTTACGCGGCAGCCGTGCGCCGACGCCGGTCTTGCTCACGGCCGAAACCTCAAGTCCATATCTCGGAGTGCTGGGTTTCGCATGATGGCGGCACTATGATCGCGTACGTATCGATCGGGGAGACCCATGCCAAGCGCCAATCTCGACAACCAGAGCCTGCGCGGCTTCCTTGCCATGGTGGAGGCGGAGCATCCGGACGAATTCATGCGCATCCGCGAGCCGGTGGACACCCGTTTCGCCATGACGGCGATCGTCTACGAGCTGGAGCGGGCTGGGAAGAGTCCGGTCATCGTCTTCGAGCGGCCGCGCCCGAACGGCATGCAGGTCGTCACCAACGTTGCTGCCAATCGCAAGCTGCTCGCCGCATGCCTGGGGGTCAAGCCGCAGGACTTGCCCACCGCGTTCCGTGAGCGTTGCCAAAAATATATCCCCTGCGAGCTCGTCAAGGATGCCGCCTGGAACGAGGCCGTGATCGAGGACGTCGACCTCACCAAGCTGCCGATCCCCCTGCAATTCTCGGTCGACGGCGGCCCTTACATCACCGCCGGGCAGATTTCGGCGCGCGATCCAGTCACCGGCGTCGACACCACGGGCTTTCACCGCTTGATGCTCAAGGCCAAGAACCGCCTCGGCGTCTCGCTCCATTCGCGCCGGCGAATGTATGAGTTTCAGCGCCGCGCCGAGGAGCGCGGACAACCGCTGCCCGCGGCGATCACGATCGGTACGCACCCGCTGCACTACATGGGCTCGATGGTCTACGCCTATCCTCCCCACGTGCGGAAATTCGAGATCATCGGCGGCCTGTTCGGCGAGCCGTACCGGGTGGCGCGCTGCGGCGTCGGCGAGCTCGAGGTCCCGGCCGGCGCCGAGATCGTCATCGAAGGCGAGATCCTCGCGGAAACGCGGGAGCCGGAAGGACCGTTTGCCGAGTTCACCGGCTATGCCTCGTATCGCAGCACGCAACACGTGTTCGTCGCGCATCGCGTGCGCATGCGCCGCGACGCCATGTTTCAGAGCGTGACCGCCGGCATGTCCAAAGATCATATCCTGGTGTCGTGCATCACGCGCGAGGGTGAGATCCTCAACACGCTGCGGCGCAATCTCCCAAACGTTCGCGCCGTCCACGTGCCGCATACCAGTTGCGGCGCATTCACCGCCTATATTTCGATGAAGAAAATCGCCGATGGCGAGCCGCAGATCGCGATCATGGCGGCGCTTGGCACCGAATTCTACACCAAGCACGTCATCGTCGTGGACGACGACGTGGATATTTTCGACACCAACGACGTGATGTGGGCAGTGGCCACCCGCGTGCATCCGGACAAGGACATCTTCTTCATTCCCGGCGCGAAGGCGGCGATCCTCGATCCCACCTCCGATCCGGAGAGTTTCACCGTGACGAAGATGGGCATCGACGCCACGCGTCCGGCGGGCCGCGAATTTGCCGAACGCCTCGTAATCTCGGACGATCAGCGCGCGCATGCGCGTTCGCTATTGGCAGCGGCCGGCATCAGAATCTGACGATCTCGGGAACGGCAGCACCGCGCGCAGCGAGAATATTCGATAGCGAGATGTGCGTCGGCCAGATCGAATATGGTAGCCCGATCATCTATGGTAGCGCTTGCGAAGCACGGAGGACCACCATGAACCAAAGCATCATCAATCTTTACGACCGTTTCACCCATGGCGGCATGAGCCGTCGGGAATTTCTCGACCGCTTGGCCGAGCTCACGGGCTCCGCTGCGGCGGCCGCCGCGCTGTTGCCGCTGCTGCAGAACGATTATGCACAAGCGGCCATCGTTGCGCCCGACGACGCGCGTTTGGCCGCGGAACGGGTTTCCTACGATTCGCCGAAGGGAAAAATCAACGGCTATCTCGTTCGCGCCAAAGCGCTGGGCAAGCGCCCGCCGTGATCGTCATTCACGAGAACCGCGGCCTCAATCCCCACATCGAAGACGTCGCGCGCCGGCTGGCGGTCGAAGGTTATCTCGCCATGGCCCCCGATCTTCTGTTGGTCAATGGCGGCACCCCGCCGGATGAGGACAAGGCGCGCGAGCTCCACACCAAGACCGAGCGCGAAGACATGATCGCCGCCGCGCTCGCGGCGGTGCCGGTCATGCAGAAACATGCGGAATCAACCGGCAAAGTCGGCGCGGTCGGCTTCTGCTTCGGCGGCGGCGTGGTGAACCGCATGGCGGCGGGGAGTCCCGACCTCAACGCCGCGGTGCCCTATTACGGCGTGCAAGTGCCGGCCGAGATGGTGCCCGCGATCAAGGCGCCGCTGCTGCTGCAATACGCGGAGAACGATGAGAACATCAACAAGGGTATTGCCGCCTACGAGGCGGCGCTGAAAGCCAACAACAAGAAGTACACGATCCAGGTCTATCCGGGCACGCAGCACGCCTTCAACAACGACACCGGCGCTGCCCGCTACAACAAGGCGGCGGCCGATCTCGCCTGGAGCCGCACCCTCGCCTTCTTCGCGGAGAATCTGGGCGCGCCGCCAAAAGCTGCCTGACGCGGTTCGTGAGAATTCGGTGATGGGTGTCCCGTTTGCCCGGTCACCGATTTCGCTCACTTCGCCTTGGCGCGGCGGCGGGGTTTTTCTGCCGCGGTGAGCGTTGCGATGAGCGCGGTGGCGGTGCGCAGAAGACGCGCATCCCGGCCCGGCGCGCCCACGAGCTGCGCGGCCAACGGCAGTCCTCCCGCACCCGCGAACAGCGGCAGCGATACCGCCGGCAGCCCGGTCAGAGTCCAAAGCGTGCAGAATGCGGGATCGCCGGTCGCGCTCAGCCCCTTCGGAGCCACGCCCGGCGCGGCGGGGGTCACGATCGCATCGAATTCATTAAAGAGCTCGACGATGGCCGCGCGGTATGGCGCAGGCTTGGCGAGCGCGGCGAGATAATCGACGGCGCTCACGCTCCGGCCGTGGGCGAGGAGCTTGCGCATCACCGCGCTCGGCTCGCCGCGGGCGAGCAGCGGGGCGAGGTTGTGCGCCATCTCGGTCGCCATGATCGTGCGATGCACCTCCCAGGCTTCGATGAACGGTTGCGGGAGATCGACGGTCGCGAGTGAGGCGCCGAGTCCGGCGGCCAGCTCCTCGAACGCCGCCTTGGTATCGGCATCGGCCTTGTCCCAGATCGGCGTGCGTACGAAAGCGAAACGCGGGGGCAATGGCGGCGGCTCGCGCTGCACCTCGCGAAAGTCGGCAGCTGCGAAGGGGCGCGTGTCCGGATCAGCCGGGTCATGGCCTGCGATCACGTCCAGGATGAGCGCGAGATCCGCAAGCGACCGCGCGAACGCGCCGACATGATCGAGGGTGCGCGAGAGGGTGAGCACGCCGGCGCGCGACACGAGGCCGTGGCTCGGCTTGACCGCGAACACTCCACAGAAGGCGGCCGGCCGGATCACCGAGCCGTTGGTCTGCGAACCGAGCGCGAGCGGCACCATGTTCGCGGCAACCCCTGCCGCCGATCCCGAGGATGAGCCGCCCGGCGTGTGTGTCAGGTCGTGTGGATTGCGGGTCGGACCGGGATGGTAATAGGCGAATTCGGTGGTGACGGTTTTGCCGATGATGACCGCGCCGGCGGCGCGCAATTTGGCGACGACGGTCGCGTCGTGCCGGGGCCGTCGCCCGGTGCACAGCGGGGAGCCGAATTCAGTGGGATAATCGGCGGTATCGATGATGTCCTTGAGCGCAACGGGAACGCCATGCAGCGGACCGATCGCGCGGCGCTCCGCGCGGCGCTCGTCGAGTGTGCGCGCCTGACTGAGTACGTGCTCGCGATCGAGATGAACGAAAGCCTTGATCTCGCCATCGAGCGCGTCGATGCGCCCGAGACAGGCGCGCGAATAGTCCTCGGCGGAAAAGGTACCGCGGGCGATTTCGGCGGCCGCCTCGCTCGCGGTCAAGCTAACGAGTGCAGTGTCAGCCAAACGTGCGCTCCTGCTGCCGTTTATTTGCCTGTCCCGTCGTCGATGGATCAAGTGGCCTGCCGTTAACCGCCATAGAGATAGGCGGGAAGCCACAGCGTCATCCCGGGCCACAGGTACATGATCACCATGCAGACGACGATGACAATCATGTACGGCATCATGCCGGCGAAGATCTGGTTGAGGGTCACGTGCGGCGGCGAGACGCCCTTGAGATAAAACGCCGACATCGCGACCGGCGGCGACAGGAACGCCGCCTGCAGGTTCACGAACACAAGCGTGCCCCATAGGATCGGGTCGATATTGAAATGCTTGAGCAGCGGCAGAAAAATCGGCACGAAAATTACGATGATCTCGGTCCATTCGAGCGGCCAGCCGAGCAGAAAGATGATCGCCTGCGACAGAATCATGAACTGCACGGGCGTCATGTTGAATGACAGTACCCATTGCTCGACCAGCGCCTGGCCTCCCAGGATCGCGAACACACCGGAAAACAACGCAGAACCGACGAACAGCCAGCACACCATGGCGGTGGTCTTCGCGGTCAGGAACACCGCTTCCTTGGTGCGTTTCCAATCGAGCGTGCGCGCCTGGAAGGCCAGCAGGAAGGCACCCGCGGCGCCGACGCCGGCGGATTCGGTCGCCGTGGTGATTCCGAAAAGGATGACCGCGAGAACGACGACGGTGAGGATGCCGAGCGGCATCACCGACGAGGTCAGGAGCTTCAGGACCTCGAAGCGGTCGGCATTCATGCGCCAGTAGTAGCGGACGAGCAGCATCGCCCCGACGACGGCACACAGCGCGAACCAAAGGTAGAATCCTTCCGGCGGCCCCTGTTCGGCGGGCGTCGCCGGTCCGCTCTCCAATCCAGGAGTGCCCAATTGCTGCACGCCCGACACCGCGGCCTCCGCGACGGCCTGCTGATGAATGACGACGTACCACCAAACCAACCAGAGGGTGCCGGCAATCAAAGCAAAAGGCACGAGCGCGATGCGCAGGTGCTTGAGCAGTGTCCAATAGCCGAGACGACGGCCATCCGCTTCGATCTGGCTCGCCTTCGCGGGCGAGAGCAGCGCCTGGGCAAGCCCCACAAGCATGTTCGGCGAATACACCGTCTGGAATTTTCGCACCCAGTCCGGAACGGGCACCCGCGTCTGCTCTTCCGGCAACGGCGGCGCGATCTTCGGATTGATCATCGCCCAGCCGACGATATAGACGAGGTAGAGCAACGCCAGAAAAAAGCCGGGGAACATCGCCGCGGCGTAAAGCTTCACCACCGACTGGCCGGCAACTGCGGCATAGACGATGATCATCACCGAGGGTGGAATGAGAATTCCGAGCGTGCCGCCCGCGGTGATGACGCCGGAGGCGAGCTTGACGTCATAACCCGCGCGCAGCATCGGATTGAACGCGATCACGCCCATCAACACCACGACCGCGCCGACCAGGCCGCTGGCGATCCCCCAGAAGGTGCAGACGATCAAAGTCGCGACCGCGAGCGAGGCGGGAACGCGCCGGAACGCCAGCTGAATGCTGTAGAACATCTTGTCCACCAGCGCGCCGCGCTCCATCACGTAACCCATGAGCACGAACAGCGGAATGGAAATCAGCACGTCGTTGGTCATGGCCCCGTACGTGCGCTGGACCATCAGGTCGAACACGCGATTGTCCAATAGCGAGGTGTGCGAGGGATCGTAGAACTCGATGTAGCCGAAGAAGATGCCGAGACCCATCAGCGTAAAGGCGGTCGGGAATCCCATCATGATCACAACCACGATGAGGGCGAGCATCGTGAGCCCGAGGGCGGGATCACTCATGTGTTCAGGTCCCCGCCCATGCCGCGCTGACGCGCGGCCTCATCGATCTCGTGCGCGCGCTCGATGGCGATCTTGCGCGATTCCTCGTCGACGTATTCGCTGTGCGCGAGCTGCTCCTCGACGACGTCGATTTCCGCGACGTCGTACAGGCGGCTGGGCCATTCCCCGGTTTTCAGGCAAACCACGCAGCGCACCATCTCGGCGATGCCCTGCAGCATTACCAGGACTCCGGCGATCGGAATCACCGTCTTAAACTGATAGACCGGCGGCCCCTCCGCAGTCACAGTCGAATGCTCGGCGATGCGCCATGAAATCGCGGCGTAGTCGTAACCGGCATAGATCAACGCCGCGATGCCGGGAAAAAAGAAGATCACATAGAGCGCGATGTCGAGCCCGGCCTGCATTCGCGGCCGCATCGAGCTGTAGAGGAAGTCGCCGCGTACGTGCGCGTTCTGTGCGAGCGTATAGGCGCCGCACAGCATGAACAGCGTGCCGTACATCATGTTGTCGGCATCGAAAATCCACGCCGTCGGCGCGTTCAGGATGTAGCGCTTGAACACCTCGACACAGACCACGGTCATCAATGCGATGATCAGCCAGGATGCAGCCTTGCCGACCCAGGTGCTGATGCCGTCAATCGCGTGCAAAAAGCTTTGGACGGTCATTCACTGCCGCTGCCGAGAGAAGGATAAGAGACGACAAAGCACCATCCGGTCGCCCGGCCGAATGGTGCTCTGCCAAATCAACACGAGCCGTCAGATCGGCTTCTTCGCGTTCGGTCCCCAATAGTGCTCGAACGCCATGCGGCGGTTCACGACGGTGTCCTGCTCCCATTGCGTCGCTCGCTTGGCGAATGCCAGCTGCGACTCGACGATCTCCTTGAACAGCGGATTTGTCGCCGCGTATTTCTTCACGACCTCGTCGTAGACCTCGAGCTGCCGTTTCAGGACGGAATCAGGCGTCTTGTAGAACTTCACTTTATCCGCCGTTTGCAACGTGATGTAGTCCTGCGAATAGCGGTCGATCGCTTTCCACTGCATGTCCTGCGATGCCGCTTCGACCGCATTCGCGATGATCGCCTTCAATTTGTCCGGCAGCGCGTCGTACTTGGTCTTGTTGAAGGTGATCTCGAACTGCTCCGCGTTCTGGTGGTAGCTCTGCAGCATGCAGACCTTGGAGACGTCGGCAAAGCCGAGCGCGCGATCCGACGACGCGTTGTTGAACTCCGCCGCGTCGAGCAAGCCGCGGTCCATGGCAGCGACGATCTCGCCGCCGGGAAGCGCGTTCACCGCCGCGCCCAAGCCCTGGAACACGTCGATCGAAATGCCGACGGTGCGGAACTTGAGGCCTTTGAAGTCGTCCGCCTTGGTGATCGGCTTCTTGTACCAGCCGAGCGGCTGCGTCGGCATTGGACCGTAGGGGAACGAGACGACGTTGGCGCCGATCGAGTTATAGAGCTTGTTGAGGAGCTCCTTGCCGCCGCCGTACTTGTGCCAAGCCAGCAGCATGTTCGCGTCCATCGCGTATCCGGGGCCACAGGGCCAGCGCGGTCTGCTTGCCGTAATGGTAGACGAGCACGCCGTGGCCGCCGTCGAGCGTTCCTTTCGACACCGCATCGAGCAGCTGGAAAGGGGGCACCACGGCGCCTGCGGGCAAGACCTCGATCTTGAGGTCGCCGCCGGTCATATCATTGACCTTCTTGGCGTAATCGAGGGCGTATTCGTGAAAGATGTCCTTCGACGGCCACGTGCTTTGCCATCGCATGTTGATCGCCCCCTGCGCGGAGACGACGCTCGGCGCGGCCACGGTGGCCGCGCTAGCGACGGCGGCCCCGCGCAAGAATTTGCGTCGCGTAGTTTCGGTAGATTGGGGATTTCGCGACATGAGCATTACCCTCCTTCGTGCGTGTGAAATTGTCCGCGACCTTCTTGCTTGGAGTCGCTTGATGAACCACCGGGATAGGTCGTCTATTCCGGTTTGGCCTAGCTTGTACGGGCTGAGTTCGGGCTAGACAAGGCTCCAATTGTCTCGCCCCTTGCGGCCGGACGCCGCGAAAGCGCCTATCAGGCACGCCATGGTTAACGGGGCCGAACCCGCCCGCTGATTTTGCCCTTCCCGGCAGCACAGGAGAAAACCCGTGTCACGCCTTTTTTCGACGCTCGCCATCATTTGGCGGCTTGCCCATCCCTACTTCTTTTCCGAGGACCGGCGCGCCGGACGTTCGCTGCTTGCCGCGGTAATCGCGCTCGAGCTTTCCACCGTCGCCATCAACGTCCTGCTCAACCAGTGGAACAACCGCTTCTACAATGCGCTGCAGGAGCGCAACTGGGATAGTTTCATCTTCGAGCTCGGGTTGTTTTGCGTGCTGGCGGGCTCCTACATCGTCCTCGCCGTTTACCAGCTCTACCTCAATCAATGGCTGCAAATCCGCTGGCGCCGCTGGATGACGCGCCAGTATCTCGATCATTGGCTCGTGGCTGCCAATCATTACCGGATGCAGCTGCTCGGCGACGCCGCCGACAATCCGGATCAGCGCGTCGCCGAGGACATCAATTATTTCATCGAGCGAACGCTCACGCTCGGCATCGGACTGCTGAGCGCGGTCGTGACCTTGGGCTCGTTCGTGGTGATTCTCTGGGGGCTTTCGGAAGCCGCGCCACTGCACCTGTTCGGCAGCACGCTTGCGATCCCCGGTTATCTGGTGTGGGCGGCGCTCACCTATGCGGTGATCGGAACCGTTCTGACGCATCTGGTCGGCTGGCCGCTGATCGCGCTCAATTTCCGCCAGCAGCGCTTCGAAGCCGACTTTCGCTTCAATCTAGTCCGCGTGCGGGAAAACTCCGAGCAGATCGCGCTGCTCGGCGGAGAAGCCGCCGAACGCGAGCGGCTGCTCGATCGCTTCGGCCAGATCGTCGGCAATTGGCTGCAGATCATGCAGCGCACAAAGCGCCTCACGTTCCTGACCACGGGCTACGCCCAGGTCGCCATCGTGTTCCCGTTCGTCGTGATCAGCCCCGCCTATTTTGCCGGACGGGTGCAGCTCGGCGGGCTGATGCAGACCGCCTCCGCGTTCGGCAGCGTGCAGACCGCGCTGTCGTTTTTCATCACCGCGTACCGGCAGCTTGCCGAATGGCGCGCCGTGATTGCGCGTCTCGACGGCTTCAACATGGCGGCGCAAAACGCGCGGACCGCGGCAACGCGCAAGCCGGTGATCGAGCGCGCCGCGCGGGAAGGCCGGGAAGCAATAGCAATCGACGAGCTTCTCGTGCGGCTGCCGCATGGAACGCCGCTCGTCGCCGCCGACGACATCGCCATATCGGCGGGCGAGCGCGTGCTGCTCACCGGTCCGTCCGGCGCGGGCAAATCGACGCTATTCCGCGCGATCGCCGGCATTTGGCCGTTCGGCACCGGCCATATCCTCATACCGAGGGGGGCCAAGATCATGGGGCTGCCCCAGCGGCCCTATTTCCCGATCGGCACGCTTGCGGCGGCGGTCACCTATCCCGACGCGCCCGGCACGTTTTCTGCCGAGGCGCTCGCCGATGTTGTTGCTTCGGTCGGGCTCGGCAGCTTGGCCGAGCGGATCGAAGACGAGGCGCACTGGAACCGGATGCTGTCGCTCGGCGAGCAGCAGCGGCTCGGCATCGCGCGCGCCATCCTGCAGGCGCCGGATTATCTGTTCCTCGATGAGGCCACCGCCTCGCTGGACGAGCCGGCGGAGGCCGCGCTCTACCAGTTGTTGGAAACGCGGCTCGCGGCGACGACGATCGTCTCGATCGGCCACCGCTCGACCTTGTCTGCATTCCATCGCCGCGGCTTCGCGCTCGTCCGCCGGGACGACCGCTATCGCTTAAGCGCTGCCCCGCTGGCGCGGGCCGCGGAATGATCAGGCCGCCTTCTTGCGATTGGCGTCAAGCCGCGCGTCCACGAGCGCCACAGTCGCGTCGATCACCGGATTGCGCAGCCCCTTCTGCGCCGCAATGAGCTGCACCAGCTTGTCCGCGCGCTCGATGTTGGGCACGCCGTTGTTGAGCGCGCGCGCCGCCGATGATGGGCGTGTGAGGCTCTGCGCCGCCGCGGCGTATTTCTCGAACGGCACGAGATCATCGGGCGCGGCCCCGAGCTTGATGCAGAGCTCGCGCACGAAATTGTAGACCGAGCGCGACGCCTCGACGTCGCGATGCACCGCCTCCTGGATCGTGGTCGCGCCGTCCTTGGTCACGCAGCGATAATTGCCGGTGAGCAGCATCGCCCACTTGGCGAGCGGAACGAAGATCGAGTCGTGCACCTTGAGCTTCACCGGCAGTTCGATCTTGCCGTCGCCGGTGTCGTAACGGATCGCCTCGATCTCATCCTGCAACTGGCGCAGAATCGCGGTGTGCTTGTCGGAAACGAAGCGCGCGACCTTGAAATTGGTGGGCAACGTGACCTGCAGCACGTTGACCTTTTCGTCCGGTGGGCGGATCGCCTGCGGATCCGGGCTGCACAAAGTGATGAACGCGGGGTCGAAACTATTCCAGACGCTCGGGTCGGTATAAGCGGGTTTGAGCGGATCGGTGTTGAGGCCGGGGATGCGCTTGAGGTAGGGCAGCGGCGGCATGTTCATGATCGACATGCACGGCACCTTCGACTTGGCCACCGCATCGAGCAGCTCGCGCACGCCGGGCGAGCGGTATTGCGGCTCCTGCATCGCCAGCCCGACCAGATCGTAGTCGCCGGGCTTCACGTCGCCGGGGCCGGCGGCCGACACCTTGCCGTTAAGCTTGCGCGAGTCGAGTTCGATCGGCTCCTTGCGACCCTTGACCGGCAGGCGCACGCGGAAGCCCTCGGCGTTGATGAGATCCGCTTCGGCGGGCAAGCACACCAGCTTCACGTTGTGACCGCCGAACATCAGCTTGGAGGCCAGCAGCGACCCGTAGGACGCGCCCATGATCAGGATGTTGTAAGTCGCCGGCATAGCGAACCTCCTGCGTATCGGGATTTTTAAAGCGAGAGCTTTCGACCCGTGTTCAACTTCCCCCAACAATGCTATTCGGGCCGGCACGCTGACGCAATCGCGATCGCCGCGGCAGACTGTGGCAGGACGCAATGGCTGATGTGTCCGCGTGACGGGCATGATTGATACCTGGATCTGGGAAACTCTGCCGCGCAGGTTTCTGAATGCGGCCCTCGCGGCTTCGATCGTGGTTGCCGCGCCCGCGCTGGCAGCGGATGCCGATCTCTACGCCGGCAAGTCCGTCACCCTGCTGATCGGGTTCAGCGCCGGCGGCGGCTATGACATCTATGCCCGCACGCTCGCGCGTCATATGGCGCACCACATTCCCGGCAATCCGAGAGTGATTCCGTAGAACATGCCGGGTGCGGGCAGTCTCAAGGCGGTCAATTATCTCTTCAACGTCGCGCCCCGAGACGGCACCGTCATCGGCGCATTCGCGCCGGGCACGGTGCTCGAGCCGTTACTCGGCCGCAGCGAGGGGGCGCAATTCGACGCGCCGAGTTTCACCTGGCTCGGCAGCATATCGCGCGAAGTGAGCGTCTGCGCCTTCATAAAGTCCGCCGGGATCAGGACCTGGGATGACATGCGCAGCAAACGATACGTCATCGGCGCCTCGGGCGGCGGGGCGGAAAGCGACGTCTTTGCCAACGTGCTGCGCAAGCTGTTTCGTCTGCCGCTGCGGATCGTGACCGGCTATCCCGGCGGCACCGAAATCATCCTTGCGATGGAGCGCCACGAGGTCGACGGGCGCTGCGGCTGGTCGTGGACCAGCCGCCCGGCGTTTTATCCTGTTCGTTCTGGTAGCGGGTAGCGCTGTTTTATCTGCGTTTTCCCACCTCGCAAGTCGTTCGCGTCCTACCCCGTATCGGCCCGTGCTACCCAGTTGGGTAGCAAAAATGGTAGCAATCGTTCCGCCTTCGTTCGCCGTGTGAGACGCTTGCCATGCTGCTCGC